>ERZ1026898.6-NODE-6-length-165763-cov-22.720780_pt1 | contig 165763 bp, 124 predicted proteins | sample MGYA00380178_ERZ1026898 | MGnify/ENA primary metagenome ERZ1026898 (study PRJEB33269, sample SAMEA4719814) | human gut metagenome | biome: human-associated habitat; feature: organic feature; material: feces | place: Cameroon | collected 2013-10 ...
TGCACTTCCTGAGCCGTGACAACACCTACGCCTTCTTCCGCTACAACGACACCGACAAGGTCTTCGTGTACGTGAACAATTCCCCGGAGCCGAAAACCATCCCGTGGTCCCACTACTCCGAGATCGCCTCCGACCTAACCACCGGCTGCAACGTCCTCACCGGCGAGACCGTCCAGATCTCCGACTCCACCGTCGTCCCTCCTTCCACCGCTCTTGTTGTGGAATATTCATTGAAGTAAGCGTTAAAAATAAGCCGCTAATCTATTAAGAATTACTAAATTTGTTAATTAAAGAATATTTTTGAATTTTATGCGTCAATCCTTTTATGCGTCAATCCTTTTATGCGTCAATCCTTTTATGCGTCAATCCTTTTATGCATAACCATCTCGGCGCACGCATATTCGGGAAGTGAAACGACCTTTGGTGAGCGTCCCGGACTGTCCGCCGAACGCTCATATTCAGAGGTCAGAATAAGTGCTGACACCACAAAGACTCTCACGGGAGTGATTCAGGAGGAAAGTGGCACTCCAGTACCATTCGCATTTGTGGCGATATATTCAAAGAAAGATTCCACGCTTGTCGCCGGTGAAATGAGTGACGAGCGTGGAAAGTTTTCCATTCAGTTCTCTGGCGAGGCGGATTTTGTCCGAATCAGTTGCATAGGGTACAAAACCGTTGAGATGCCTGTGACGGCGTTGGATCTGGGGACAATCTATATGGAGACTGACGCGAGTATGCTGGATGACGCCACAGTTGTAGCGCGGCGCAAATACATTTCGAGGGAAGAAGGCGGACTTACGCTGAATGTTCAGAGTTCCAGTCTGAAAAACGTTGGAAAGGCCGCTGACGTGATCAAGTATATTCCCGGAATGCTCTATGCCAACGGCAAGTACGAGGTTTTCGGGAAAGGTGAGCCCGTCATTTACATTGACGGCAGAAAGATGGTGAACGCTTCCGAACTGTCGCTCCTTCCCTCCGCCAATGTGAAGTCCGTGAGGCTCATAACCAACCCTGGGGCTGAATATGACGCCGGCACGAGGAGTGTCATAGCCATCACAACCATTCGCCATAGGTTCGACGGCCTTTCCGGCATAGTCGGCGCGGAACTTTCACGGCATAAGAATTGGTCTGGCAATGAGGATGTTAACCTTAATGTTCATAAAGGAGCCGTGGATGTTTTTCTTGCATATCGGTATGACAACACGAAAAGCGACATTCAGTACGACATCGACCAGACCAATTATGAGCAAGACACCTTCCACGAGGTTTCGGCTTCTGAATATTCAGACCGCTCACGCTCACATGATTACAGCCTTGGGATGAACTATGCGCTGAATAAGAACCATTCTGTCGGAGGTAAATATATGGGGACCATCTCCGATTACAAGCTGCTCGATTCTCCTTACGACTATATGCAGGTATATCGGAACGGGGAACTTTTGACTTCCACGGACAACAAGACGGATGAGTCGGAAAAGGAAAGGTTCCACAACTCCAATGTTTATTATGTCGGTGCGCTGTCTGATAAACTGCAACTTAATGTGGATGCCGATTATGTATATTCCCGGTTGAATCATTGGCAGCTGGTGACTGAGACAAGCCGGATTGATGCGGCGCAGGAAATTACCCATATTCAGAATGATCAAAGAAACCGTGCGGCCGCTTTCAAAGGCGTGCTCGCTTGGACGGTCAACGAAAGCAGCGGGTTTGACTTCGGAACGGATTTCAGCAAGATCAGTTCCTGGGGCACATCCGTCAATGAAGAATGCAAGATTGCCGATGACAGGTTCAAGAACAATGAGACCAAGTATGCAGGGTTTGTCTCCTACCGTTTGTCTTCTGAAAAGTGGAGAGGGTGCCTTGGGCTTCGCTATGAATATGTCCACGCCATCAATACGGATCAAGGTGAAGTGAAGAACAAGACTGACTATTCGGACATTCTGCCTTCATTGTCGCTTTCTTCGTCTCTCGGGAAAGTGGATCTGAACCTTGATTTCAGCAGCAGGGTCAACCGTCCTTCGTTCCGTCAGTTGAACAATAGCGTCAGCTACAACAACCAGTACCATTATGAACAGGGTAACATTTACCTGAAGCCACAATATGTCTATGATACGGAGTTCAGTCTGGATTACGGCATTTTAGACTTCAAAGTTGATTATCAGTACATCAAGGATTATATTCATCCTACGGTTGTGGCGATCGAAGGCAAGCCCGGAACGGTAGCCTGGATGTCAACCAACGCAGACAGATTCCAGCAGTTAGGGGCTCAATGTGTTGTGGCTCCGGTCGTTGGCTGTTGGAGACCGACTTTGACGGCGGGAGTGTACAAGCCTTATTTTACTCTTGAATATAACGGCTCAAAGACGAACTATAATCATCCCTATGGTCTCTTGGTCTTCCAGAACGCTGTCGAACTGAAAGGCGACTGGCTTTTGCGTGGTGATTTTTACTGGAACCTAAAAGGACATCACGGCATCTATGACCAGAACAGCCGCGCATCTTGCAACGTGATGGTTCAGAAACAATTGCTTAAGAAAAGGCTTACGATAACGTTGAAGGCTGAGGACTTGTTTGACTGGTCAAGGTTGAGTGATGTGAAGAGAGTCAATTTTGTGGTGCAGACCAGAAAGGTGAACAGCTTCAACCGTTGCGTCATCGCCTCCATCACCTATAATTTCAACAGTTTCAAGGATAAGTACAACGGCAGTGGTTCCGCGGACGACGAGATCAACCGCTTTTAGATCTGAATCGTGTTGACTACTTCAGATCGAGCAGGTCGAAAAACATAAAACGTGTTTTAAGTGGCATACTCAGATTCAGGTTGCAGGCTTCTTGTTCTTCGCTGGAATATAGATAGATGAAATTGTTTCTCTCGTAGTAGTGAAGAGGCTTTGGATCATTCTTGGCATCAACGGCCAAGAAACGGCAATCTGAAAGGTTGCCTTGATGAATAGCCAGCAGTTTAAGAATTGATAGAAGTTCGGATCCAATCCCTTTATCAGCAAAATCCTCATTTACAGCGAGACGGCCAATTAGGATCGCTGGGTACCGGCGCATCTGTTTTGAGTGTGATATATTGGCGTTAACTCTTTTTTTGCGGGCATTGGGAATCGTGTCCACGTGAACACTGTCATTTGCAAGAGTAAACGCACAAACGATAATTCTTGGATTTTCGTCAAGGATAAAACAATATGATTTGCCTAACAATGCGTTGTGGTGGAGAACAGCATCTTCAAGAAAGAACTCGTCTAAATCCTTGTCACCACAGCGAAATGTCTTGCACGAGGCCAGAAGGTCTCGTGTAAGAACCTTAATACTACAGAATTCTGCAAGGAAAGCCATCCTATTGGAAGTTTGCCTTGGCAAGAACTTTCTTGAAATCTTCTTTGGAAATCCCGCTATCCTGCGTATGAGGAACCTTTTCGGCAGCGTCAGCCCGTTGTATGAAACGCTGTGCTGTCTCTCCTCTAAGGATCGGGATAGGTCTGATAGGTGTTGCCATATTCTTTCCTCCTAAATCTAAATCTTACCCATCTGGCAAGTACGGAGCAAATGTAACAATTTTTCTTCGCTGATGAAAATAATTCTGTAATAAAATGTTTGAATAGTTTTCCGAACGCATTGCGCGGCACCCTCGGGCAACGAAAATGGGCGAAAGTGTCGCCGAAGAGTGTCGTGCGGCACCCTTGGGCAACGAAAAGGGGCGGAAGTGTCACCGAAGAGTGTGTTGAGTGGTGATGGGTGACAAAAGGTGTGTTATTGTGGTTTATAAAAATTGTATCTTTGCGTCTGTATAATAGAAAATATTCATCGATGGGAAAGACATTGCATAGCTTGAAGGAACTTAAGGGGCTGATTCCTAAGGAGGAGCCAGTAAAGAAGGCTTCGGCTCCGGTCAAAAGACTCGAAAGGCAGACCGCACCTGTAAAGGTGAACGAAGACCCTAAGGTCGGGGACAGGGTGGTGCTGATGGAGTCCGATGAGCACGGAAAAATACAAAGAGTTGACGGAAAAGCATATTCCATTAAATTGGACAACGGACTTGTGGTGAATCTCGGCAAATGGGATTTCGCCGTGACGGACGACAAGGAGGAGGAAAGGCTTCGCAATTCCATTTTTGCGAGACGAAAGTCTGCCCAACAGGATGAACCGTCTCGGTCACGCTACACGGACTATGGAGAGATCACGGTCGATCTTCATCTTGAGGCTTTGGCCGGAGGACGTTCGGTTCAACCAGGGCAAGCTCTTCAGTTCCAGATGGATGCCTTCAAGTCGGAACTCAAGAAATGCCTTCCGCACCGGGGAATGCGTGTCCGCTTCATCACCGGTGTCGGTGACTATGTCCTGACCAACGCCATACGTAAGGAGCTGGACGAGATTTACTCCCTTCGCTGCACCTACACCGTCGGTACACCGGGTGTGACCGTCGTCACAGTCCGATGACGCAAGGAATTTTTGACTTTCAACACTTTGAACAAACACTTTTATAATCAATGAATATGTCAATGAAGCACATCCTTTTTTCAATCGCGGTCATATTCGCGGCTCTGCCACTGAGTGCTCAGAACGCAGACTGGGCAAGATTCGGAACTTATGCGGAGGCTAACTCCTCTGTGACCGTCAAGCCGAAAGCCGTGCTGCTCGGCGATTCCATCACTGAAGGCTGGGCCAGGCAGGATCCGGACTTTTTCACCAAAAACAACTTTCTCGGCCGTGGAATCAGCGGCCAGACCACGTCTAAGATTCTGGTGAGAATGAGGCAGGATGTCGTCAATATCCATCCGAAATATGTCGTCATCCTGTGTGGAATCAATGATATAGCTCTCAATGACGGACACGCTGTCGATGTGGAGGCGGCTGTCGGGAGCATTAAGTCGATGTGCGACATCGCACGTGCCAACAAGATAAAGCCGATTCTTTGCTCCCTCCTTCCGTCTTATAAGTTTCATTGGAGACCATCCGTGACTGACTGCTACGAAAAGGTTCTACAGTTCAACGAACTACTGAAGTCTTATGCGAAAGAACAGCATCTGAAGTACGTTGATTACTTCACCCTTCTGTCAGGAGAGGATGGTAAGATACGTCCTGAATATTCAAAAGATACCGTCCATCCTACCCTTGAAGGATTCAAGGCTATGGAGGGGTATCTTCTCGAATTCTTGAAGTAGGCTTATAAGTTGTTTTGTTTGACGATTTTTCATCAAACAAAACAACTTCTTACTTTGTGCGTCCGACAAGGCGGTCCGCGAAATCGTGAAGCATCTCAAGCCTTTCGCCGTCGCAGATGCCTCGGACGCAGTCCAAAGCCTTTTCGGTCAGTTCGATGATGGCCTTCTTGGCATCCTCGCCGACATTGAGGGCGTTGTAGATGTCTTTGACACGGCTGATCTTCACCGCTTTATCCTCCTCGCTCTCAACTTTCATTGACATCGCCTTCAGAAGCTCAGCCTTGACTTTCTCGTCGGCCTTCTCGAAAGTCCTGACGGTCAGCCAGCTCTTCTTCTCGTTGAGGATGTCCCCACCGATCGGCTTTCCGAAGACCTTCACGTCACCGTAGGCGTCCAGATAGTCGTCAGCCACCTGGAAGGCCAGCCCGAGGTTGTAGCCATAGTCGTAGAGGCAGTCGCGATCCTTTTCCGGAGCACCCGCTATGATGGCTCCCATCTTGGCCGCACAGGCGATGAGCACGCTCGTCTTGAGGCCGATCATATTCATATAATCATTCATAGAGATGGTCTGCAGATGCTCGAAGTCCATATCGTACTGTTGTCCCTCGCACACCTCCGCCGATGTTTTTGAAAACAGGGCCAGAACATCCCTGACGACCGTCTGCGGTGCCTTGGCGATGCGGGCGTAGCTGTCGATGCACATCACGTCACCGGAAAGGATGGCCGTGTCCGAGTCCCACTTTTTCCAGACCGTGTCCACCCCCCTGCGCAGCGGCGAGCGGTCCATAATGTCATCGTGGATGAGCGTGAAGCTGTGGAAAACCTCGATTCCCGCCGCCGGCTCCAGAATCTCCGGAGTCAATACATCCTTGTACAATGAATATGCGATCAAACAAAGCGTCGGGCGGATCCGTTTTCCCCCGATCGAGATCATATACCTGAGCGGATCGTAAAGCCCCGAAGGCTCCTCCGTGAACTTGATTTCCCTGAAAAGATTCTTGACGGCAGCGTCAATGGTTTCCTGATTAAGCATTGTTCGTTATTTTAGGGTCGTAAAGATAAGAATTTTCCATAGAATATCATATTTGTCATTTCCGTTTTCCTTTGTATCTTTGCACCCGCAAAAGGGTCCGGCCCTCTGACAAAGGGAAGGTCCTGTGTTCTTGAAACCACGTTAAAAACAAGAAGTAAATATGTCAAACTCAACAAATCAACAGCGTGAGACGCTGTCTGTTACCTACGTTTGGATGTCAGTGACATTCTGCGTTTGTCTGGTTGTTTCCAACATCTTCATTCCACGGCTCTGGCAGGTCGGTCCGCTTCCTGTCCAACTCACCGGCGCAGTGCTTCTGTTTCCGATTTCGTACATCCTTAACGATTGCCTTACAGAGGTTTACGGCTACAAGAAAGCCCGTCTGACAATCTGGATCGGCTTCGCGATGTGCCTATTTGTGTCGATCGCATCGTTCATCGTCACGAAGCTGCCTAAGCCGATGTTCGAGGACAGCTATGCCGCCGCGGAGAGCTTCAACTCTCTGTTTGGGCTTGTCCCGAGGTCGATGATCGGCTCGCTTCTGGCGTTCATCGCAGGCTCGACAGTCAACGCCTGGATTATGTCCAAGATGAAGGTGGCGACGAAAGGCAAGGGCTTCGGCTGGAGGGCCATCATCTCCACCATCGGAGGAGAGGCGACGGATTCCCTGATCTTCTTCCCGATCGCGTTCGGCGGAATGCTGCCTTTCGGAGCGGTCATCAATCTGATGTTCACGCAGGTTGTGGCGAAAACCCTTTACGAGATCATCATCCTGCCTGTAACCTCTTGGGTGGTCAGGAAGGTCAAGGCATATGAAGGAATCGACACCTACGACAACAACATATCGTATAATCCGTTTAAAGTTAATGAAATATAGTCTCGCTGCCCGCTCCTTGGATATTCTTCTGTAATATTCAAGGAGCAAGGTAGGGTGAGTCTGGGTAAATATTCATTTATGGCAGAAGGAAGAGAATTGGAGGGCCTGCAGTCCCTCGGCAAGAAGACTGAATATAAAAGTGACTACGCTCCTGAGGTTCTGGAGACTTTCGTCAACAAGCATCAGGGCAACGACTACTGGGTAAGGTTCAACTGTCCGGAGTTCACGAGCCTGTGCCCGATCACGGGGCAGCCGGACTTCGCGGAGATCCGGATCAGTTATATTCCTGACATCAGGATGGTGGAGAGCAAGAGCCTGAAACTGTATCTGTTCAGCTTCCGCAACCACGGGGATTTCCACGAGGATTGCGTCAACAAGATAATGAAGGATCTCATCAAGTTGATGGATCCCAAGTACATAGAGGTCACCGGCCTCTTCACCCCGCGCGGCGGCATCTCCATCTACCCGTACGCCAACTACGGCCGTCCCGGCACCAAGTACGAGACCCTCGCCGAGCAGCGCTTCGCCACGCACGAATAGTGCGAATATTCAAAGGAATGACTATCTTTGTCCCTGAATATGAAAGGACAAGCGACAGTGGTCAAAAACGCGGGAAGTCATTTCCTGCTTTCGAGGTTGCCGGAGTGGCAGCCTTTTCCGGCGGTGCTCAAAGGCAAGGTGCGTCTGAAAGGCAGCGAGGCGACCAACCCCGTGGCCGTCGGCGACAAGGTGACTTATGAATATTCAGAAGAACCTTCCGCCACTCATCCAGCCTCGATCGTCGAGGTTTTGGACCGCAGGAACTATGTGATCCGCCGCTCCACGAACCTTTCTAGGCAGTCGCACGTGATCGCCGCCAATCTGGACAGGGCGTTCATTGTGGTGACGTTGTTCTTTCCTGAAATCAAGCTTCCGTTTTTGGACAGGCTTCTGGTGACCTGCGAGGTGTATGGCATCCCCGCCACCATAGTCCTGAACAAGGTTGACATATTCAGAAAAGAATTTCCTGAGCAGCTCGCTGATTTTCATCGCATCTATGAGAGCGCAGGCTATTCCATCGTCGAGACTTCCGCGCTGACGGGTGAGGGCATTGATGAGTTGAAGGCAGCGATAGGCTCGCCGGAGGAAGGCCACATCTGTCTTTTCTCCGGAGAGTCTGGAGTAGGAAAATCGTCCATTATCAAGGCCTTGGATCCGTCTCTCAACCCGAAGGTCGGCAACATTTCGTTAGCCCATCTTCAGGGACGCCACACAACATCCTTGTATGAGATGTACCCGTTAAGTTCCGGAGGCTTCATCATTGATTCTCCGGGCCTTAGAGGTTTCGGTCTTGTCCATCTTGAAAAAGAGGAGATTGCACTCTACTTCCCCGAGATGCTAAAGTTCTCCCACGACTGCCGTTTCACCCCCTGCACCCACACTCACGAGCCCGGCTGCGCCGTAAAGCAAGCCGTGGATGCCGGTCAAATCTCCGCCGAGCGCTACAACTCCTACCTCGGAATGCTCGAAGAGGACAAGAAGTTCAGGTAGTGATAACTATGTGTTACCGGACAAATTGATCAGCAAATAGTCAACCTTATAGGATGTTTGACTAAAAAACGTTAGTTTTGCATTACGAAAAAAGTCGTAACGAAAAAATGCGTAGTATGTGAACTGATGAGACTTGGTAAACTACCAAGACGAGACTTTTATGACTATCTTGCGGAGAGACTCTCCGCTGTTTTTCCTGAATCCTGCAGAGTTTTGGCTGATCGTATCTTGAACTTCACGGAATGTCATCCATATTATTAGCAACAATTGGCTGCGAACGTATGGCAGATTTGTGTTTTGCAACCTAAATCGGAGGATGTTCTTCAGGCGGCTATCGATCACATCGTTGTGTCGCACGCTCTTGACTATGAGCGCATCTGGATGGGAGTCAAGCGTACTAACCGTTGGATTCTTCAGCGTTTGGCCAGCGGAAAATCTCTTCAGGACGGAGAGTACCGGACAAGCACCATCTACAGTGCCCTGAAGCGTCTTCAAAAAGACGGATATGCAATCTATTCCGACCACTATGAGCTGGAGGATCCCTTCTTTAAGCAATGGATCTTAAGGCAAGGCTAGCTGACCCCATTACATAGACAGAAAGACTGTAAGTTCAGGTAACCAGTCGCAGAACTGTTTCCTCTCCGTTTCTGACAGGTCACAGAAACATATCCCCTTGGCCACACGGCCTTTCGGAAGCGAAAAAGGTAAATAATGTCGTCGATGAATGTCTGGCTGCACCCTCGGGAAACGAAAAATGTGAGAAACGTTTCCCAAGAGTGCAGGTTGCACTCTTGAGGAGCAAAAGAGGTCGAAAGTGTTGCCGAAGGAATTCGGAGCAAGCCTAAAGTGCATAGTTCCGTTCTGATATTCATAATATCTCACAGTCAGGTTCTTAAGGTCACAAAAATAAAATTTCAAATTTTGGTAACGTGCAAAATTTGGAATTTTCTTTTTTTCTGACCGCTTGTTAACGAATTATGTGGTTTTGAAATTTTTTTACCCTAAGGAATAGTTTGAACGAATCGGCATAGCTTTCTTTCTTGAAAGTTTGACGAAACAGACTTCAATTATAACAGAACTTGTTGCCAAATCGTCTTTTTGTATTACCTTTGCAAAAGAGTAAAAGGTCTTACTATAAGATATGGTACTGGAAAAGCAGATACTGATGTTTCTTAACATCGCGCACAACAGCGTGAAGCAGTGTATGTCGGAGGTGTTCCAGAAGGGAGGGTTCAACCTGACTCCGGAGCAGTTTCTGGTGATGGACACACTTTGGGACGAGGGGGTGCTGACCCAACAGCAGATCGCCGACATCACGATGAGGGACAAGAATTCAATCGTGAAACTGATTGACGGACTGGAGAACAGGAAACTTGTCCGGCGTGTGAGCAACCCAAAGGACAGAAGGCAGAACCTCATCGAGGTCACGCCATATTCCAGAAAAATCAAGGATGCCGTGACCGAGCTTTCCCTTGAGGCGGTCGCCACGATCGTGGGAGACATTCCGCGTGAGGATCTTGAATCTTTCGTCAAGACGTTGGCGAGGATGGAGAGGAATATGAATCCGAAGTCCGACCTGGAGGCTTTGGCGAAGAAATACCCGACTAAAAAGAAAGGCGATGGGACGACTGTATGACCTCCTGATGAAGGACTACCGCCTGAAGGAAGGCCTGAACGCCTGCATCAACTGCGGCACCTGCACGGCCATCTGCCCGGCGGCGGAGTTCTACCGCTATGACCCGCGAAGGATCGTGGACATTGTCCAGAGCAAGGACGAGGAAGAGATCGAGAAACTGCTCAAAAGCGACACGATCTGGTACTGCGGAGAGTGCATGAGCTGCGTGACGAGATGTCCTCGGAAGAACGCTCCGGGGCTGATAATCATGGCTTTGCGGAGCCTGTCCATAGATCTGGGCTATTTCATTGAGTCTGAGAAAGGCCGTCAGCAATATCTCCTGACAAAAGACTTGTGCGCCAATGTGTTGGACTATGGCTACTGCGTCTATCCACGCCGTTTCGACTATGCCGGACATCCTGAGGCCGGGAAGGTCTGGGAATGGGAGGAGAAGCACCTGGACGATGTGTTCGAAAGACTGGGAGCCAATCTGGACGGGGAAGGCCCAGGAGCGATGCGCCGCATCCCGCAGGAGGATCTTGACCAGCTCAAGAGGATCTTCGACGAGACCGGTGCCACCGAAAGGATGGAAAAAGTCCGGGCCGCCGGCTTGAAGAAGGCCGCCGAGATGGGCCTCACCGAGGACGAGTTCATAGCGAAAATCTACACGGACAGCGATCCGAAACACTTAAACCAATAGCCCTCAATGATCTACGAAGGCAAACAGAAAATCTGGTCAGACTACCAGAAAGAGATTCCGGACGATCACTATTTCTACGTCCGCAGCTGCATCAGACAGAGTTTCTTCCCGGCATCGGAAGCGACTTTCCTAAGGATAACAAGGCAGGAACTGGGCAAGGACATATTCGAGACAGAGCATCACACGACTTGCGGCGGCATCGCCTACCACTCGGACACGATTCCTCAGGAGACCGTGATGACAATCATCGCGCGCCAGTTCGCCCTTATGACGAAGCACGGCTACGAGAACTACGTCTGCTCCTGCATAACCTCCTTCGGCCTCTACTGCGAGACGATGGAGACGTGGCGCGAGTTCCCCGAACTGGAGGCGAAGGTGCGCGAGAACCTTTGGAAGACCTGCGGCCTGGAGTTCTCCAAGCCGAAATTCCTCGTGCACGCCAGCGACCTCATCTACAAGTACCGCAACCTCATAGCGGCCCAGGCGAAACACAAACTCGTGAATATTCACACCGGCCGCCCGCTTCGGGTGGTGGAGCACATCGGCTGCCACTACTCGAAGATGTTTCCTTCAAAGGGAGTCGGGGGCGCTGAATATCCTTACGTCCTCGTCGGTATGATCGAGGCGTGGGGCGGCGAGATCGTGGACTATCCGGAGAGGCGGCATTGCTGCGGCTTCGGATTCCGCCAGTACCTCATCAAGGGCAACAGGGGCTACTCCATCTCCAACACCCACAAGAAGTTCGAGAGTATGGAGCCGTTCCACCCGGATATGATCATCACCAACTGCCCTGGATGCCCGTATTTCCTTGACAGATGGCAATATGTGATTGCCGAGTCAACGGGCAAGACCTACGGGGAGGAGGGTCACGGAATCCCGGTCTTCACCTACGAGGAGGTGGCCGGACTGGTCCTCGGCTACGACCCTTGGGACCTTGGACTCCAGACACATCAGGTCAGCGTCGAGCCGCTTCTGGACAAGATGGGCATTGAATATGACCCGTCACGCAAGTTCCTCGGCAAGAACGGCAAGGATATCGGCCGCCCGGGCTGCTGCACCTGTTTGAAATAGTTTTATGAATATGATTGTATGAAAAATAATATACTTATTATAGGTGGTGGCCCTTCGGGCCTTGAGGCGGCTTCCGGACTCCAGAGGCTCGGCTACAATGTCATTCTTATCGAAAGGACTTCTATGTTGGGCGGACATTTGGCTTCGTGGGACAGACTGTTCCCTGATGGAGCGTCGGCTTCGGCTGCCCTTGACGGGCTGCTCGGAAAAATGGACGGAGTCAAGTGCTTCACTGACACCGAGGTGCAGTCAATCAACAGGCTGGAAAAGTCCTACAATGTCATTCTCTCCAATGGTATCACCGTGCTGGCGGACGCCGTGCTGGTGGCCAGCGGCTTTGACTTGTTCAAGGCCGAGAAGAAGGAGGAATATGGCTACGGGATCTATGACCACGTGATCACAAACGCTGATCTTGAGGCGTGGTTCAGTTCCGGAACAGACATCAGGATTGACAACCCGAAGAAGATCGGTTTCGTGCATTGTGTCGGCTCACGTGACGAGAAGTCAGGCTGCCGTTCCTGCTCGAAAGTCTGCTGCGCCACGGCCGTGAAGCAGGCCTGCGAGATGAAACAGGCTTTTCCGTACGCTCAGATCTATTGCTTCTATATGGACCTGCGAATGTTCGGCCGCCACTACGAGGATCTTTACCTCGGCGCCCAGAAGGAATATGGTGTGCGCTTCATTCGTGGACGTGTCGCCGAGGTTTCCGAGAACGTGGACGGCAGCCTCCTTGTGAAGGCTGAGGACACAGTGGCCGGCAAGCCATTGAAAGTGACCTTGGATCTTCTTGTGCTGATGGCCGGGATGAGGCCTTCGGCTTCCGGAAAGAGGGTAGGGGAGTTGCTGGAGATGCCGGTTGAGGAGGACGGATTCTTCGCGGTCCGTGACGGGATTCTGGCTGGACAAAAAAGCCAGCTTCCTGGACTTTTCCTTGCCGGGGCCGCAACCGGACCGAAGACCCTGCCGGAGACACTGGCAGATGCCCGTGGAGCTGTCGTCGAGATTGACAGGTACCTGTCCGACATATTCCCGAATGCTAAGAATTACAAGACTTTGGTTCGCGAGAGATGGTAGATTTCGGTTTCGGTCTGGTTCCAAGTTCCAGAATCAATCTTGACCTGTTCGACAGGGAAAAGTTCGAAGAGTTGGCCGCGCTTGAGCCGGACGTGCGCAAGTGTATGGCCTGCGGGAGTTGCACCGCCGTCTGCACCGCCGGTCAGTTCATTCAGACAAGCCTCCGCGCCGCCATCGAGGAACTCCACAATGGCCATCCAGACAAGGCTCTCGGCCTTCTGAAGTCCTGCCAGCTTTGCGGAAAGTGTTCGATGGTCTGCCCCCGTGGCATCAACACACGACATCTGATCCTCTCCATCTCCAAGGTTTACGCCAAAGAATAGTCGTCGTTTTGACGCTCGCTAAATTTTATTGCACGAAATGAACCCTCTATTATATTCATTGCCCCTTCAGGCGGCTCCTGAGGTCATCGACAGGATTCCATCGGGGTACAGCAACTTCGTGATTCCGTTCGTGGTCGGCATAAGCTTTATGCTGATCTGGCTGACTGTCGGACTGATAAGGCTACTGGCCAAGATTCCGGCGAATGACAGGCGCAGGTTCTGGAAGTCGCTGGTCACTCCGAAGATCGCCCTGAAGAATATCAAGGACCTGTTCTGTGACTGCCTTTTCCACACGAAGATCTGGAAGCGCAAGCCGCTGCTTGGCTATATGCACTCATCCATCGCCTTCGGATGGTTTATGCTGATCGTCCTCGGACACATAGAGGTCGCCTTGTTCGTGCCTAAGCATCTTGCCTGGACGGACGGAGGCCTTTTCTATCCGATTTTCTACCGGTTCTTTGTCTGGATCAATCCCGGCCACGTGACGCTCCGGGGCTGGTTCTTCTTTTTCCTTATGGACTTCTTCCTGCTCTATGTGCTTACCGGAGTCGGAATGGCCATATTCAAGAGATTCAGGTCCATCGTGTTGGGTATGCGTCACACCACGAAGCCGTCGCTGGCGGACCGTGTTGCCCTCTATAGCCTTTGGATGATCTTCCCGCTGAGACTTTTGGCGGAGAGTTTCACGGCGGACCTCAGCGGCGGAAGTTTCCTGACGGTTCCTGTCAACCACTTGTGGCACTGGATATTCGGTGACAAGCTGTTCTTTATGCCGGTGTGGTGGGCATATTCAATATGTCTGGGGCTGTTTTTCGCCGCGATGCCGTTCAGCCGGTATATGCACATCCTGACTGAGGTTCTTTGGATTCTGCTGCGCAACGCCGGGCTCCAGCCGAGTCATCCTCGCAAAGGTGTCGCCGAGGCTGAGATTTACGCCTGCTCCAGCTGCGGACTTTGTCTGGACGCTTGTCCGATGAACGTACAGAAGAAGAATCTGAAATATTCATCGGTTTATTTCATTCGTTTCTTGCGTCGGCATAACGAGAAGAAAATCAATGATATTGCCGAGAAGTGCCTGATGTGCGACAAGTGTCACGCGCTTTGTCCGGTGGGGGTTGACGCTCCGGCGCTCCGCCGCGCGCAGAGGGCAACGGTTAACAATTCGTTGGGGTACGATTACTCTTATTTGAAGGGTTATTCGGGTAGCTCGGCTTGTCCTGTAGCTTCGGTTGGCTCAGCCGCTATAGATGGTTCGGTTAGTCCAGTCGCTTCGACAGGCTCAGCGATCACCGTAACTTCGGTCCCTGAGCCTGTGGTTCGACAAAGCTCACCAACCATCGAAGGACCGACCAAATCGAAAACACCCCCCGAAGTGATGTACTTCGCCGGCTGTATGACCCACCTGACCCCAAGGATCATAAAGTCCGTGGAAAAAGTCTTCAAAGCCGCCGGAGTGGACTACATTTTCGCTGACCGTGACGGCGGAATATGCTGTGGCCGCCCTCTGATGCTTGCCGGCAAGACCAACGCCGCCTACGAGACCATTTCCGCCAACCGGAAGATGATCCTCTCGTCCGGCTGCCGCACCCTTGTCCTCTCCTGCCCGATCTGCTACAAGATTTTCAAGGATGAATATGCCCTCGATGGCGTTGAGGTGCTGCATTACACTCAGTTCATCAAACGTCTAGCCGATGAAGGAAAACTGAAACTGACCGCCGGGGACGAGCGTATAGTCTATCACGATCCGTGCGAGTTGGGCCGTGGATGCGGAGTTTACAAAGAGCCTCGTGAGGTTCTTTGTCAGGTCGGCACACTGGTGAAAGCCGCCAAGGAAGGTGACGAAAGTATCTGCTGCGGAGGCAGCCTCGGCAGCCTTACATTAGATGCCCGTGACCGCGCCAAGATCACGGAGTCGTCAGTCGGCAACCTTATGGTCAACAACCCTCAGACCATAGTTACCGCCTGTCCGCTCTGTCTCAAGACATTCTCCGAATCCGTTCCCGAGTCCGTCAACGTGCAAGACTTCGCGGAACTCATCTCTCACCGCCTATAGCCTGCTCTCCACGGCGGCACTTTGGGCTATATTCGTTACCTACGGCGTCCGAGCGTCCCTCCACGGGGGCATTTGGGGCTATATTCGTTCCCTGCTACCTCCACGTGTCCTTCCAAGGCAGCGTTTTGGCCCATATTTGTCCCCGAGACCTTAACTGCACTCAAATTCCTATCACCCCTCTTTCGAGAGAATTCCCAGACAAGGAATGTAGCAGATCCCGAGCAGCAGCGCGACTCCCGAAGATGACACCTCAAGCCAAGTGAAGCTGTCCACAAGCATCGTGACGCCCCAGACCACTCTTCCGAAGAATAGAACCAGCATAGTGATGATGGCCGCCTTCCGAAGCGGTAGCCTACGGATGAGCCCGAGGACCGAAAGACCGTAGCACCCGGCGAGAAAGAACGCCGCCGCGATGCCGATTGTGATCAAATATGGCAGCGCGGCTCCGTGTGCCGCTATCTCTTCCATAATCCCATTAATCCCATAGATGCCGAACACAGCCTCAAGGCAAAACAGGCAAGCCAGATGCCCCGCGCCGATCACGAAATGCAGAATCACTCCCAATAAAACCAATTTTCTCATACAAAAGATTTTTTATGAATATTACAATGTCTCCTTTTATGAATATACCCATATCCCCAACCAACTCACATTTGGAAATCAAACGCAAATTTACACTGAAACCTCATTCGCTCCTCTTATCACGTATGGACAAAGTGCTTTTCTTAACCTCTTGATTTTTAGAATATTCAATGTAAAAGACGTGGACATCCTACATTCCTTTCTCCGTTTTGTCCCTATAATCTTTCCAGTTGTCAATATCGCCGTTGTCAATATCGCTCATATTCATTTGATTTTTACTAAATTTGTGTTGTGTATTCATTTGATTTTTACGTGAGGATTCTTATGATGAGGAAAAGGTTGATGCTTGTGGTGGCTGGGATTGCCGCTGTGGCGCTTTTGTCGGTAGGGATGAAGGCGAGTGGGATGAGTTTGCAGGAAGGAACGGTGGCATATTCACAGACGCGGGAGGAAAGTGATTCGACCGTCGCGGTCATCGCGTGGTTCGACAAGAGGGACACGATGACGTACTGGATCAACGAGGGCACTTGGAGCGTCAAGGACGGGGACACGACCAAGACCTCAGGGGTTTCAACGAAAGTGATGCTCACGGTGACGGATTCCACGAAGAAAGGTTATAGGCTGGAGTATAAATTTCTTGAGTTTCAGAATGATACTGTGGCGGATCCGATGCTTGGCAATTTCCAGAACAGACTCGTCGGCCGACTGTCGGACAAGATTGTCGGAACCACGATCCGGTTCAGGACTGATGAATATGGGCATATCACCAAGTACGAGAACCTGAAGGAGATCAAGAAACAGGCGAAGGAGTTGTTCGGCGCCGCTTGTGAGGAAATGATGAAGCTGCCGGTGATGGACAGCCTCAAGTCTGTCGGAGTCGATTTTGACGCACTTCTCAAAGGTGTTGATAGTGACGCGATTGTGGATGGATACACCGAAGAGATAGAACTGCTTTTCAACTGCCACGGCAAAGAATACGAAGTGGGTGACACTGATGAGCATTATGATGAGACTGATGATCAATATGCGTCAGACTGCCAGATGAGCGTCGGCTTCAATCCGGAGACGATGGAATATGAGATCTCGTCAAATGTGGACACGAGAATCCCGGCGAAGGATCTTAAGGATATGATGGGCGCGATAGTGGGAATGTTCTCGGACAAGTCTTTGCAGGAGGATTTTGACAAGGAATATGACAGCCAGGTCAAGGAGGATGCCGTTGTAGGGACGTGGCATTATTGGCAGTATTTCGCTGACGGATGGCCTACCGAAGTGATAAGCCAGTCCACCTTCCGGCTGATGGGACAAGGCAAGTTGAAGCAGACGCAGATAATCTGGGACTACCGTTCCGTGGGTAATTCACGGTAGTCCTGTCCTATGCGCCTGATGCCGCCCGTCGGTCAACCTCTGAATATGACTTCCAAGCCGTCATATGCGGCGCGGAGTGGCGAAGGAAGGCTGGCGTCAAGTTGGGCCTGCGTGCCGTTGAGAGTCCTTGCCAAATGGGTAAGGTACACCGGTTGGCCTTGGGGCGCGTTGAGCCGTCCTGTTTTCTGAAGGACGTGTGCCGTGCGGAGGACAGTGCCCACGCTCGAATGTGTGTAGATTCTGAAGTCCTCGTCGTGGTCGATTCCCATAGTGGCTTCCATAATGAGCCCGGTTATCGGTTTCCCGTCAGCTATGTGCGCGTCTATCCCGACAAGTCTGGCGGCCCTGACAGGGATCCCACCTGTGTCGGTTGCGTACAGGACACGCACAGAGCCTTTCTCGATCAGGTAAATGAGCGTCTGCTCATTGTCATCTTTTGTCGCGTGGTTGCCGGGAAGAGCCGTGATCGTGATGTCTCCGCACCGCGTCTTCTGGCCGATCGCAAGGCCGATGACTTCCGGCGCCGGTTTCCCGAGTTCGGAGGCCGCGGCGGCAAAATCAGCCTTGGCCCTTTCAACCCAAGAGTCTCCGACATAAACCACCCCCGAGTTCAGGGTCTTAATCGCAGCTCTGGCGTTGTAATGGTCTGAATGTGAGTGGGTATAAAACACCGCGTCCGGCTTTTTGAATCCCCTAGGCAGCATATCAGCATCAGACGGCGTGAAGTCAATCAGAATGCGTTTATCAATGAATATGCTCGAAAGCCGCCTTAGTTCCCCTCTCTCGTCAACGCCATCCCAGTCCGCGGCCCCGGTCCCCAGAAACCTGACGACCAGATCCCCTTCACCGGCCTCTCCCGATTCCGATGAATAAGTTGTCTTTGAATATCCCGTCTCGATGCCTCCGGTAGCCTTGCGCCCGGCGGAAATCTCAGCCGCACGCATAACCATAGACCCGGACATCGCCCCTGCCGCGACCGCCCCGGCGCCTATCTTTATGAATTTTCTTCTGTCCATATTCCTACCGAATTTCCATTATGTTAGCCATCTGATTTTACCTTGCTTCTGTTCGTAAAAATCCGTCCCCCCTTCTCCTCAAGCAAGCGTATCTCCTCAAGCAAGCGTATCTCCTCAAGCAAGCGTATCTCCTCAAGCAAGCGTACGACTTCCGTCAATATTCAAATAATATTCGAAGCGCATCTCCTTTTTGCGCCGCAATATACGACAAATTTTCGGATGAATATGAATATAATCCGCTGCGGAGAGGAGTTCGTCGCCTCCGTCCACCGTCCTCGTCATCAATCCCCGCACCGCCGACCGCATCATCCGCCGCTGGTGCGACACCGGCCAGCTGGAGAATGTCTCGCACGGGAAGTATCGGAAGAAATAGAATAAAAACGTACCTTTGCATAAGGCAATGACACTTATGGGTATGACACTTGACAAAATATTGAACGTAGAATGCTCGACCTACGATTTTAAAGAATCTGTAGAAAAGAAGAAAACAAAGAGTTGGCTGAAAAGCATCTCCGCCTTTGCTAACACTAAGGGTGGCAGTCTCTTTTTCGGTGTAGATGATTCGGGAGATATCATAGGTTTGGAATGCGCTCAGGCCGATGCCGAGTTCATAAGTCAAGAGATCAAAGCTCACCTTGATCCAATCCCGGATTTTGAGCTTACACCCCATAAATCCGAAAACAAGGTGGTTCTTGAGGTTAAAGTGTCAGAAGGCCGGCAAACACCATATTACTACTATTTGGATGGAAACCGTTCCGCTTTCATTCGAATAGGAAACGAAAGTGTTCAAGCCGCCCAACATCAGCTGCTTACTTTAGTGCTTAAGGGAACGAACTCAACGTTTGACGCACAGAAAACCTCGGCAAAACGCTCTGATAACTCTTTTACGATTTTGGCAAATACATTTTCCGGTAGAGTCGGACAACCATTTGATGAGAAAATGCTAGAGTCTATGGGGATTGTCACATCAGACGGGTTCTTGACACAGGCAGGAGTGCTATTCTCTGACAATTGCAATGCATACAACTCAAAACTTGTAGGAACACGCTGGGCCGGGCTGACCAAGACAGATGCAATCAATGACCACGAGTATCAAGGCAACCTGCTCCTTCTGCTACGTGCAGGTGTGGATTTCGTGAACTCGAACACCAACAGTGGGTGGGTGAAACTCCCGGATGGACGTAAGAATCTCCCGGACTATGCCGAAAGGGCCGTATTGGAGGCTATTGTAAATCATCTGATTCACCGTGACTACACCATTATTGGAGGTGAAGTCCATATTGACATATTTGATGATCGCATAGAGTTCAATAGCCCCGGAGGTATGTTTGATGGCACATTAATCCAGAACAGGGACATATCCAAAGTACCGTCAGTGCGCCGGAATCCGATACTCGCGGATGTGTTCACCCATCTGGAATATATAGAGAAGCGTGGTTCAGGCCTGAGGAAGATTTGTGACTTGTCAGCCCGTCTTGACGGATACAAGGAAGAGTTGCATCCAGAATTCACATCGGAAGCCAATGTATTCTACACCACCATCAAGAATGTGAACTACCCACATAAGGACGGAAAGTGGGTAGTTAAGGTGGGTAGCTCTAATGCGAAGGTGGGTAGTTCCACCGACAAAGTGGACAACTCATACCCAGAGAATCATCATCCGGTAGATATTTATGGGACATCAAAAAGATTATCCAGGAAAGTGCTATCCGAGAATATAATGCAGTTCTGTTCTGAGTGGCGGACACCGGATGATATTTCCGTATATACAGGAAAAGATTTGCGCTATATTAAAGAGAAATTCCTTTCCTCATTGGTCAAATCCGGACTCCTTGAACGGCTATACCCCGATACTCCCCAATCACCCGAAGCAGAAATATCGGTCTAAACAGTAATGACAAGCAGTGAAAATACGCAATAAAGACAAAACTGGCAGAATACGCAAAACGCAGTCTGTCAGTTTTGTCTTTATTCTAATAGGGGATGATTGCCGAAGATGATTTTTTGTAGGATGACAATACTATACGGCATATAATCAATGTTTTATAATTTATCCCCAAGTTGGGGATAAATTGGAGACAGCCATATTCTCAATTCCTTGGGGACACCTTGGCCAAAATCCGCAACTACAGATTCAAGATCTATCCGAACAACACATTGATTCCCACCGAAGTATGGGAATATGATGAAAAGATTAGGAAAATATATACAAGTTGACTGCCTTCCTCCGTATCGTGCCGACATTCAAGCGATTGCGGGCATACACAAACTCTGTTTGTTAATGGTATATAGCGCCTTCAATTCCAACCAGACATAATATTGGGCGGATCTAATGCTCAGCATACCATAATATACCATAACGCTTAGGTGTGCGAATATATTTACACCCAGAGCATCAACTCATTGGTTATCAGGTGAATGCTGTTTCGGATGCGGATAGTTTCTCGTACCTGGAAGTCCGAACACCAATAGAACGCCCTGTACCGGGGGCGATGACTCTTAGGTGTGCGAATATATTCATACCTGAAACACCAACTCGTTAGTTATCAAGCGAATGCTGTTTTAGGTGCGCATAACTTTTCATACCTGGAAGAACGGTCTCTTATTGTTCCATAGGGCAGAGAAAGTACAGAGGAGGCCTTTGTATGCACCGAATATACTGGGGCACACCATTGGTACAGGAAGCGTACCTCTGGTGTACCAAATGGACTAAGAGATGCCGTTGGTACAGGAAACGTATTTCTAGTGTACCAACAATGACAAGACGTCTGGTTTTGGTTAGAGGAAGAAAACCGTGGCCGAACAGTGGGCGACATTCCTGATTCACATTCATCAACTTTGGCGCGTGGCATTGTCGGTTCAGATTCAAGTAACTATTGAAAAAGGAGTGGTTGGACACCCGGAGAGACATCCCTGATTGGAGTCGGGTGTGGAAAGCCACTTTTTTCACCCGATGCATATGTCTGGGATCTTCCGCCACACCTTGTCTTATTATATGACTACGATGAAGATTAGATCCTTTACATACAGATTCTTGCGCAGGAATATCAATGGATTACAATTGTTTAAATATCAGTGCTATAAGAGGAAAGTTAGTCGACTCCTATATAGTACCCAAATTATAACATCGCAGATCTTGCTAATATGTTTTACGATGCCCCCGATTTGACTTTAAATCAATATGGTTATGGAATGGTGAAGATTATAGGTCTTATAACATAAAGGAAAGAACAGTATATTAACCGACTCAGGCTTACCCTTCATTTCGTTGTTGCGTCACTTCCTCTGACTTGTTCAGATGAATAGATCAGATTCGGAAGTGTACCATGCGGCGTTCTGAACTGCCGTGTTCCGACTGTTCCCCTGTCTTTGATAGTTTGCGATTCTTTCTACTGCGTGTGAACGTACTCCAAAGCACTATTAGCGAAACGGCCGGATCTTTAGTTCGCTCCGCTCGATAATACAATAGCAGTGTCGTGACTTCAGTCTTTCTCAGAAAGCCGAAAGCTGATGGGGTGAGGGGGGCATCAACTCAATCTGCCAAGATCTGACATCGGCGCTACCTGGTGTCAAAGGTTTGTCGCCAACCAGTTCTGGGTATGCGAAAAAAAATACTCTCTTTATTCTCAATTAGATACCTTTTGCCCACATCTTGTATGAACAGCTTAAATCCATAATATTCCGCATCCCGTGGGGATATCAGAGTTATCTCATAGCTAAATTCTATAACAGCCTGAAAAGGCGGTAAAAGCCTTGATGTACATCATTTACTCTGCCGTTTTACTGTGTCAAGGTTGGCAGAGTAAATCTATACTAAATTTGTGCAAGCGGCAGAAATGAATAAAGGCAGGTCATCGTTGTAGTTGATGCCTGCCTTTTTCAGACGCTTGCGGTCATAGACTTTTTTTGACTTGTGGGTGATTGTCCTCATCAGGATCTGTTTTCCGTACTTCTCGATTTCTTCTGCTCTCGAAGCCCTGCGGTTGGCCAGAAGAAAGTCCTTTTCTGTAATCCGCAGTTTCTTGTTCTTCATACATCAAACTCATTTTCGATTGCAAAGTTAATACAAATCATTAAACATCAGTATAATGAAACTCAAAATCATATTGTTGTCCGCATTGGCAACGATCTCCTGCTGTCCGAAATTCTATCCGCATAGAACGGAGAACATCGAGCATACCATCACAGTTACCGAGACCATAAGAGACACTATCATTCAAGTCCAACCGGATTCCTCCATCGTTCAGGCTTTAGTCCGATGCGATTCAACAGGCCGTGCGAGGCTGGAGGAAATCCGGACTCTCAAAGAATCTGCAAGGATTCATCAACACCTGTCTCTTATGGAACTTGGCCACGATTCTTTGGCCTATGCTCAACACAATTCGTCCGGCATACGACACAAAGCTCCTATATCTGTTCTGACAATCACCTCAAAAGTGGATTCGCTTGGCATCTATCTCCAATATAAAGAGCGTCACAAAGAAGAGCAGCACGTCCAGACCATAGAGACAGTCATCGAGAAGGAAGTCTATGTCCTCAAATGGTGGCAGAAATCACTTATGGCTCTCGGTCTGCTTTTCAGTATAGGGATTGGCGGAAAGTTTCTTCTGAAACTGATGAAAACAGTATGTTAAAAACTGGTGCAAACTAATGAGGTTTTACAAACAAGAACGAACAAAATGTGTTTGTAAATCTGTTTGTAAAACCTCTAAATCATTGATATTTAATCAATATTGTGGAGATGGGCGGAGTCGAACCGCCGTCCAAACAACGCGCCAAGAGGCTTTCTACACGCTTAGTCGTCCTTTGGTTGTCGGCCGCGGCCTGCCGGAAGACGGGCTAACCGAAGCTTATCCTTTGAGGCTTGGCCGGATTTAAAGGAGTCCTCCGGTGCGTCCTTCTTGAATGATACCCCGAACTCGGAACAGAGAAGGCGTAAAGTCCGCGGGATACTCGTCGGAACCGCATCCTAGGCGGCTCGGATTAAGCTAATGCGACTTGGTCGATTAGGCAGCGAGTGCGTAGTTGTTATCAGCAACTAAATTTTTGGAGATCCAGTTTGGCGGGCCGGCCCTCCAGGAGCCCGACGTGCTTACCGCCCAGAATCATTGCTGTCAAAACCAGAACATCCCCAAGCGATTTGTGACAAAGATACGATGAATATTCCGGATTTGTTTCAAATCATAAAGAAAATTTGATGTGGGGATTAACTCTTTGATAATATGAGGAATAAGCTGTTGTCTTTGGTGGGATCAAACCGAAGTCTATTGGCTATGTCTTTACTAATCAGTGCGTTGTACGCCACAGGCTGATTCTGAGTTGGTGCCGCATAATGTAGTCATAATCAAATAATATCATTGTTACCTATAGTGGAAAACGACTGAAGGATAATGGCTTATGTGCTGAGCTGTAAAAGATTATCCTCCACGGCTCCCGATAGCGATGACAGGCGGCATCCCAAATAGCCTTTCCAACATTTGAAAGTGGGCTCATTGTTAAAAAATGATAGGCAAAGCTTTAAGAATATTCCTTAAGGATTGTTAACTTTGCAGACTATGGTAAAGAACACGATAGAAAAAGCGATATATAATAGGACGGAACTGCTTCTGGGCGATGATGTTATGGAGGCGCTGGCGGCTGCCAGGGTGATAATATTCGGAGTCGGGGGAGTCGGGAGTTGGTGTGCGGAGGGGCTGGTGCGCAGCGGGATCACGAAACTGACGATCGTGGACTCGGACAGGATCTGCATCACGAATGTGAACCGGCAGCTTATGGCGACGACTAAAACAGTTGGCCAGGTGAAGGTGGACGCGCTCAAAGCTCATCTTCTGGAGATCAACCCTAAGGCTGAGGTCACGGCGGTCCAGCAGATCTACTGCGAGGAGACGGCGGGACAGTTCAATCTTGATGAATATGACTACGTTATCGATGCTGTTGATTCTCTGAAAGATAAAGTGCATCTTATCTTAAACGCCACGTCAAGCAAGGCGAAGTTCTTCTGCTCGCTGGGGGCGGCGCTGAAGGTGGATCCGCTGAAAATCAAGGTGGCGGAGTTCTGGAACGTGCGGGGATGCCCGTTGGGGGCGGCGCTGAGGAAGAAGATGAAAAGGGCCAAGACGATGCCGGCCAAGAAGTTCCTCTGCGTGTATGATGATGAGGTGTTGCCGAACAGAGGGCACTGCCAGAGCTGCGGCACGGAGAAATGTATGTGTCCCAAGGCTCAGGATGGGCCAGGCAATCCGGACTTGCTGAACTACGAGTGGTGTTCCTCGAAGGCGCAGATCAATGGTACGACGGTTCACGTCACGGCCATATTCGGAATGACCATTTCCGGGCTTGTGATAGACGACATCTATAGGCGTGTGCTGAAGGCTTCGGCTGAGGTGAAAGTAGAGAGACCACATCCGGAATCGCTTCATAAAGATGTGAATATGGTTGGCTATATGACTGATAATGAGTCCGGTGCGCAAAGCGGTCAAATAGAAGGCGTGAAGGACGCTGGCTCTTCAGAAAAACAATAGGCCTGACGAAAATATTCAGACATATTCACGAATAAAAATTGACATATTCATAAAAAATGGAGCAGCAGAAGGTTTGGGACCCGTTGAGGAAGAAGGCGGTGGCGCTGACGCCGGAGGAGAAGGTGCGGCAGTGGTTCATCGGGGTGCTGAAGGAGCGGATGAAGGTGCCGGAATATATGATGATGAGCGAGGTGGCGATGAAGTTCGGAGGGAAGGATTTCAGGGCGGATATCCTCGTTTACGGCAGGGACACGGCTCCGTTGATGGTGGTGGAATGCAAGCGGGAGGATGTGCCGATGAGCAGGGAAGTGCTGGAGCAGGCGCTGCGGTACAATCTGGTGCTGAATGTGAAATATGTGGTGATAACCAACGGGTTGAAGACTTTTGGCTTCGTCCGCGACGGGGAGACTTACTCTCAGATGAAACAATTCCCGGATTGGGAGACAATGCAGAAACAGGAATATGGGTGCGACAATAACACAGGGATATCTTGACAAACCGATTTTCGGGATCGTGTCCGCGGCGGCGGAGGAACTTGGCGTAAGGGCCTTCGTGATCGGAGGCTATGTGCGTGACTGCTTCCTCGGCAGACCGAACGATGACATCGACATCGTCGTGGAGGGGAGTGGGATCCGGCTTGCCGAGGCTGTGGCCGCGAAGATCGAGGAAAAGGAACATCGGCATTGCAACGTGTCCATATTCAAGACTTTCGGAACCGCTATGCTGAAGTGGCACGGGGCGGAGATTGAGTTCGTCGGGGCCAGGAAGGAGTCCTATCGCCACGATTCGCGCAAGCCGATTGTCGAGGACGGCACGCTTGAGGAGGATCAGGAACGCAGGGATTTTACTATCAACGCTATGGCGTTCAGCTTGCAGAAGGAGGACTATGGCGCGCTCGTCGATCCGTTCGGTGGCATCCGCGACCTTGCGGCAGGCATAATCCGCACCCCGCTGGAGCCGGAGCAGACCTACAGCGACGACCCTCTGAGGATGCTCCGCGCGATCCGCTTCGCCACGAAATTCAGCACGCCGGAGCAAAAATTCACCATCGTCCCGGAATCCCTGCGCGCGATGAGGAATATGCGCGATCGGATGACGATCCTTTCCAAGGAGCGCATCGTCGAGGAACTCAACAAGATCCTCGTCACGCCGCACCCTTCGATGGGATTCTTCCTAATGGACGAGACCGGGCTTCTTGAATATATCCTCCCGGATCTTCTGAATCTCAAAGGTGTGGAATCCGTTGACGGAAAGGGACATAAGGAGATATTCTCGCACACGCTCCAGGTTGTTGACAACGTGGCGGCCTCGGAGATCGAGGGCATTGCCGCCGGTACTCTGAAGGACTTTACACCTGATGAGGGAGGGGACAGTTTTGTGGAGTCGGTGAGAACCCAACCGAATGTTTGGCTTCGTTGGGCGGCCTTGCTGCACGACATCGGCAAGCCGGTCGCCAAGCGTTTCGACCCGTCGGTGGGCTGGACCTTCCACGGTCACGAGGTAGTCGGTTCCAAGATGGTTCCGAGAATATTCAAGGCTTTGAAAATGCCGCTGAATGAGAAGATGAAGTATGTCCAGAAGCTGGTCAGCCTTCATCACCGTCCGATCGCCCTTGTGGATGAGGAGGTTACGGACTCCGCCGTGCGCCGTCTCCTGTTCGATGCAGGCAACGAGATCGATGACCTGATGCTCCTCTGCAACGCTGACATCACCTCCAAGAACCCGGTCAAAGTCGCAAAGATCCGGCAGAATTTCGAGCTTGTCAAGCGTAAGCTCGTCGAGGTCGAGGCCAAGGACGCCATCCGCAACTTCAAGAACCCGATCACCGGCGAATATGTGATGGAAGTCTATGGGCTAAGCCCGTGCCGCGAAATCGGTGTTCTGAAGGAATATGTAAAAGAGGCCATCCTGGACGGCCAGATCGGCAACAATTTCGAGGAGGCCGATGCCTTTATGCGTGTCAAGGCCGCCGAGATGGGACTTGTGACGGTTGTCAAATAGCCTTTGTCCGGCAAGAAGGCCGTTTGGCCGGAGAAACCCTTCATTTCCTTTCGTTTGTCCGGGGAAATGCGGTTATGCCGGATAAAAACTATTGTACTTTCACTAATATATTTGAATATGACCGAGTACGAGAAATGCCTGGCGGGACTGCCGTTCAACGGCGGGGAGAAACCGATGACTGATATGGCGGCCAATGCTCGCCGACTGATGAGAGCGTTCAACGCAGTGTCTTATGAGGATGCTGCAGGAAAGTATGCCATACTCAAAGATATGCTTGGAGGATTGGGTAAGAATGTCTGGGTTGATGTTGACTTTCACTGTGAGTATGGCAAGCATATTTTTGTCGGTGACAACACTATCATAAATCAGAACTGTACGTTCATAGACAATAACCGCATCACCATCGGCCGGAATGTCCTGATCGCCTCTAATGTGCAGATCTACACGGCAACTCATTCCGTCGTTCCGGAAGAACGCCGCTCGAAAGGGGATGGTGATTCCTGCATAACCATCGCACGTCCCGTCACTATAAAGGACAATGCTTGGATCGGAGGCGGAGCGATCATCCTGCCGGGTGTAACCATCGGGGAGGGGGCGACAGTCGGTGCCGGAAGTGTTGTCACACGTGACATTCCTGACCGTTGTGTAGCTGTCGGCAGCCCTTGCCGGGTGATCAGAACCCTTTGAGCGTCACTTGCAAAAGATCTTGGCTCCTGCCGTTTGTCCGATGAAATACGGTTTCTCAAGACAAAGTGGTCTAAAACGGCTCTTTGTCTGGTGATGTGGCGTTTGGTTGGAGAAGAATCATTCTTTATCGCTGTTGAGCGCTCCGGGTCCAATGAACTTCCGGGGTACACTTCGCTTTGGTGAAAATACCTACTAATTAGGATTTCCGCTTACCGATATAAAGGCTAACTTTGGGATCGGTTTCTTAAAAACACTTGAATATGAAGAATATCGTTGCTAATTTGGTCTTTTTTTGCGCCATTGTTCTTTCTACGTCTTGTGGTACCGGTAAAGCTCCAGAAACGGGCACGTCTGAGGCGGCCGCACAACTACAGAAAGATCTCAAAGGCACTTACGAGGAACTCTTCAGCGAAAAGACTTTGCTGAACCCGAAATGGGATGCCTTCTGGCTTTCCGAATGTGAAAAGGCTGTTGGAAAGGATGCCGCACAAGCGACAGTCGATGCGCTGAAATCCTCTATGACAGGCACATTGACCGGAGAGGCCGCCACTGAGTGTTTCGGAGACGGGTCTGATGGCTGGCGGAACGGATTCCAGTTCAACTGCGATTTCAAGCAGGGCGTGAGCCGTTTCGTCTTTGACGGCAAAGGCGGCATAAAGGGCCTTGACGCGTCTGGCAATGAGATCTTCTCTCACGAATATGTCTTCGACAGCTATAACGCTGACTATGACTTCTATTTCTTCAAGTCCAAGGACGGCAACGAGGATGAGTTCAGTTGTTTCGCGATGCGCTCCGACACCCCGGCAAGCACACACCACCTCGAGTTCCGCTATGGGACGGACGTGAAGTCCCTGTCTGAATTCTGTACCAGCAAGTATGCCTACTGGATGGCGGCCGGAGTGCTTGTGGAATCTGATTCGGAACAGCAGGAATCAATACGCCTGTTTGTGGAGGAGAACACGGCCGGTAACTGAATTTGATTTGCCATGAATCGCGCCTGCTATGGAATGACCATGGCGGATCCAGGTCGCGATGGCGGTAAGGCCGGTCAGCAGTGTGGCTATGAAGATCCAGAACAAGACACGGTTTGGGATTTTTGATGAATTCAAACGCTTGAGCCATAATTGAATATTCTCGAAATGGGCTTTGATGTGCAGTCCGCATAGGATTGCGAGAGCCAAGGAGACGGCGATGTGGATGTCCACGACGAAGGCATTCCGGATGCCGGCCAGATTCTGTTCGCCTTGATATTCAAGGAATATGAAGGTGAACGTTACGGGTGGCGGCAGTATGGAGAGTGGAATGTTGATTGTCCGTAGTTGAGTCTTTTTCATTGCGGCGATTTTTTGATGACTAGGCAAAGTTGTTGTCTTCAAGCCTGGAGGACGATAACATTTGTTAAGAATCAGTTGGATTCTTGGCAAATGGCCTTTGACAAGTATGGATATTTTACAAACCACGGCCGATGAATATGCCTCGGAGGCTGTTCAGTGGCATAATGCTATGGCTGACCCTACAATAAATGCAGGGTTGGCCATGTGTGGTGTCATCCTGTGGCCGTGTACTGCCTATTGCCCGGCCGTGGTTTGTAAAAACCGGCTTGTAGTGTAGATGGCCAGGTCTTATGCTTTACGGAATGTTTTTCCGAAAGGCATTATGGACAGCAGGGCCATTTTGAAATGCTGGAGGCCGAACGGGATTCCGACAATCGTGATGCAGCAGATGAGGCCGAAGACAAGGTGCGTCGCCGCTATCTCCCACCATCCAAGCAGGATCCAAATCACATTCATAAATATGCTGAGACAGCCTCCGGCGTTGTTCCCGTCCACCACGTCCGTCCCGAACGGCCATAGAGAAAACACCCCGAACTTCCACAATTGGTACCCGAATGGAATGCCTATGATGGTCACGCAATAAAGCAGTCCTGCGATGAAGTAGCCGAGGGAGACAAGCAGGCCTCCCAGAATCAGCCATAGAATATTCCCGATGAATCTCATAGATATTCGTGCATATTTCTTGACCGCAATATACGACAAATTTTTGAAGATGTGAATATAATCAGAAAGTGGATCGACCTTGGACGATGTGGCATCCTTAAACGATAAATACCAACTTTTCGCCACAATCCCTGAACGGAAACCGTGCAGAATACCGAAAAATTGCGATTGCCGGACTTTTCGTGTCGCTGTACTTTTGCCGTGTCAAATTGAAAAGGTAAAGATGAGACAAAAGATTTTACTTCTGGTAATACTGATTGCGACAGGCTTTGCGGCTAACGCTCAGAGACTTACAATCGGCGGTTACGGCGAGGCAATGATGACCCGCAACTTCTACAGCGACGCTTGGCAGAGGTATAACCATCCGGAACAGTACAAGGACGACAAGAGTCACGGACGGTTCGACATCCCGCATTTTGTCATCAATCTTGGGTACGACTTCGGAAAAGGATGGACGCTCGGCACGGAGATCGAGTTCGAGCACGGAGGCTCTGAAAGCGCGGTCGAGCTGGAGGCTGACGAGGCCGGTGAATATGAGAGCGAGATCGAGCGTGGAGGCGAGGTCGCCTTGGAACAGTTCTGGATCCAGAAAGCTTTCAGTGACGCGTTCAAGGTCAGGACCGGAATGATCATCATCCCTGTGGGACTGACAAACGGACACCACCTTCCGACCGAGTTCTTCACGGCCTATAGGATGGAAGGGGAGAACACTGTCTTTCCTTGCACTTGGCACGAGCCGGGAATCGAGATTCTGGGCAACCTCGGCAAATGGTCCTATGAACTGATGTTCCTTCCCGGGCTTGACTCCGACCGGTTCAGCACGGAGAACTTCATCCAGGGCGGAGCCGGATCCCCTTACGAGTTCAAGATCGCGAACTCCTATGCCGGAGCGTTCAGGATTGACAACCACTCTGTCAAAGGACTCAGGATGGGCCTTAGCGGCTACTTCGGATCAAGCTTCAACAACTCCCTCACGAAGAACTCCAAGTACAAGGACTGCAAGGGCGAGGTGATGATCGGCTCGGCGGACTTCACCTACTCGGGACACAACTTGATCGCCAGAGGCTGCTTTGACTATGCGCATCTGAATGATTCACAGCAGATAACGGCGTTCAATAAGAACAATATGTCCAACGCTTCACCTTCCCCTCACAACGCGGTCGGGTCCGATGCGATCGTCGGCAGCATAGAGGTGGGCTATGATATTCTTTCACTCTTCAAGAAGGAGAGCAGGTGCTACGCTTTCGCCCATTACGAGTACTATGATTCGATGTTCAAGGTGGCCGATGGTGTGTTGGACTACAAATGGTGCGGGAAGCATCGCATCGCCGCCGGCATCAACTGGTACCCGATCAAGGACATCGTAGTTAAGGCGGAATATTCAAAGCGCTTCTATGTCGCTCCGTTCAACAACGAACCTTCGATCACTCTCGGAATCGCTTTCAGCGGCTGGTTTTTGAGGTGATGAATATATTTGAGTACCGACATCGATTCAGAATCGGTGGTCACGAGATTGCGGCCATCATCCGATAAATGAATATATTGATGAAATGATTGATAGATAATTAAATATTCAAAAATACAACAACTATGAGACAAGGTTTTAAATTCGCGGCTGTGCTGATGGCTTCAGCTCTCGCCGTTGTGGCCTGCGACAAAAATCCCACAGACCCGACCTCCGCTAAGGAGGAAACGCTTCAGAAGGTCAACGAGACTTTCGTGGACAACACTGTGATCCCGACGTACAAGAATCTCGCTGACAAGTCGCTTGAGCTTCAGGCGGCGATCGAGAAACTTCAGACGGCTCCGACCGACGCTAATGTGAAGGCTGCCTGTGATCTTTGGAAATCCGCCCGTCAGTATTGGGAGTGGAGCGAGGCATTCCTTTTCGGAGCCGCGTCGAAATACTACATCGACCCTCACATCGACACCTGGCCGCTTGACAAGACAGCCCTTGAGAACCTTCTCGACAGCGAGAAGATGATGGCTGACATCGAGAACACGGTCGCCAATCTCAACAACGGACTCGTAGGATTCCACGGCATTGAATATATCATATTCCGTGATGGTAAGGAGCGTGCCGCTTCAGCCATACCGGCGAAGGAAATCCTTTATGCCGCCGCTGTCGCCAAGGATCTGTCTTTGAGTGCGGCGAGGCTTGAGGCCGCCTGGGTCGGGCTCGACAATGTCAGCGATGCCAAGAAGGCTTTGATAGAGGAGGCCGAGATGGAGCCGGAGGATGATTTCGGCGAGCAGATGAAGCTTTGCGGCCAGGCGGGAAGTGTTTGGAAATCAGTTACTGCCGGAAGCGAGCAGATCATCGAAGGCTGCAAGGACATCGTGGATGAGGTCGGTACCCAAAAGATCGGCAAGCCTTACACTGGAGAGGATGTGAACTACATCGAGTCGCCTCATTCCTGGAATTCCATCGAGGACTTCTATGACAACATTGTAAGCGTCCGCAACGCTTATTTCGGAGCGCTTGGAGCGACATCCGCGCAGACATATTCAGTGAGCGCTTACCTTGCAGAGGTTGATCAGGCTGCCAATGAGGGAGTAATCTCCGCCATCGAGAAATGCCTTGAAAAGATCGCTGCGATGCCTAAGCCGTTCGTGAAGAACTATCAGGACGCTAAGGTCAAGGATGCCATCGACGCCTGCAACGATCTTAACGACGCTCTTGAGGTCGCCCGTCAAGCTTTGATCAATGATTAAAGCGAATGTTCTTTGAGGTGGAAAAACTTTGTTCCATTTTGGGAAAACCTTAGAAACTGAAGCATTCACAATCGGAACTTTAAATGAATATCCAAGGATTGGCCGGCAATGCCGGCTGATCCTTTAACCAATATAAAATTGAAAGATTATGAATAAATCACAGCTGATACTTTCAGCCGCCCTTTTTGCTTTCACCGCCTGCAACGGCAACGGTGGGACAGATGAACCTGAGACTCCGGCCGAGCTGAGCGATGAGTGGTATGCCGGTGGAAAACTCGGAACCGCTTTCAACTCAAGTGCTTCGGCCTACGAGCAGCCTACTCCTGTGATTGAGAACTCCGGGATGATCCAGGCCTTCAAGAACGGAGAAATGTTCTTTGAAAGGGATTTCAACGAGAACAAGGACGGGGCTTTCAGCGGTCTCGGTCCGTTGATGGTCCGTCGCGGATGCCTCTACTGCCATCCGAACTACAGCCACGGCAGGCGTCAGACCGAGTACAAGGCTGACAAGAACGGCAATGGCTACCTCTTGGTAATCACAGACGACACAGATACTTATCTCAGCTCTGTCACCGGAATGCCGCAGACTCTCGCCGTTGCTCCGTTCAAGGCTCCGATCGATGAAAGCAATATCAAGATCAACTGGCTTGAATATACCGACGAATGGGGGAACCAGTTCCCTGATGGGGAACCGTACAGTCTGATTTATCCGGAAGTGGTTGTGCCTGAGGACGCGTTCTATGTTCCGCTTGAGGTGACGAAGAACGGCGAGACGACCACGGTGCCATATTCAAACGTGCGTTTCAGGGTTGAGTCCACGATCGGGGTCTATGGAGTCGGGCTTCTGGACGCGATTGATGACGATGACCTCAAGGCGCAATACGCAAAGGAGGAGGCCGCTGGTGCCAAACTGAATCCAGCCATATTCGCGAATGGCGAGTGGACAAGCCTTTACGGCAAGACAACCCATCCTAAGCGTTTCACTTATGCGTTGAGCCGTGGCCCGTTGCAGGATGCCGCCGGTGCGAACGCCATCTGGAACATCACCAATGTGACCAGGAGCGACAGGCGTTACCACTATATGACGGCGACCTACGCCAAGGTGGCCTCACAGGATCCTGATGTCCAGAAGGATTTCTACAAATATTTCCCTGACCAGAACAAGACAGGGAATGTGCAGACTGACATCTACAACTACTTGATGGCCAAAGACCTCAAGCCTGAGATGACGGATGATGAATATGCCGACTTTATGATCTGGCACAGAGGATTGGCCGTTCCTGCGGCGAGGGATCTGGACAACCCTGAGGTCATCAAAGGCAAGGAGCTGTTCACAAAGATCGGCTGTGCCACCTGTCACCGTCCAAGCTGGGTTACCGGTGAGGATAACGTTACCGATCCTAACGGTTTCTTCAAGGACAACGATCCGAGACTCCCTCGTTATCCTCATCAGACCATCTGGCCGTACACGGATATGGTCCAGCATCGTCTCTTTATGAAGAACGACATCCGTACAGGTTGGTGCAGGACGACTCCGCTGTGGGGCCGTGGCTTGAGCGAGCTGGTCGCAGGTGGTGTTGACAGGCTTCACGACTGCCGTGCCAGGACTGTCGTGGAGGCGATTATGTGGCACGGAAGCGCCCAGAGCGACGCCCGCAAATCCGTCGAGAATTTCCGTGCCCTCTCCAAGTCCGAAAGGGATGCGGTGGTTAAGTTTATCGATTCGATATAATTTTAAATACATATCCTCCAAAGTCTTGACTGATTGACTCTGGAGGTCTGCTTTGATTATGGCAAGACTTTTTGCAGGGCGGCCGGCGGCCCTGGTGCTGCACCTTTCGCTGGCACTGATTCTGGCGGGAGCGCTTGTGACATCCTTTTCCGCGAGGAAAGGGATGCTTCACGTGCGTGAAGGGGAATCCGTGGAGACTTTCGAGACCAAGGACGGAAAGATTCTCGAACTGCCTTTCAGTGTGGAACTTGAGGGCTTCGAGGTGCTTTACCATTCCGGAACGGACGCCGCATCGGATTACAGTTCACGGCTGCGTTTCACAAGGAACGGCTCGGTTCTCCGCGAGGGCGAGGTGAGGATGAACCGCATCCTGTCCTGTAAAGGTTATCGTTTCTATCAGACTGACTATGACAGCGATGAGGCCGGTGTGACATTCACCGTGAGCCACGATCCGGTCGGCATCGCTGTCATTTATACCGGCTATGCTCTGCTGCTTCTCGGACTTCTGGCGTTTTTCTTCACGGACAAGAGGTTCAAGAAGTTCTTCGGGAACGCGTTGAGATATTCATCGGTCATTGCGATAGTCTTGAGCTTTGGGGCAACCGCCTCGGCAACAGATGATTCCGTAGTCGCGCTTTCTCAAACGCAAAATGCTTCCGTCGAAGGAAATCAGGTGAAACGTGGCCCGGCCTCTCCGAAAGTCCTGCCGAAAAACATCGCCGCCGAATTCGGAAGACTCTACGTTCTGTACCACGGACGAATATGCCCGCTCCAGACTCTTGCCTCGGATTTCAGCGCAAAGCTCTACGGAACATCCGGTGTGAAGGGACTGACTGATGAGCAGGTACTTACAGGCTGGATGTTCTACGGCACCAGCTGGAGGAATATTCCTATGCACAACCGGAAAAAGGCGGTTGACGCGATGGACAAGGAGGCGACTGTCAAGGCTTTATATTCAGGAGGCCTGCTGAAAATCTACCCTTTGCGGGACAGCACCGGACGGCTCGGATGGTACTCACAGAGCGATCGGCTGCCGGAAGGAGTCGCCGATGAAGAATGGCTTTTCGTCCGCAAGTCGATGGACTACATCTTCGAACTGGTGATGAACCGTGAATATTCAAAATTAAGCGAGTCGCTTGGAAAGCTGCGCCGCTTTCAGGAGAGCAAGATGGGGGAGAGCCTGCCGCCGGCGTACCGCATCAAGGCCGAGAGGGCGTACAACGCTCTGCCACCGCTGTTTCCGATCGCCGGAACGTTCCTGATCCTCGGGTTGGTGATGCTCGCGGTGGCGATGCGCCGGATGGTTAGAGATGAGAATAATGGGGCAATCTCATCCTTTGTTGATAAGGAGCGAGTGACAAGCGAAGAGTCGAGAAAGGGGCCTACAAACTTGGTGGATGATGGGCGCACAGTTACAAAGCGATGGCGTTTATCTGGAATATTCAAGATCGTTGGAGTCGCTGCCTCTTTCGTATTTTTTCTTGCGCTGACCATCGTGCTGGGGCTGCTTTGGGTGGCGAGCGGGCATATTCCTTTTTCCAACGGTGCGGAGACGATGCTGACGATCGCTTGGACGGCGATGCTGGCATCTGTGCTGAGTTTCAGAAAGTTTCCGATTATGCTTCCGTTCGGGATCATAGTCGCCTCGCTTGCCTCTCTGGTTTCCGCTATGGGGAACGCCAACCCTGCCGTCACCCAACTGATGCCGGTACTGTCCTCCCCGTTGCTGAGCATCCACGTCTCCCTGATGATGCTCTCGTACACCGTTCTCGCCATCATTATGGTCAACGGAATTTGTGGACTGGTTGCATCGCTGCGCCATACTTCGGTCTCTGAGCCTATCGAAGGGACTGTTTTTGATTATCGTTCACCGGCTCCTCGACAAGCTCAGGGAGCGAGTTTGGCATCCGCGAAAATGGCCCGGATGTCGGAAGCGTTGATGTACCCGGCCCTGTTCTTCTTAGGCTCCGGCATAATCGCCGGCTCCATCTGGGCCAACGTCTCCTGGGGCTGCTACTGGAACTGGGATCCGAAAGAAACCTGGGCACTGATCACCTTCCTGATTGCCTCGCTTGGCGTCCATCGCACCCGCCTCCCGTTCCTGAGGACTCCTCGTGCCTACCACATCTACACCCTCATCCTCTCCGCCTCCGTCCTCTTCACCTACTTCGGAGTCAACTACCTCCTCGGCGGAATGCACAGTTACGCCTAACCAGCTTCCCGTCCCGTGTTCGGAGCCCTCCCTGTTGACGCACGGTGTGTAACTGGTTGTACCATTGGTGCGTGGCACCGCCTTGTTGGCGCACGAAGGGTCATTGCTGGCATCATTGGTGCGTGGAGCCTCCCTGTTGACGCACGAAGGACCATTGCTGGCATCATCGGTGCGTGGAAATGCTGTCCTGACGCACGGGCGTTGACCGCTCGTTGGGTATTTCGGGAATATTCGTAAATTTGTACAATGGAGGGAAAGGCGCGGGGATGCTCCTGAACCAGATGCCTCCGGCGTGATTGTATGGCAGTATTTCAGATAATATCATTGGCCTTGATGGCAGGGTTCTATGGAGTCTATCTGGCTAAACAGTTCAGTCAGAGGAGCCAGGGAATCCGGACCAATCAGATGGGGCGTGGGAATAAAGGTCTTCGGACTTTGACTGTGGAGCGGTTGCTGGCAGCCTTTTCCGTCCTGATTGTCATTGTGGAGTTGTGGAGCGTTGTGCGGGGATATTCATTCCTCCCGCAGTGGTGCGGATGGATCGGACTGGCTTTGACGGCTCTCGGAGTGGTGTTCTTCACTGCCGCTGTGCTTCAGATGCGGGACAGTTGGAGGGCGGGAATATCGTCGGACGAGAAGACGGGGCTGGTCACTTCCGGCATCTACAGCGTCAGCCGAAATCCGGCTTTCGTTGGCTTTGACCTGACCTACATCGGGCTGCTGCTCTGTTTCGCCAACTGGCTTCATTTGATTGTCGTACTTTGTACGGTGACGATTTTCCACCTTCAAATCCTTCAGGAGGAACGGTTCCTGCTTTCAAGGAAAGACATAGACTACAAAAACTACTACAACCGTGTCCGCAGGTATTTATGAATATGCAGTGGCGGATAACGTGCTGTTACCCAGCTGTTTGCTGTGGTCTCCTCCTGCCAGTTCCGGAGGGGAGGATATGTGTTTGAATTGTTGATGTTGAGGAAGATGTCCGCCACGCCGGAAGGCAATGACCGGAATGGTTTATCGGAATATTCAGGAAAAAAAAGAAATATTCGGGAGATATATGGAAATATTCAAGAGATATGTGATGCTGTGCGTCGGGCTGCTGATTGTGGCGTTCGGGGTGGCTTTTTCGATTCTGGCGGATTTGGGAACTTCGCCGATCTCGTGTCCGCCTTATGTGGCGAGTATGTTGTGCCCGCTGACGGTGGGGGAGGCCACGATCGTGATGCACTGCATATTCATTCTGATTCAGATGGCGCTTCTGCGGAAGAACTATGACTGGGTGCAGTTGATGCAGCTGCCGGTGGCGTTCGCGTTCGGGTATATGACGGATTTCGCCTGCTGGTGCATTGCGGACGTGCCTTGCCCTAACTATCTTATGCAGGTCGTTTGGTGCCTTGTGGGTATAGTGCTTGTGGGCATCGGAGTCGCTTTCGAGGTGGTCGCCGGAGTCGTGACCCTTGCCGGAGAGGGGCTTGTGCTGGCGATCTGCAAGGCGTTCAAGACACGTTTTGACATCACGAAAGTCGCTGTGGATGTCTCGCTTGTGGCTCTGGCGTGCGTCGCTTCGCTTCTCTGGCTCGACGGAATCCACGGTGTCCGTGAAGGAACCCTCGCCGCCGCCCTGCTCGTCGGAGTCATCGCCCAATGGTGCAACAAACCTGTCGAGAAACTGGCCAAAGCGTTTGGGATAAACATCTGATAGCGATCGTATTGGAGAAAAATCTCCTCTTTCGGCAGGCTGGTACAGGATGTTTGGACAGAATTTCATTCTGTAACATAGGCACTTTTGAATGAATACAAGAATATGGGGCTGATTGAAGATTACCTATCTTACATCAAGGACATCCGGAGATATTCCGCAAGGACGCAGGCTATATATTCGGATGCGCTTCGGGTCTTTGTGGAGGACTGCGGGGCGGAGACGGATGAGGAGTTGCTGGAGTCGCTCACACCGCAGATCATCCGCTCGCACGAGGTGTATCTTCTTGAGAAAAGGAAAGATAGCCCGAGGACGGTAAGGCTGCATCTGTCGGTGCTGTCAGGGTTCTGCCGCTACCTGATGAAGGAGAAAAGGCTGACGGCCAATCCGGTGCGGACGGTGGCGAAACCCAAGGCGGAGAAAAGGCTGCCGGCGTTCTACAGGGAAGAGTCGATGAATGAATATTTCGCCGTGACGGACTGTGATGCCTCAGAGGAGAATCTGGCGCTGATCACGGGAGGTGACAAAGCCTCCGAGGCGGCATATTCAAGAAGGTTGGAGCGACTCATCGTGTCGGTGCTTTACAGTACCGGGATACGCCGGGCTGAATTGATCGGACTGAGGATAGGGGATGTGGATTTTTCCCGGCGCACTATGACCGTGAGGGGAAAAGGCGACAAAGTGAGAGAAATTCCGCTTGTTTCTTCGCTTTGTAAGGAAATTTCATTATATTTACAAGCAGTTGAAACGATGGTTGGTCGCGAAAGATCGGCAAGCGAGCCACTGGCGGTCACCGGCAAGGGCCTGAAACTCTATCCGGTTTTCATAGACAGGGCGATCAAACGGGCGCTTGGGCGGGTCGGAAGCATCACCGGGAGAAAGTCTCCACACGTGTTGAGGCATTCCTTGGCCACGGAACTGCTGGACGAGGGCGCGGATCTCAATTCGATAAAGGAGCTTCTGGGGCACTCTTCGCTCGCTGCGACGCAGGTCTATACGCACAACACCATCGAGAAACTGAAAAAAGTTTATGTTAACGCCCATCCAAGGGCAAAAAGCGGAGGTAAAAATGGAGATTAGAGTAAAATCCCTGAAGTTCGACGCGGATCAGAAACTGCTCGACTATGTAGAGAAGAAGGTCTCGAAACTTTCCAGATTCAGCGACCATCTTGACGGAATGGAGGTGACTTTATCTTTGCTCAAGGAGCCGGACAACAAGAATGTCAGGATCCAGACAAGGGCTTACGGCCAGGATCTTGTCATCGAGAGGAACTCAACCTCGTTCGAGGATGCCGTCAGCGCGGCTGTCGATCTGATGAAGGAAAAGATCGTAAGGACAAAAGAAAAGAAATTTGACGCATAGGATGAAAAACAAACTGATTCTTAGTCTGATAGCCGTGGCTGGGATAGCCGCTGCGTGTGGTCAGCAAAGAGGTGTTGGAAGACAGGCCGCAGGAAATGGCGGGCCTGTCTTTCTTGATGAGACACGAACTATTGACGAGAGGGTGGAGGACGCTCTCTCAAGGATGACAACCGAGGAGAAAGTGGCTGTGCTGCACGCCCAGTCCAAGTTCAGTTCGGCGGGTGTTCCGCGCTTAGGCATCCCTGAGATCTGGACCAGCGACGGCCCGCACGGTATCCGGCCGGAGGTGCTTTGGGACAAATGGAACCAGGCCGGCTGGACCAACGACTCCTGCACGGCTTTCCCTGCGTTGACCGCGCTCGCCGCCACCTGGAACACCGAGATGTCGGCTCTCTACGGCAAAAGCATCGGAGAAGAGGCCCGTTACCGCAAGAAGGATGTCCTCCTCGGACCAGGCGTGAACATCTGCAGAACCCCGCTCAATGGGCGTAGCTTTGAATATATGGGCGAAGACCCTTACCTTTCGGGCCGTATGGTCGTTCCGTACGTGAAGGGTGTGCAGAGCAACGGAGTGGCTGCCTGCGTGAAGCATTTCGCTCTCAACAGTCAGGAACTCAACAGGTTTACGACCAATGTTACAGTGGATGACAGGACTCTCTACGAGATCTATCTTCCAGCCTTCAAGGCCGCCGTCACCGAGGGAAAGGCTTGGGCGATAATGGGTTCCTACAACCTTTACAAGAACCAGTGGTGCTGCCATAACCAGTACACCCTTAACGACATCCTGAAAGGGGAGTGGGGCTTCGATGGAGTGGTGATCAGCGACTGGGGAGGAACACACGACACGGAACAGGCTGTGAACAATGGGCTGGATATGGAGTTCGGAACCTACACTAACGGTCTTAGTTGGTCAATGTCTAACGCTTATGACAACTATTACCTTGCCAGTCCGTTCCTGAAAGGAGTGAACGAAGGTAAGTATAGTATGGAAGTCCTTGACAATAAGGTTCGCAGGGTCCTGAGGCTGATGTTCCGCACGGTTATGGACAAGAACCGTCCTTTCGGCTCATTCGTGAGCCCTGAGCACATTGCGGCCGCGAGAAAGATCGGTGCCGAGTCCATTGTGCTTCTCAAGAACGAAGGTGGAATACTTCCGATCAAGAGCGCGAAGAAAATTCTTGTTGTCGGTGAGAACGCTGTCAAGATGATGACAGTAGGCGGAGGAAGCTCATCTCTGAAAGTCAAGAAAGAGGTCTCTCCTTTGGAGGGAATCCAGGAGCGGTTCTCCGACGCTGAGGTTGTCTATGAACGCGGCTATGTGGGAGACACGGGTGGACAGTATAACGGTGTGACCACAGGTCAGGATCTTAGCGAGAGCCGTTCGGCGGAAAAGCTGATCTCCGACGCCGTGGCGGCTGCCAAGGATGCCGACTACGTGATATTCATTGGTGGCCTGAACAAGAGTGACCATCAGGACAGCGAGGGCAACGACAGGGAAAACTACGAGCTGCCATATTCACAGGACGCTGTGATCGAGGCTCTTGCAGCCGCCAACCCTAAGCTTGTGGTTGTGAATATCTCAGGAAACGCGGTGGCTATGCCGTGGGTTGACAAGGTTCCGGGAATAGTTCAGGACTGGTATCTTGGAAGCGAGGCTGGTCACTCTTTGGCCGATGTGCTTTCGGGTGATGTCACTCCTTCCGGAAAACTGCCGTTCACGATCGGCGCCACGCTTGCCGACTATCCTGTGCAGAGTGAGATCCAGTACCCGGGAATCCCTCGCAAGGAGACCGTCAAGATGGGAATTCAGGACAAGATCATCTACGACGAGACCTACACGGAAGGAATATTCGTGGGCTACCGTTGGTTCGAGCATAGCGCCATCAAGCCGACCTTCCCGTTCGGCTACGGACTTAGCTACACCACTTTTGAATATGGGGAGCCAAAGACTTCGGGCTCAATCGAAAAGGGCTTGACTGTCACCGTTCCAGTGAAGAACACCGGCTCAGTCGCCGGCGCGGAGATCGTGCAGATCTACGTCAGCGCGCCGGAGAGTTTGGTTGAGCGTCCGGTCAAGGAACTCAAGGGCTTCGGCAAGATATTCCTTGAACCTGGCAAGTCAGGTGACGTGACTGTCACTTTGGACAAGGCGGCCATCAGTTATTTCGATGCTCAGAAGCACGATTGGGTGGCTGAGAAGGGTAACTACAAGATTCTTGTCGGTGCCTCGTCCGAGGATATTCGTAAAACAGTTGATTTCAAGTACTAACGGCTCCTTTTAATGGCAAAGGGAACAGTTGATGTCGGCAGTCAGTGCCGCGAGATAGTCTCTGCCGTCAAGTCAGGACAGTTCGCCCCCGTCTATCTTTTGATGGGGGACGAGCCGTATTATACGGATATGGTCTGCGACGCGGTCGTCGAGAACGCCCTTGACGAGGCTTCGAGGGATTTCAACGAGACGATCTGCTACGGGGCAGATGTCGATGCGGACACTGTGATCACAGCGGCGCGCAGGTTCCCGATGATGGCCGAGAGGCAGTTGGTTGTCGTGAAGGACGCCCAGGCGATGCGGGATCTGGAGAAATTGGCTGTCTATTGCGAGAAGCCTTTGGATTCCACGGTGTTAGTGCTTCTGATGCGCGGGGCTTCGGCCGACAAGCGCAAGGCGTTGTACAAACAGGCCTCCAAGAACGGAATCGTGGTCGAGTCCAATGCGCTGAGGGACTATGAGATGCCTTCGTGGATCGCACAGTATTTTTCCGGCAGGGGACTGACCATCGATCCCGAGGCTTCGGCCTTGCTGGCCGAGTCCGCCGGCACGAATCTGGGCCGCATAGCCGTTGAGACCGACAAGATGCTGAAGAACCTCCCGGAGGGAACGAAGCAGATAACTGTCTCGGACATCGAGCGGAATGTCGGCATCAGCCGTGAGTTCAGCGTGTTCGAGCTGACCAAGGAACTCTCGGCGAGGAACGGTGCGAAGGCTTTGCGCATCGCAGCCCGGATCGGTGAGGCGGCGAAATTCGCTATGCCGATGGCCGTCAGCGCCCTCTACACCCATTTCGCCAGGATCCTGAAATACGGAGCGTTGAAGGAAAAGAGCCGCTATCCGGACAGAACCGCTGTCGCCGCCGCGCTTCAGGGCGTTAACCCTTATTTTTGGAAGGAATATGACACCGCGGTGGCCAACTACCCGGTCCGCAAGGCGATGGAAGTGATCTCCCTGCTTTGTGAATATGACTACAAAGGCAAAGGCGGAGAGGCAGGGGAAGCAACTCCGGGCGAACTGCTTGTCGAATTGACCAGTAAGATTTTATCAATATGAGTGAAAACATTATTGAGTGCAGGAATGTCTGCAAGAACTTCGGGGAGAAGGTCGCGCTTGACAACGTCAGCGTGAGCGTCCCGAAAGGCGGAATATTCGGTCTGCTCGGCCCTAACGGAGCCGGAAAGACCACGCTGATCCGCATCATTAACCGAATAACTATTCCTAATGGTGGAGAAGTTTTGTTCGACGGCCGTCCGATAACCCAGTCGGATGTCGAAAAGATAGGCTATTTGCCTGAGGAACGCGGGCTTTACCGCAAGATGGAGGTCGGGGATCAGGCTATGTATTTGGCCCAGTTGAAGGGTATGAGCGCCGCTGAGGCCCGCAAGGCCTTGAAGGAGTGGTTCGTACGTTTCGGAATCCAGGACTGGTGGAAGAAGAAGGTCGAGGAACTGTCCAAGGGTATGGCCCAGAAGGTACAGTTCATCACGACAGTTGTGCATAAGCCATCTCTGATGATTCTGGACGAGCCGTTTTCCGGATTCGATCCGGTGAACGCCGAGCTGATTCGCAAGGAGATCCTTCGTTTGAAGGACGAGGGTGCGACGATCATCCTCTCGACACACAATATGGAGTCCGTCGAGGAGCTTTGCGACAACATTGCCCTCATCAACAAGTCTCATCTGGTCATCACCGGCGGGGTCAACGAGATCCGTCACAAGTACGGCAACAACAACATCGAGCTGGTTTACACCGGCGAGGACAAGGTTAAGGATGCCGATGGAATATTCAAGGTCCTTTCTGACGAGGACAACGCCGGTCGTCACACCGCAGTGCTGACGCTTGGGGAGAACGTCTCTTCCAATGACGCGCTTTCGGCCTTGCTGGCACAAGACATCATCGTCAACTCATTCAAGGAACTGATCCCGAGGATGAATGACATATTCATAAAACTTGTAACAGAGGAGGCATAGTCATGAATTTCAGAATAATAAAGACTGTCATTGCGAGGGAATATCTTACCCGCGTCAAGAAAAAGTCATTCCTTGTGACGACGTTCCTCGTTCCTGTCCTGTTCGCCGCCACTATGATCGTGCTCGGAATCATTATGGCCGGCACAAAGGAGAGAAAGCAGGATGTCGCTGTGGTTGACCGCTCCGGCATCGTGATGAGCCATCTGGAGGACACCGATCGGCTTACGTTTACTGATTATTCCACGGAGAATCCCGATTCGGTCAAGGCTAAACTTGAGGAATACGGCAAGGATGTCCTCGTGGTCGTCTCTCCGCTGGATTCCGCCAAGAAGACGGTCTCCGTCCAGACATATTCAAAGGACCCGCTTGGAGTTGAGTTCTCCACTGGTCTCGTTGACAAGGCGAATGACGCCGTTGAGGAGTACCGTGTGCAGCAGTACGGCATCGACAACCTGTCCAAGATTATGGATGAGGTGAAGGCCGATGTGAAGGTGACCGAGTACACGATGGATGACAATGGCAATGAATCTGTCTCTGAGTCAGGAATATATATGATCATCTCTATGCTTCTTGGCATCATAATCTGGATGTTCATCATGATGTTCGGAGGACAGGTAATGTCCAGTGTCATCGAGGAGAAGACGAGCAGGGTGGTTGAGGTCCTGATCTCGTCCGTGAAAGCAATCGACCTGATGTTCGGTAAGATCATCGGTGTGGCCCTTGTGGCTCTGACGCAGTTCTTCCTGTGGATTGTCCTGACCGGAGTTCTTGTCTCTGTCGCCACGGCCTTTGTCGGAAAGGATATGTTCGCCGAGATGTCGGGCAATCCAGAGATGATGGCTCAGACTATGGGTGTTTCAGCCGATCAGATGCAGGCACTCGGGAACGCCACGGCAGGTTTGACCGCTGCCACGGATTCCTCTGAGGTTGTCGCCGGTGAGCCTGATGATATGAGCATAATCATCGGCACGCTCGTGAATATTCCTTGGGTGAAACTGATTGTTTCGTTCCTTATCTACTTCATTCTGGGATATTTGCTCTACGCTTCAATGTTCGCGGCCGTCGGGTCGGCCGTTGAGAACGAGGGCGATTCCCAGCAGCTTCAGATGCCACTGACCATCCCGCTGATGATAGCCTATTTCATCATCCTTGTAGCGTTCCAGAATCCGGACAGTGGAGTCGTGGTCTGGGGATCGATGATTCCGTTCACCTCGCCGATCGTGATGCTGGCCAGGATACCGTACGGCGTTCCGATGTGGCAGCTGGTTGTCTCAATAGCTTTGCTGCTTGTCACGTTCTTTGGCTGCGCCTGGCTTTCCGCCAAGATTTACAAGGTCGGGATCCTGATGTTCGGCAAGAAGTCCACGTTCAAAGATCTGTGGAAGTGGTTGAAAATGAAATAATGTAGAGATTTTATCGGAGGTCATCACGGGCAACCACGCTGACCTCCATTTTTATATTGATACATAATGAGAAATCGACTGATAATCATTTTATTCCTGGCGGGGGGCTTTAGTCTCTGCGCTCAGGAGCGGACAATCACCTGGACAACAGATCCGGTGGATGGCCATCGGACCGGAGTTGTGGCCTCCAATGCGACGAACGTGACTGAGGCGATGGGGGCGGTCAAAGGTTGTACATACTATGCCCCTAACGGACGTAAGTTCCGTAAGGGCACAGTTAAGGATGTCGCTAAGATAATGCTTGGCGCGCAGCCGGCGATGGCCAAGGTTAAGACCGTAATCGGGCATTCGACAAAGGCGATGGTCAGAACCTATCCAGAGTGCGAGATTTATGACTGGTACATAGACGAGTTGATGCGCGCTACCGCAGACAGCACCGGCAAACGGGTTGACATCGGATTCGCAAACAGAGGTGGAGTCCGGATCGATATGCCTGCCGGAGAGGTTCTCTACGATGACATAATGTCGATGTTCCCGTTCCGCAACTATCTCTGCTACGTGGCGTTGCGCGGACGTGATGTGCGTGCGCTGCTCAATCAGATGGCCTCCACGAGTCTGCAAATCGTCGGTGGCGTGAAGGTTACTGTGAAGAATGGCAAGATTGTTTCCGTGACTGTGGGCGGTGAGCCTTTGGACGACGATAGAATCTACGGAGTCGCCACACTGAATTTCCTTCTGGATGGCGGAGACGGCTACAAGGTTGCCAACAACGCGGTTGAAATCATAAAGTGCAACGGCTACCTCTACGACACGATGCTCGCTTACGTCCGGAGCCTTACTGCCTCCGGCAAGCCTATCGAGTATGAGAACCAGCATTGGATCACAGTCTTAAAACCGGCCACTGAGCTTGTCGAAGTGACAAATGAGAACGACAAATGAGAAAGTTAATTTTAGGAATATGTCTGCTCGCTGCGTTGGTGAATATTGACGCCGCGGCTCAGAAGAGACTAACCATCCTTCACGTGAACGACACCCACAGCCACCTTGAGCCTGAGCGTTCCGGTGATCGGAAAGGCCTTGGCGGGGTGATTGAACGCGCGGCCTACCGTGACAGCGTTGTTAAGGCCGACGGAAAGCGTAACGTGCTTCTTCTTCACGCCGGAGATTTCAGCCAGGGTACATCCTACTTCTCCGTGCTCGGGGGCGACATCGAGATCGACCTCATAAACGCTATGAAATACGACTGCGTTACCCTTGGCAACCACGAGTTCGACAACGGAGTGGACGAGCTTGCCCGCCGCCTGGCCAACATCAAGTGCCCGGTCGTCTGTGCGAACTACGATTTCTCGAACATCGCTCTTGCAAAGTACGTGAAACCTTACGCCATCGTGAAGAAAGCCGGAATGAAGATCGGAATCATCGGCCTTATGCCCGACATCACCACCCTTGTCTCCAAGGAGGTCTCCGACAAGATTCCAGCCTTTGAGAACTCCGAGGTAGTCAACAAATGGGCCGAATATCTCAAGACCGAAAAGAAGTGCGATATGGTCATCGCCCTAACCCACATAGGTTTCACTGGCGAGCCTTATGTTGACCCAACTCTCGTGAAGCGTACCCGCAACATCGATCTCGTTGTCGGCGGCCATTCCCACACCTACCTCAAAGAACCATATTACGAAAGCAACCTTGACGGCATCCTCACCCCCATCGTCCAGGACGGCGAATGGGGCCTCAACATCGGCAACCTCAAGGTCTTTAAATAAGATGATTATATGCAAGTTGACTACGACAACATTATAAACCTATTGTGGCGATCAATGGCGCATAAATAGGTATTTTTGCTCCGGTTAGAGGTAAAATAGCGTACGACGGGAGCATTATCTTCAAATAATGCTCTCGTTGTAATACGAGAATGTTTTCTGACGATATTTTGCGTCAGGCAAAAGCCTTGAGCAATTGCTTGACATATTCAAAAAGGAAATGACTTCGGGTAAGATTCAATAATGGTACTATATAGGATTTGACTAACTTTTGTTTTATAGTCCTGAAGTTTAAATAATTGCAGCCTGCCGACATTAGCTGTGCAACGATTAGTATGTCAGGGGATTAATTTCCATCTTGGCAATATAATAACATAACAGACAAGGTATGGCAGAAGATTTCGGGCTTATGCATCGGGGAAAAGTGGTTTTTGAGAGACAATACTTATTCCGTACATTTCCTGTCTTGCAAAACAATGGGAGACCATTCTTCCAGATATGAAAAACTATGCGCACCTGAAATATTATCAATCTGATTACTAACGGCTTGACGTTTTAGGTGCGAGTATATTCGCACACCTGAGAGTCGATGCCCGCGGTACGGGGCGTTCTATTGGTGTTCCGAACTTCCAGGTGCGAGAAACCACGCGCACCTGAAACACCATCAGCTTGACAAACAATATGTTACTCTTCCAGGTGCGAATATGTTCGCACACCTGAGTGTTATTGGCATATTATGGAATAGGCTGCGAATCCTTGGAATCGAAAATTCCCGTATTCTCTACACGCCAACTTCTATGGGCTGCCCGATGGCTATTCCTTGGACACTGGCAGAAGGTTTACTGTCTGGTAGAAGGCCTGGGCCTCCTTCACCAGAGCCTCGTCAGAGGTTTCCCTTGCGGTCTCGGTGTGGCTCCACGGCTCGGCCTCGGTCACATCGAACTGCTGGACTCTGCGGACAGGGGATAGGACCGTCAACACATTGTCGCTGAAGTAGCCGAGATCCTGATAAGTGGCCATAAACGCCCTTTGGTCATATTCAGAATCAAGGATGTTCTGGCCGTAGAACTTCGAGTCGTAGGAGAAATGCAGCAGGGAGAATACGGTCGGCATCAGGTCGATCTGCGAGCAGAGTTTCTCCACTCTTTGAGGGCGGATGAAGCCCGGGGAATATACGATCGCCGGGATGTGGTACTTGTCAACCGGGATGCTGGTCTTGCCGGCGCTGGAGGCGCAGTGGTCGGCCACGATGACAAACACGGTGTTGCCGAACCACGGCTTGCGCGATGCCTCGGCGAGGAACTGGCCGATGGCGAAGTCGGTGTACTTCACTGCGGCTGAGCGGGATTTCATCTCACCATCGTAGGTGATCTTTCCTTCCGGGAATGTGTACGGACGATGATTGCTGATTGTGAATATGATGGCGTGGAACGGTGTCCCGCTATCGGCCTTTCTGTCGAACTCTTTCAGAGCCACCCTGTACGAATCCTCATCGCAGGTGCCCCAGATGTTGCTGAACGTGATGTCCTCCTTCGGGTAGTTGGACTTGTCGATGATCTCGAAGCCGTTTCCGGAAAAATAGGTTTGCATATTGTCGAAATAGCTGTCGCCGCCGTAGATGAAGGTGGTAGTGTAGCCGTTGGCTCTCAGCACGGTGCCGGTCGAGAACAGACTCGCGTTGTCCGGGCGTTTGATGACGCTTTCGCCGGCACTTGGAGGCAGGCATAGAGTCAGGGCCTCAAGGCCGCGGACGGAACGGTTGCCTGCGGCGTAGAGGTTGTCGAAGACGAGGCTCTTCTCGATCAGGGTGTCCAGGTTCGGGGTCAATCCGTCCTTGTTGCCGTAGGCTGCGAGGAAATCGGCGCTGAGGCTTTCGACGGCGATCAGGACGATGTTCTTTTTGATGGCCGGAACCGTGTCTCGGATCATTTGAACACCGTTAATGTTTGCAGAGGTCACTTCGGCGGGCTCTGTGACCGATGTGCTTCCGGTCGCTGAACCTGTGGTTCGACTTGGCTCGCCAACCATCGAAGCGACCTGATGACAAAGCGCAAGCTTAAGCCCCGCCGCCTCATCGTCAGGAAGCATCTGATAGAACCGGTCATATTCAAGAGTGCTGCTGCTGTACGCTTCAAGGAAGTTCCAGCATCCGTTGCACTGCAATTCGGTTGCGTAGTTGTTGTCGCTCTGGAGGTTACGGTAGCTGAACCGCAGCCAGAAGAAACTTCCGGCGAACAGGATTGAATATATGACGAACGTCGCCAGAAACGGAACCGCACCACCGTTGCCGGCTACGCTGAAATTCCGCCGGCGGAACATCACCCAACTTAAAAGCACCGCGACCAGCAGCACCCCGAGGAACATCGGAACGATCGGATACGACTCCATAATATTCCCGATCACCTCGTTCGTATAGACCAGATAATCAACCGCTATGAAGTTGTACCGCACGCCGAACTCATTCCAGAAGACGCACTCCGAGGCGACATTCACAATCATCAGGAACACATACAGTCCCATTGTGAACAGCAGCCCTGCCTTGCACCAGCCTTCCCTGATGTTCGGAATGAACAGCCTGAGGCAGAAGCCGCCGAGCAGCAGGAGCGAAAGCACGCGGGCGATTGTCGGCACCACGGAGCCATATTCAACGAATATGTTGGAAGGGAGGAATGAATATACCGCGAAGGCGAGCAGCACGGCTTCGATGATGGTGCTGAGCGGCTTTTTGTACTTCGCGTCGTTCAGCGTGGCGTGAAGCAGCATCGCCGGTGCCAGCGCCAACACTGAGAACGCGATGTCGTTGACGAGGCCTAAAAGAAAGATTTTCAGCCATTCGACGGCCGAGAATCCGATCACGGTCGGTGGAATGAACAGCAAAAGGATCCTGGTCAGGAGGCCAAGCGTGGCTGAAAATATGATGAAAACCGGAGCGAAGTACCTGAACCAGTCGTGAACCTTCCCCGTCTTTTCATCGTTTCTTAAGCAATTCTTATCCATAGGATGAAATGATTAATGATTGTGGGTGCGAAGTTAAGAATTTCCGACGATTATTGCTAACTTTGTCTAATTATGCATAAATCATTCATCTTGATGAAAAGACATTTTCTTTGCGCCGTGGTCGCGGCGATTCTGTTTTCAGTCCTCCCTGTGGGGGCTCAGATCCGTGGTTTCCGTCAGGAACCGTTGAAGGAATGGGAGTTCAGCAAAGACGGCTCTTCTTGGGAGTCTGTGTCCGTGCCGCACTCCTACAACGCCGAGGACGGACATTCTCCGTACTATTACCGTGGCAAGGCGACTTATCGCTGCGATTTGAGGATCAATGACTTGAAGAAGAATTACTATGTTCTTTTCGAGGGGGCGGCGCAGGCTGCCGTCGTGATGGTCAACGGTGAGCAGGTGGCCGCGCATAAGGGAGGGTACACTCCGTTCACGGTGAACATCACCGAGGCTGTGAGGAAAGGTGTCAACCGGCTTGAGGTAGTCTGTGACAACACTGAGGATGTCGAGATGGCTCCTGTCACATCCGACTTCAACAAGAATGGTGGTTTGCATAATCCTGTGTGGCTGCTTGTGATGGACGACATCTATTTCTCGCCTGAGGATTTCGGCCAGTACAGGCTCCGCTGCGAGACCCCTGAAGTTTCCAGAAAGAAAGTTGTCACCAATGTCAAGGCAAAGCTCGTCAACACCAGCAACAGGGATGCGAGCATCCTCGTGCGTGTCCAACTGCTTGAGTCTAACGGCGCTCTTGGCTATCAGGCTGACCGAGAAGTGCCTGTAAGGGCTTTCTCTGAATATGACTTCGATCACGAGTTCATCCTTTCAGGCCTGCATCTCTGGGACGGAATGAAGGACCCTTACCTCTACACTCTCAGGGTTGAGCTTTTCAAGGGAAAGAGAATGATGGACATAGCCGAGACCAAGATCGGCTACCGGTCCATAGAAATGGATCCGGAAAGAGGTTTCATCCTCAACGGCCGCCCTTATCCTCTGCGAGGCGTGGCGATGCATCAGGACACAGACGGCAAGGCTTCCGCTTTGACCCAGGCCGATTACCGTCGTGACTACCGCATTGTCAAGGAGTTGGGAGCCAATTTCTTGAGACTTGCCCATTATCCGCACAACGATTTTGCATTCCAGCTCTGTGATTCCCTCGGAATAATCGTGCAGACAGAGGTCCCTTGGGTGAATGTTTGCGGAACTGATGCCAAGCAGAATTATTTCAACAACATCCACCATCAGATGAAAGAGATGGTGAACAACCTCTACAATCACCCGTCCATCGCTTTCTGGGGGATGTGGAACGAACTTGACACCTGGGGCAACAACAATAATCTCCAGGGGGCTTTTGATGCCGAGGCTGTGGCGAGGGAGACCGAAAGGCTTTACAATTACACAAAGAAACTTGATCCGGACCGTTTCGTCGGATTCACGGACTGCTCGAACCTTGCCCGTGACGGTTACCCGAGTCTAAAGGGCGATTTCTGCTCCCAGAACCTTTACTACGGTTGGTACAGAACCCCTAACGAGTTCACCGGATTCTCGGCTGCCTTGAAAAAAGTCCGCGGACTGAGACCTGACTCACCGATCAATGTCGCTGAATATGGTGTCGGCGTCAACCCTTACTGCCACGTCTGGAACCAGTCAGAGGCGGTCCGCGACAAGGAGGACGACACGAAGCACTATGAGGAATATGGCAACCGTTTCCACGAGTCGCACGTCCGCCAGATCAAGGCGATGCCTTGGCTGAACTTCACTTCAATCTGGGTTTTGTTCGATTTCCCGGTGGCCAACCGTCAGGAAGGCTTTATGGATTCCGACGACGGTGTCAGATTTGTCAGGAACAACGATCGTAAGTATATGAACGACAAGGGCCTTGTCACCCGTGACCGTCAGACGAAGAAGGATGTTTTCTATCTTTACAAGTCTCTCTGGAACAAAGACGAGACGACCGTTTACATCACTTCGCGCCGACTCAAGTATTTCCCTGCCGGACAGGATCTTCGCATCAAGGTGTACAGCAACGCCAAGTACCTGACCCTCTACCAGAACGACCGTATGGTCACCAGAATGACCTCCTCCGAGGAATCCAGCGGAGTGGTCTGGACCTTCCCGGCCGTCCGTATGAAGACTGATGAGGACACATTCAAGGTTGTCGCCAACAATGGAGTCACCGATGAGATAATCCTTAAGAAAGCTAAATAGGGATCCCCGCTGGTGTCTCTTTCTTCCCGGGGATTATTTTAACTTGAATACTACCGGAAATGTGAAGAATGTTTTGTAAGGCTTGCCTTGAAACATTGCGGGTTGCCATCGAGGGGACATATAAACTACCCTTTGGGCTTCCCTGCCAAAATCTTCATAATAGCTTTCCTTGAATTTGACATCCTTAGGGAATCCATCGATGTCAATGATGAATGTAAGATGTACTTTACCCTGGATCTTGTCCCGTCGGGCGGGTTCAGGGTATATTAATTTGGAATTCACCCACTTGGCGAAGCTGTCTTTCTCCTCTCCGTTGAACTTTGGCTCGGAATCGGCCCAGGAGAACGGCAGGATATATTCTTTCATAACCTCATAGTCGCGCGTGATGTTGCCGAGTGAGTCGATCAGTCCCAACTCTCCGTCTTTCTTTACGAACGCGTGTCCCTCGTTGAAGTTTGAAACATCGTCATATTCAAAGGGGATCACGGTCTTGCCGGACTTGTCGATTTAGCCCCAGACCTCGCCTGTTCTGACCATCGCCAGTCCATCTTCGAAAGGACGTACCTCATCATATTCATAAGGAATCACCAGTTTTTTTGCCTTGTTGATGAATCCCCATTTGCCGTCTCTCTCAACCGCTTTCATTCCTTCGCTGAACGTGATTTTCTTCTTCTTGCCGCTGTTGTCGTTTGTCTCCTTTGTGAAAACGGATTCCGTGTTCACTCCCTTGGCGGTGTGAATCGGTGTCAAAGCCAGAATGCTTATGGCAATCATAGGTAATATTGTGGTTCTCATAAACAATGTTTATTTATTGATTCTTCAAATATGCGCGGCTCGCGCAATATATGAATTATTCTGAATATCCGGAAATATCCGCGGCGGAATTTTCCCGGAATTTTGTGACAGACGGAGATTTCTCACGTGTGACCACATCTTTTTTTTCTTGCAAGAATCTACTTTTAATGTGAATAAGTGATTGATAATTAATGCTGTTATGAAAATTTTTCTACTTCTGCCGTTTATGGCTTCACTTTCGGCCAAACAGGCTTGGCCGGAGATGTTTTTTGTACTATATTTGGACGTTATTTTACTATACTGAACAATGAAAAATGTACTAACCGTTTCTATATTGATCAGCGTTCTGACCTTCTGCGGACGAAACCAGACCGTCGATGAAAGTCTTGATCGTGCTGAGTCCTGTATGTCCGCAAGCCCTGATTCCGCACTTGCGATTCTGGAGTCGATTGATTCGCTTCATTTCGACTCCAGAAGTCAGAACGCGCGTTATGCCCTCCTCAAGTCGATCGCCCTTGACAAGAACTACATCGACAGGACGGACGACTCTCTCGTCAACATCGCCGTGAGTTATTACCGCCACCGCCGCAACGCCCCGTGCAAGTTCAAGTCCTACTATTACCAGGCCCGAATCTACCAGAACGCCGGCCTTATGGACAAGGCTATGGAAAGCCTGTTCTGCGCGGAGCATATAAGATCTAATAAGGTATCAGCAGAGGATCTCGCCAGACTTTATTTCGCAAAAGCACAAATATATTTTTCACGGTTTGATCTTTCCGGAGAACTTGATGAGTTACGTGAGGCGGCAAAGTATTCGGAAATTTCTGGAAATGACAATAATTATGTATCCGCAACTTTATCACAGGCGAATACATACCTTATTTTAAGGGATTACCATAAATTGGACTCTTGCCTTACCATTGTCAACCAACATACTGACTTGTCGTATCAGAATCATTTGAAAATGCTTGACATTAAATTGTTATATTCACTGAATGTTGATTCATCTGTTGAAGCACTTAAAGCTGATTGTGAAAGGTATATCAATTATGCTCAAAGCGAGTCTGATTTGGATTGGAAGATTATAGCGCAGGTATATATAAAAATAGGAGAAACAGAGTTGTCAAGGGATGCGTTATGCCGGTATATTCAAAATGGAGGCGACATTAATGATGAAGCCTATTATTATCTTCTTGCTTCCGTACAGAAATCACAAGAAGAGTACGTCAACGCTTACGAAAGCATTATACGTTATGCTAAACTCAGCGATTCGCTTGATTTGGTAAAGATTAATCAAGAGGTCAAATCAGTAAAGAATAATTATGAAAACAACATCACTATCATCAAACAAAGAATATTATTTGTGACCATTGTTATTATACTTATTATTGTCATTTTATTATGTTTGTTCATCTATAGGAAGTTTAGGAAAAGAGAGTTGTCTTTACGTTTGCAGTACGATGAAATAAAAGTAGAATATGATGAACTTTCTGCTTTGATGGAGAAACTCAAACCTATCGAAAAATTTATGGATACATTAGAGAAGGACAACAATGATGAGCATAATGCGCAGGTTCAAAGAATAATCGAGATGAGAGTTAAAGCATTGGCCGCATTCTTAAATAGAGATATGCCTGATTCTTTGTCAAAAGCTACTGTGACGTTGGAAGAACTGTTGAACAATAGAGAGAAGGTTACGGTTAGCATCGGTCTGATATATGCGATCTATTTTCCTCGGTTTGTATCGAAATTGACTGATTGTGGTTTGACCGCATCGGAAATTGGATATTGTTGTTTATTGATAATTGGCCTAAAGACAGTTGAGTTACCTAAAGTAATAAACTATTCAAACGCATATAATATCAGCAGCAGATTAAGAACAAAATTAGGACTAACAACAGAAGATGGAACCTTGTCGGCTTGGGTGAAAAGAACTTTTAATGAGAGTCGGTAGGTTTTTCCCCATTCGTGAAATCGTTGTTTTGAAGGCGCATTCATAGCTGGATGTCCTAAATAATGTGCGCTTTTTCCCCGTTAGTAGGTAGGATGATACGGAAAGTAATTATCCTTGGTTATAATTTGTTGATATTAAGTGACTTCTGCGAATGAAAAGTAGGCTTTGATTTTTGAGAGTATATTATTTATGGTGAACTTTATTTATGGTGAACTTTGCAGTAACAAAAAGTTGTAAAAAGATGAAAAAAGTCATTTCAATTCTTGTGTTGTCAATTTCCTTTATGTGTGGCTTATTCATAAATGGAGAAGTGAAAGCCACAGAAAAAGACGAAGAGAAAGTATCTGTAGAAATACAGACAGTCAAAGGAAAAAACGATTATGAAAGAGACCTGAATAATCGAATACAGGTCTATTATTATCGTCTATCGAATTTTCTCGAAATAACTTGCAGTGGGGAAGGTAATGTGATTTGTTATCTTTTCAATTCACGTAACCAACTGTGCGGATATTCTGAGTTTGATTCTGCGGAAACCCTGTTTGAACGGATCGATGTACCAAAGGAGTCAGGCACCTATCATATTGCCATCATCACCGACAAGTCCTATTCTGAAGGCTCGTTTACAAAGTAACCATTTTTTAATAACACTTAATAATCAATTTTATGAAAAAGGATTTTGACATCTGGGGAAATTATGGGCCTTTGGCGAGAGCCAATTGCAATCTTGGTTGGCACGATAAGGAAGGTTATTCGAAAGACATTGAAAATGATGAACGTGCTTGGCGTTGGTCAGTGATTAATAATGCTGGTTACGATTATTACTCGATGTGTGAGCGGACAGGCATAACCAAACCTCCAAGAACGATGAAGATATGGTGTTGGAGAACTGCAAGCTCGTCATCGACTCCAATGCTACGCAGATTGGAACACGGGATCGGTCTTAACGTGCATTCGGGTTGGGCGAATTTTTTCGCAAATCTTGGCTATGGATTAACAGCGACAACTCTACAAGGTCTCTTGCGCGTGTTGTTGCCAGACATCACGATAGGCACGAGTGGAAAAGATTATGAAGGCATTTATGAACACGTCAATCACGAACTTGCCCACGCAAGCCACTACAGTCAGGTTGGGAGTGCATTTTGGGCAAAATATGTGAGTTACATAATGACGTATGGCGCCTACGGAAACGGCACTGGGAACAACGCTGAATTATGTGGCATCGGGGAGATGTGGGGAGACTATATGGGCAATTTGAGAAAATACGAAAGTTTAAAGACCTCCATCCCCCAAAAATACCCGGAGACAAATAATGAATGGTTCAAGCCGGAGGTATTCTGGGATCTTGATAGAAATGGAACATTATCTAGAAAGAATATTTTTGACTGCCTGACAAGTGACGTAAAGACGTACGATGCGTTGTATTCGAAAATGCGGGAAAAGTTTCCTGATAAAGTTGACTCCATAAAGGCTTGCTTCAGTAGATATGGTATAATCGAGGATGTGGAAGAACCTGTCACGGAGGATGTCACTTTTTCAGGACGAACCGTGTCGGAATCGGCAACCGTCACAGGAACAAATATCTCCGTCCAGAATGTCAGCGTTATCAACGGCGCTAAGTTGACATTGGTCGGCAAAGTGTCGATAGGATCCACATTCCTTGTGGAATCTGGATCTAGTCTTGAAATAAGGCGACAATAAATTTTCTGGTTCTTTTTCGATTTCTGGGGAAATATTATGCGTTTCCCCAGAATGATTCTAGATTTAAGGGACTTAAACTGTTTTATTATGAAAAAGATTTTATTTACGTTTATGGCGATGTATTGCTTTATCGCCTGTGACCCTTCAACGACTTTTCACGATAATGAAGGGGTATGGTGGGTGAAAAACACTACAAAGGAACCAATTGGCATTTGGTGTGGCTGGACATACGTGAATCCTAAAATTGAGATGGTGGAGCCGGGAGATTCGCTTTGTCTGTATCGTTATTTTTGTGGCATCAATGTGGAGCCAAGATTCGGTCATTTATTGGCGAGTGAACCGGATGGCAACCAAAAAATCAGTTTCACCTCATCGGATGGAAGTCTGCTGAAGGAATGGTTTGTCCGTGACAAGGATGAGGCCGGAAATCCGTTCTTTAACGAGAATAATTGGCGTAAGTATAAGACGGATAAGTGGGATGGTTTTATTAAACAGAGCTGGGTGTATGACTTTACTACGGAGGATATCGATCAGAAAGAGGCATATGTCGGGAAATAATTCTTCTGATTTCACGAAGGGTTTTTACTATGTATTCCATTACTGATTATCTTTATAACGGAGGTCTTTACCTTCACAATCTGTTTTCCCCGGGAAGGAAGAAACTGAGCCAACTGATGATATATTCAACGACCAGATGCCAGTCAAGGTGCCGGCATTGCTCAATCTGGAAAAAGCCGGACGAGAACCTTTCCCTTGAAGACATCAAGGGGATTATGTCCAGCCGATGTGTGACGCGGCGGACAACTGTCGGGCTGGAAGGCGGGGAATTCATCCTGCATCCTCAGGCGGCGGAGATTATGGAGTGGTTCCGCAGTAATCATCCGAACTACACCTTATTGTCCAACGGACTTGCTCCGGAGCGTGTCATTGAATATGTCAGGCGTTACCGGCCCACGCATTTGTACCTGTCGCTTGACGGTGACCGTGAGACTTATCTGCGGATGCGTGGTCGGGACGGTTATGATAAGGTGATCCGTGTCGTGGAGGAATTAAAGGACGAAGTCCCTATTTCGTTGATGTTCTGTCTGTCTCCTTGGAATGATTTCGGGGATATGAGATTCGTGATTGATGTCGCGAAAAGGTATGGGATTGATGTCCGTGTGGGAATTTACGGAACGATGGCGTTTTTCGACACGACGGGTGAATTGTTGGAGGCTGATGCGAAGAATTATCTTCGCCGCATTCCCGGGAATATTCACGAGACTGAGGAAAACTATGATTTTGTGGCGCTTTATGACGAATGGCGGAACGGGCGGCTCCGGTTGCGCTGCCAGAGCATATTCAGCTCTTTGGTGATTCACTCTGACGGGAATGTTCCGCTTTGCCAGAACCTCGATGTGGCGCTCGGAAATATTCATAAGGAATCGTTGGATGGGATATTCAATTCAAAGAAAGCCCGAAAATTGCAGTGTGGGTATTCTGCGGGATGCAACGGCTGTTGGATAAATTTCCATCGCAAATATGACATAATCCTGATGCGGAATATGGAAAGAATATTTCCTAAACCTCTGATTGAGATTTTCTATGGGAAATATGATTGGTCGGGTTTGCGTGGGGAGACATACCGGAGCTATTTCAAACGAATTAAGAATATGTAGGTTATGGCAAACATTGAGAATCTGATAGATAGATACAAGAATATACGCGGCCGCCGGCGACTGCAGGAATGCTGCGTAAATGAATATGCTTTCGTGGGTTTCGGCGGACATAGCGTGGACAATCTGTATCCGGTTCTGGACTATCTTCACGTGCCATTGAAGTACATCTGTTGCAGGTCAAAGGAAAAGGCTGGGTTGATAGGACGGAAATATTCAGAAATCACAGCCACAACGGATTTGGATGAAATCCTTTCGGATGCTTCCGTCAAAGGTGTGTTCGTGTCGGCCTCACCGTCAGCGCATTTTGAGATTGCGTCGAGGGTTCTGGAGGCCAGAAAGGCTCTTTTTGTCGAGAAGCCGCCTTGTCGGACGTCAGAGGAATTGAATAGACTTGCGGGCTTGGCAACGCAGGGGAATGTGTTGGCTGTCGCTGGAATGCAGAAGAGGTATTCGCCTGTCACTCAGGCGTTACGGAAGGCCTTTAGGAAAGATGAGGCTGAAAGTTACAGCCTTCGCTATGTTACCGGACGTTATCCGGAAGGAGATTCGTTGACAGATCTGTTCATCCATCCGCTGGATTATGTTTCGTTCCTTTTCGGGGATGCCGTGGTGCAGGGCTTTGAGATTGTACGGACTTCCGGCGGGGGAGTGACGATGCTGTTGATTCTGAAACATAGTGGTGTGAGCGGAATTTTGGAACTGTCCACTTCAGCATCGTGGGACGGAGCCGAGGAAAGTTTGATAGTCCGTTCAGCCAAAGGCACGTACGAAATGAGAGGGATGGAAACGTTGGCTTTCCATCCTAATTGTGGAACCTTTATGGGTGTGCCGTTGGAAAAGGTGTTTCATCGTCAGCCGGTCAGTGTTGAGTTATTCTCCCGCAACTCCTTTGTCCCGACTCTGGTCAACAATCAGATCTACACGCAGGGCTATTACTCTGAGGTCAAAGCCTTTGTGGATGCTGTCGAGGGGCGTGGGGCGAAACTGTTGTCAACAATCCCCGCCTTACGCTCGGTTTATCACTTGATGGATGATCTCCGTAGTCGTCTCTGACCGGTGATGTATCATTCCCGTGAGCAGTATTGCTTCTTGCGCCCTATGTGTACAAATCCATAAAGCATTGATTATAAAGCAGTGAAGCATCACCGGCTGACAATCAGTTAGTTGTGAAAAGCTGGTCTCTGGTTTTGACTGCCAGGATGTTGTAATGTGTTGACAATAATAGGTTTAGCGATTGGCGCATTTTGAGCCGTGCCAAGCCTGGAGATCAGATGATATAGCCTTCCCGGGATTTAAGTTAATCTGCACACGAAATGCGAATTAAGTCGTTTCGGCATAGTAATTGATGAAAAGTGCTGTCGTATTAATTTAAATAAGTCTATGAAAAAGTGTTTTTTACAATTGACCATTACGCTGCTTGCCTTGTGTGGGGCATTAACAATGTCCGCGCAGGAATCCTTGCCGAGATCCACCGGCTATAGGGGAAGCGTTACTCTTACCGACCAGTATTTTGCCATTGTCGGTTTTGAGACATCACACGGGTATATGTTCAATGAACATCATTATCTGGGTGCTGGTGTGGGAGGTTTCTTTATTCCTACCGACAACTACCCGCGCTTCGGACAAGTGTTCGCGGATTACCGGGCATACCTGTCTGACAGACCGAGCACGATGGTGGCTGGAGTCAAGGCCGGTTTCTGTCACGCTTTCAAGACTGATAGCGGGAACCACAATGGCTATAGCTTTATGAATGCCGCGACAGTGGAGCCAAGTCTTGGTTGGATTTGGGGTGGCCGGAAAGGAAACGGCTTTGGTATAAGCCTTGGCGCTCAACTCTTTATCCATAAAGATGATGTGGCGGCCTTGCCGAAAATAAACTTCTTCTACGAGTTTTAGCCGCCATTGCCGTCAAGCGGTATCACGATTAGCAGAGTTTTGTCTTGAGATAACTCATTCGATGGGAGACGAACTGATCATCGTCTCCCTTTTTCGTCTTATTGCCGTATCGAATTTTATCTGAATGAAGAGCCCCGTACTTTTTTCTGCCCGGTGTTGTATAATTCCCGTACGTGACTGTTGCTTCTTGTGCTCGAGTGTGTTACCGGATGTTGCGGCGGACGGGGAGGAGGGCGATGATGTAGCCGATGAGGGCGACGCCGACGATGGTGGCGAGGACGTCTTGCCACTGGAGGATGACCGGGTAGGCGTTCACGAGAAAGCTGCCCGGCATCTTGATGAAACCGAAATGCTGCTGGGCAAGGGAGAAACCGATGCCGATGACAAGGCCAGCGGCGAGGCCGAGAAGGGAGATCAGCCAACCTTCCAAGGTGAATGTGCGGCGGAGCATCTTATCGGTTGCCCCGAGGCTGCGGTAGGTCTCGATGTCATCCTTCTTCTCAATGATGAGCATCGTAATGCTGCCGAAGATATTCAATGCGATGATGATGATCACGAATATGAGAATGAGGTAAATGGCCGCCTTCTCGTAGCGCATCATCTTGTAGAGCGACGGATTCTGGCGGAAGCGGTCCAAAACCTTGAAATCAGGACCTAACTCTTTCTGAATATGCTTGATTGCGGAACGGATGTCTTTCGCGGTGGAGCCTTCGGCCAGCCTGATCTCCACTCCTGAAACCTCTTCCTCATAGCCAAGCAGCTTTCTCATCTCCTCGATCGGCACGATCATCAGATCATCGTCAATCTGCTGGTTGACCGAGAATATTCCTGAAGGGCGCATCCGTACGGTTTCAATCGAGGCCGCCGGGTTCGCGAGCGAGAAATTCCTGTCCCTGATCGGGAAATATAATTCCGCGGAGGCGAGGAACGCCGGATTCATTCCCATCTTATATGCCAGACCAGCGCCGACAACCATCTGCGGCAGCTGGCCTTTGTGCAGGGAAAACTCTCCGTTGGTGATGTGTTCCGCAAGAGGGGATTCCGCCTCGAAAGCGCTGTCCACGCCCTTGGCCTTGGCTATTCCCTGATGCCCGTCATAGTCCACGAACACATTCTCCTGAAGGATGAGGTTATATTCGCAGATCATCGGATTCGCCTTGATCCGGTCGAACGCCTCGCCTTCGGGGATGAAGACCTTGCCTTTGGAAGGGGTGATGAGAATGTCCGGCTCGACATTGCTGAGGGTGGATTTCACCAGCTCGTCGAAGCCGTTGTAGATTGAGAGGATGATGATAAGTGCCGCCGTCCCTATAGCCATACCGACGGCACTGATCGCGGAGATGATGTTGATCACGTTGTGTGATTTCTTCGCGAACAGGTACCGTCGGGCTATGAAAAGGGGCAGGTGCATAACCTACTCTGTTATTCAGGCTTGTAGGAATCCTTCAGGGCTGTCGTCTTATTGAATATCACCTTGTCGGCGGTGCTGTCCGGATCCTTGTAGTAGTAGCCGGTACGCTCGAACTGGACGGCGATTCCGGAGTTGTCCTCAAGAAGGGCCGGCTCGGCGTAACCTTTAGCTATTGTGAGTGACTCCGGGTTGAGGAAGTCCTTGTAGTCCTTGTCCTCAGGAATGGAGTTCATGTCCTCCTTGACGAAGAGACGGTCGTAGTTGCGAATCTCGATCTCTTTGGCATATTCAGTTGAAACCCAATGGATAGTGCCTTTGACAGAGCGCCATTCGCCGCCTCCCGGCTTTGTGGTCGGGTCGTAGGTGCACTTGAGTTCGACAACGTTGCCCTCTGCATCCTTGATGACCTCCTCGCACTTGATGATGTAGGTGTATTTCAGACGAACCTCTCCGTCCGGTTTCAGGCGGAAGAACTTCTTAGGAGCATCCTCCATAAAGTCGTCGCGCTCGATGTAGAACTCTCCGGTGAACGGAACCTTGCGTGTGGCTCCCTCGGGATCAGCCGGGTTGAGAGGGCAGTCGAACCACTCCACCTTGCCCGGCTCCCAGTTGGAGAGGGTGACCTTCAGAGGCTTCTGTACGACCATATATCTGTTGGCCCTTGCGTTAAGATCCTGACGCACACACCATTCCAGAAGTTGGATGTCCATCATCTGGTCGCGCTTTGAGACTCCGATCTTCTCGCAGAACATCTTGAGGGCCTCGGCGGTGTAGCCGCGGCGGCGCACTCCACAGAGGGTTGGCATACGAGGATCGTCCCAACCTGAGACGAGGCCTTTCTGGACGAGTTCCAGAAGTTTCCTCTTGCTCATCAGGGTGTACGTCAGGTTCAGTCTGGCGAACTCGTACTGGTGGCTCGGCCAGATCTCAAGGGTCTTGATGAACCAGTCGTACAGAGGTCTGTGCACGTCGAACTCAAGTGTGCAGATCGAGTGGGTGATGTGCTCTATGGAGTCGCACTGACCGTGGGTGAAGTCATACATCGGGTAGATGCACCACTTGTCGCCCGTGCGGTGATGCGAGGCGTGCTTGATCCTGTAGAGAATAGGGTCGCGGAACATCATGTTCGGGGAGGCCATGTCGATCTTCGCGCGGAGAACCTTCTCTCCGTCAGCGTATTTGCCGGCCTTCATATCCCTGAACAGCTGGAGGTTCTCCTCCACGGAGCGGTTCCTGTAAGGGCTCTCGGTTCCCGGCTTGTCCACGGTGCCGCGTCCCTTGCTGATCTCCTCCTGGGTCTGGTCATCCACGTAGGCCTGACCGCGCTCGATCATCTGCTCGGCCCATGCGTAGAGCTGGTCGAAATAGTCGGAAGCGTAAAGTTCCTTGTCCCAGTGGAAGCCGAGCCACTGGATGTCTTCCTTGATAGAGTCAACATATTCAGTGTCCTCCTTGGTCGGGTTGGTGTCGTCGAAGCGCAGGTTGGTCTTGCCGCCGTACTTCTGCGCGAGACCGAAGTTGATGCAGATGCTCTTCGCGTGTCCGAGATGGAGGTACCCGTTAGGCTCCGGAGGGAAACGTGTCATCACGCTCTTAACTCTTCCGGACTTCAGATCGTCCTCTATTATCTCCTCAAGAAAGTTGAGTCTTTTCGGCTCCTCGGCCGTTGGATTTTTCGCTTCTTCCATTGTTCTGTCAGTATTAAACTCACAAACTTACATAAAAATCTGCGATTTTTACGCCCGTCACATAAGAAAGAAACAGTTTTTTAGAGGAAATACAAAAATATTCCGCTGATTCTCCATTATGGCTGAACTTCTTTCTTTTTGCGATCCATGGGACTGGCTGTTTTTGCGTGGCAGATAACTGCTTGATAATTAGCGCGATCGTAAATCACCTGGTGCGAAATTACGTACCAGGTGATCGTTCTGTTGCTTGATAATCAATGTGTTGGGTGCCACGGACACCCACCGCCCACCCCACCACACACTGCCACCACACACTACCCACCACACACTGCCGCCCACACACTACCGCCGTTCGAGAACCTCAAGGCACATGCGGCCGTTGTGGTATGGGCATTTCCAGAAGCCGGCGCGGTCGTCAGTGGTGTTGGGGGTGCCGTCGGAGCGGAGGCTCCAGTACCACTCGCCGTCGGGACAGATTATGTGGTGGCGGATGAATGACCATTCGGCCTCGGCTGATTCGAGCCAATGTGACCCTCCGGTTTTCTGGTACTGGTTGATGCAGCTGACGACTGTCTCTGCCTGGACCCACCAATGACGGTCGGAATCCCTACGGCCGGTCGCGGGATCATATTCATAGATCATTCCGCCATCGGGGGAGAAGCCTTCCATCGCGGCGGCGGCGACTTTGGCGCAGACTGATTTGACCTTTGCGGACAAGTCTTTGTCTCCCAGCACCCCGGCTGCCTCGTCAAGCAGCCAGGATGCCTCGATGTCGTGCCCGTAGGAAACGGCGGTGGAGTGCGGAGTCCAATCGTCACCGAAGAAAAGACCGAGATGCCCGTCTGGACGTATGATCTTGTCAATGAATATGTTGATGAGCCCGGAGAGCCTTTCCATCAGTCCGGAATCCTTCCACACCCTGTAAAGATTGGTGTACCCTTCAAGAATATGCAGGTGGGTGTTCATCGTCTTGGCGTCGTTCTGATCCTTGTCGGAAAGACGCATATCCTCGATCGTGCCCCACTCACGAGTGCAGGCCTCGATGTAACCTCCACCGCAAGGGTCGAAACTGTGCTCTTCTATGCTGTGATAGAAAGACTTGGCAAGTTCCAGGGATTCCTCATCGCCTGTGGCCCTGAAATATTCAGACAAACCATAGATCGCGAAGGCGATGGCATAGAACTGCTTTTTCGTGTCCTTCGGGCGGCCTTCGAAGTCGAGGCTCCAGAAGATGCCGCCATATTCCTTGTCCGTGAAACGGTCCAGTATCTCATTGTAGGCTCTGGTGGCCGTGTCGAGATATTCCTTTTTCCCGAGCACCCTGTACGCTGAGGCGAAAGTCCAGAGTATGCGGGAGTTAAGGATCGCTCCTTTCTCAGCGTCCCGAATAATGTTCCCGTTACCGTCCATCCTGCCGAGGAAGCCGCCTTTCGGGTCGGTCATCCTTTGCATCCAGAATGGAAGAATGTCTCCCTCCAGTTCCTTTAGAATTGATTGTCTGTCCATAAGCCCAAAGTTACCATATTCTTCCGCAACTTGAAAGGCTGGCGCTGGGATGGTTCAAGCAATTGGCAAATAAGTATCAGATTTCATCCTTGTTCTGCCGCGCGAACGTGGCGAACGCTCCGTAGAGGGCCGCTTCCTCGATGTGCGCCACCGGGGAGACGCGTCTCAGGGACTCAACATCTGCAAGCCCTTGTCTCAAAGCGTCTTCAAGGAATATGTACGAGCGGGAGATCTGGCCTCCGAGCAGAAGGCATTCCGTCCCGATCTCGGAGAGGATCGGACTGACGGCCTTCGCGAGAATCGACCCCACACGCGAGAATGTCTCCAGAGCGGCGGCTTCCCCGGTGCCGGCCCGTCTGCCTATCTCCTTGACTGTCAGTTCAGGCTCATCCTTCCCGCTTATCTCGCGATAGGCTCTGAGAAAGCCCCGTTTTGAAACATAATCCTCAAGGACTCCGTCTCCGTAAGGCATTTTGTAGATGCTTCTGGCCGGGGACGCTGTGGATGAGTATTGGATCTTTCCGTCGATGCTGAAAGCGAAACCCAACCCTGTGCCTAACGTGATGACACAGACGTTCCTGTAACCGACTCCGGCTCCGCAGAACATCTCGCCGGAAAGCTGGGCGTTCACATCGTGGGCGAAACTCACCTTGAAGTCGTTCCCTGCGATATTCCTGAACCAATCCTTTAGGTTCAGTCCATAGATCGCGGCGAACTTGTGCCGCATCAACGGGATCCCGGAATTGTAGTCAAAAGGACCAGGGAATGTCGCCGCCAGTCCGACAGCGCTCATCCCCAGCTCCTTTGATTTCAGAATGCCCTGACGCAGGGCTTGCGCCAGAGCTTCAAGTATTTCCTCTCGGCTTCCTTCCGAACGGACCGGAACCTGCCAGGTGACGCCTTCGGCCAGCTTCCCGGCCGAGTCAGCGATCCCTCCCTTGACGAATGTCCCGCCGACATCCAGAAGCACAACGGATTTGTCAGTCATTCTCGAAACCGTCCTTAAGCATCGTCTTGTGGACACTGACAGGCTCGGTGCGCAGATTCTCGACAACGTACCTGCCCATATTCGCCGGAACGACCACGATGTCAAGGTACCGGGCCTCGAACGACCTTTCCGGGTGATCGATAGAACGGATTCTGATGCGCTCGCCGTTGACGACTGAAAGCACGTGGAACTTGCCCTTCGTGTCGTCTTCGATGCTGGTCTGGAAATCCAGTCTGCGCAGCGAGAAGTAAAGCAGGTCGCTTTCTCCAAGGATGATCTCCCTCCAGTTGTCGCCCTCACGCACGGTGCGAGGCTTCTGGACGATGTTCTGCCTTACCCAGGATGTCTTCCTTTCGAAGGCAAGGTTGCGCTCTCCGTACCAGGTGTGGATCGGCCTCGGTTTCCCGTCAAGATCCTTCCTGAGGTAGTCGTACAGCTTGTAGGTGTAGGAACCGATGGTAAGGCTGCCGATCTCAAGCACAAGCTGGTTGCGGCCAGAGGAATGGATCGTGCCGGCAGGGATCATCACCTGAAGTCCCGGCTTGGACTCCTCGTAGCTGACATATTTCATATAGTCGAACGGCTCGTGCTCCGTGTCGGCCTTCTTGATCTTCTCGATGAACTCATCGGTGTCGGCATCGTCCCTGAATCCGATGAATGTCTTGGCGTCCTGGCCGGCCTCCACGATGTAGTAGCTTTCGTCCTGACGGCCGAACTCATCGTAGTTCTCCTTGTTCCATTTCTCTCCGGAGTGGCACTGGATGGACATATTCCCGTTGCTGTGCCAGGAGTCGTCGTAATTGAAGCGGATAGGGAAGTAGCCGTGGAATTTCTTCACGCAAGGCTCGCCCATCACCGGCACACCTTCTTTCTGGAGGAATGTGAAGTACGGAAATTCGACCTGGTTCTCACCGGCCTGGACTACGATGCTGACCTCCATCGGGATGAGGTCGAACACCCAGGCGCAGTTCTTCATCGTGTCAGGCAGATGGCGGAGTTTCTGAATATAGGTGCCTCCCCAGACGCCTTCCAGATATGCCGGCCTGCACCGGAACGGATAGAGAGCGAGTGCGGAGAGCATCTCCTCCATCGTCTGGCGGCTCATAAGTTGAAGGCCGTCAGGATCATCGGACGGAAGATACCAATCCAGCACGCCTTCACGGAGAAGCTCCCCGCGAAGCCCGACAGCCATCTCGAAATCAGCGTAGTAGCATCTTCTGATGGTGAGGTTGACCTTGTTTGCCACCTTGTCGCCATAGTTGGCGAACTGGCCTCTCCTGATGCGCAGGATGGACTCCTTCGGGGTCACGTCCAGATAGCACTTGACGTCATATAACTCACGGAATTCCTTGTCGAGGCAGCCGTAGCCGTAAACAACGGTCACCTTTCCTGCCGCCGCCTTCGCCTCTTTGAGGGAAGCCTTCAGCCCGTTCTTCTTGTTCTCATCGAATATGGCGGGATAACCTCCTCTGAACACCTTGCCGTACAGCAAAGTCGGGTCCTTGCTTGTGTCCCACTCCAGATACGGGTCGAGCATCTCGTGCATCTCCTTCTCGGACTTGTAGATGTCGGAGAATTTTACAGCCTCCATCTCGATGCCCTTCGCGGCCAACTGCTGCGAAAGGCAGTTGACAAGGCGTGTCCAGTCGGCGGTGGTGTAGCCGTCGAGGGCTACAACGACACCGTGGCCGTCCTTCAGCATTCCTGCGAACTCTGACGCCAGTTTGGAAGCGGACTTGAGAGTGCCGCAAGTGACTCCTTCGATTGTCTCCTTGCCAAGAGCCGGCCTGTTCACAGGACGCGGGTCATTGTAAGGAAACGGATTGTACATAAAGCTCATAATACGCTATTGTTAAATTCTGTTGCTCAATTATTTCCGGGAATATTCAGTCTTTAGACGACCTCATAATATTCAAAGCCCATCACATCGGCGACGGCCTTGAGTTCCTTCCTCAAGTCCCCGTCAACCACGCCGAAGTGCTGGGTGGCTCCGATCTTGAGGATCTGCTCGAAGAATGACTTGACTGGAACGGTAGGGCGGAATATGCTGTGTGAATATGTCGCCAGGATCTGCTTGCCCGGAAGTGACTCGGCCATCCCGCAGATCAGCTTGTACTTGCCGTTGTCCTCGATCAGCTGAGCGAGGGTCTTCATTCCCGGTGAGATCCTGTACCAGGCGAACGGGGCACCGGCATATTTCCAGTGGGTCTTGGCGAAGCGCACGTCACGGGCGATGACGACATTGCCCTGCCACTGGGGATCGTTGTGGTCGTTAGGGCCGGCGTGTCCTCCGGCGAACGTCCCGAAATCGTCCTCGATGTGGAACGGCTCAAGGAAGTTGATGTTCTTGTCGGTCAGGAGCTTGAGGATGTAGCAGATAAGTCCGGCTCCCGTGTCGGCCTCCGGAACCAGCATCGAGCAGCTCTCGTTGAACCACGGGTGGTAGAATCCGGCGCGGCATCCAGCCACCTTGAACGTGGCCGTGTCGATGTCGTTATAGACCATAAGGTCGGTGTCGGAATCCTTCGCAAGTTTCGCAAGGGCCAGCGACGCTATGGCCGAACCCTCGAACTTGGAATATTCAACGTCCTCCATCATCTTGTATTTGGTGGTGAGCCCGACGCAGTATTCCGCCAGTTCCTTCTTCGTGATGGAGTTGATCACATCTCCATAGACTGAATATGGCAGGAAATGCATCTCCGGGCCGATCTTCGTGAAGATCCTGTACGGATCCATATACGTTGACCACATCGCCTCGTTGTAGTTGGCCATAAGGCCGATGTTGCTGTGCCTGAGGATGGTTCGCACCTTGGCGGCGGAAGCGAACACCTTGATCTTCTCGTTTACCTCCTCTCTTGTGCCCATAATGATGTGGAAGTTCTTTCTCTCGGTCCTTGGAACCGAACCTGAAGCCTCCAGCGATCCCACAAGGGTACCGGAGCAGAGGTAGTCGATGAAATCGTCCTCATCCAGAGTGTCCTCGAACGTCATCTTAGGCTTGGCCGCGTTTACGAATATTATCGGAATATCCGGCATATCGCGCAGGAACCTGATCCAGGCGAAGTCCTCGGACCAGGACAGGAACTCGGCGATGATGAAGTCCACCTTGGTGTCGAAGAACATCTTCATAGCCTTTTCGGCATCCTCTCTCTCGTAGGTTATCCCGGGATATTCAATGTCAAGAAAATCAAGTCCTTCCTTTATCCTTTCAACATCGGCGGCCTTTCTCTCTCCGTAGGTGCCACGGGAAAGCCCCTCGCCAAGATTCTTGAAGCGGGGGGAAGCAATCAGCAGCAGACCTGCCTTAGCCTTTCTACGTTTGTCGTTAACTTTCATATTCAGATGATATTATGATTATTCTATTCCTTCCTTTGCCTTGCGTTTACGGTAGTCCCTGCCGTAGAAGATCTTGGCCGAGACGATCATAGCTGTTCCGCAGACCGCCCATATCACCGCGAGCATCGTGATTCCGAACGAGAGTCCGGTCGCCTCCTTGATCGCTCCGAGAACAAGGGGAGCGAGGGCTCCGATGGCGAATCCGGTCATTATCATCACTCCGGAGGCCGAGGAATGGTATTTCTCCGGAACCACATCGTACAGAACCGTGTAGGTGTTGGCGTCGAAGAACGCTCTGGCGAATCCGAATCCGGTGAATCCGATGTAGATGGCCCACAGGACTGTGGAGTGTCCCATCATCACGATGAACGGAACGGCTATCAGAAGGCCGATTCCCTGCATTACCATCCGGTTCGCAGGATCCTTCCCGGCGGCGAGGTCTGAGAGCCTTCCGGCCAGCAGAACACCGACGAATGCCGCTATGTGCGTGTAGAACATAGAATGGAAGCCGGCTGAGGCCAGATCCATATTGAAATTCTCGTAAAGGTAGGTCGGCATCCAGGTCAGATAGCCAGTCAGCACGAAGATCAGACCTGAGAAGCAAAGGGTCAGGATCAGCGCGGTCGGGGTTGTGAACACGATCTTGAATCCCTCAAAGAATCCTGGGGAAGTCCTCTCGGCCGGCTTGGCCTCTGTCTTTTTCTCATCCTTATGGTCACGCAGGCGTGCGATCATCCAGACGCTGTGGAACACGCCCACCGCTCCGAACACGTAGAACGCCGCCCTCCAGCCCCAATGCTCGGCCACGAGACCGGCAAGGTAACCGCTCAATATTATACCTATATAATAAGCTGTCTGGTGGATAGACATCGCCGTGGCTCTCGTCTTGTCGTGGTACTGAGCCAGAAGCGAGTAGTTCGCCGGGCCGAAGAACGCCTCTCCGCCGCCCGTGGCGAGACTTCTCATCACGACCAGCATAATGAACCCGTTGCACAGGCCGGTGAACATCGTGGCGACGCTCCAGAACAGGACCGCCCCGGTGACTATCCATTTCTTGCTGAATTTGTCACCTATGTACCCTCCGATCGGCACGAGCAGAGCGTAAAACAGATTGAATAAGGTCGCGATGGAGCCGACGGCCACATCGCTCAGCCCAAGGTCATCCCTGATCATCGGCAGGACGACGTTAAAGACCTGCCTGTCCGCCTGGTTGAGAAGGTACGCCACCCATAGGATCGCCAGAACCTCCCATTTGTACGATTTCTTTGTTGTGTTCATCTTGGTGAATGAAAGAACTCTTCTACTCCGTTTGTCACAACGTAAGTGTGTTGTGGTGTGGTGCAAATGTAGCCCTTTATTTTCTTAAGTCAAAATATTTTTTTAAATTTGTCACCAGACCAGACTCTGCCACAGTCTGGAGAGTATTAGCCTTTATTTGTAGATATGTCTATTGCCTTAGGATTAGATAACGCCTCGCCTGTTCCTGTCTATAAGCAGCTTATGGATCAGATTGAGTCCGGGATTAAAGACGGCTCGTTCCATAGCGGCGAGCTTCTTCCGTCTATGAACGAACTTTCCGCTCAGCTTGACATCTCCAAGGAGACCGTCAAGAAAGCCTATTTCCTGCTAAGGGACAGAGGTGTGATCAGCTCAACGCAAGGCAAGGGGTACTATATCGCTGACCGCAGCAGCGCGAAAAAGATGAAGATCCTGCTTTTGTTCGACAAGTTCAGCAACACCAAGCAGATTCTGTACAACGCTTTCGCCTCCGCCATCGGCGGCAAGGCCGACATCACGATCTACCTTCACAATCAGCAGATAAGCCTTTTGGAATATTACCTTGATGAGAATCTGGGGATGTTTGACTACTATGTGGTCACTCCTCATTTCCCGTTGGACAATGAGACCCGCAAGCGTGTGCTCAAGGCGTTGAGGCGCATCCCTAACAGAAAGCTCATTATGCTGGACAACTATATGCCGGAGCTTCAGGGCAACTACGGGGCTGTTTACCAGGATTTCGAGAACGATGCCTATTATGGTTTGATGATGGGTGTCAACAAGTTGAAGAAAGTGCCCAAGCTCAATGTCGTGATCGAGCTTTCCAGCCTTTACCATTCTATGATCTCCAAGGCCGTGACGCGTTTCTGTGAGGAGAACGGAATCTCATACGAGTTCTACACGCAGGTCACTCCTGAGATCGTCAAGCCAAAGGAGGTCTATCTGATCCTTCACGGTCAGTTCGATATGGAGCTAATCAAACTGGCCAGAGCCGCCAAGGAACTGAAGCTGAAGCCGGGAAGGGATTTTGGCATCATTTCCTACAATGAGTCCCCGATGAGCGAGATTGTCCTTGACGGTCTGACAACCATCTCGGCGGATTTCGAGCAGATGGGGAGCCTTGCCGCTGAGATGATTCTTGAGGGCAGGTTGTTCAAGCAAAAGTGCGATTTCCGGATGATCAGGCGCAATTCATTCTGAGAAAGAGGTTTTGGTTTTTCCGATTTGAATTTGTCTTGCGCTTTTGCGATGCCACACTACACAACACCGTAATAACTTTTGCGAAAATCTTTTGCCATTTTGAAAATATGCTATTATATTTGTGACGTTATACCACACCACAACACACATAACATAGGACGAAATTAACATATAAATTATAAGAGATTATGAAGAAGTTGTTTGTAGCCACAATGTTGCTTCTGTCAGCGGCGATCACCCTTCCCGCCCAGAAGAAGCCGTATTCAGTGACATGGCAGAATTTCAACACTTACTCCACCCGGCTGCCTGAGACCGGAAAGCTTGTCACCAAGCCGGCTGACGGCTCTGGTGATTCCAGGTGGTCCATCGGATGCGAGACCCTTGACAGGGACTACGCTGATTTCAGCCAGTTCAGGAAGTACGTCGGACCTCTCGGAGTCGGCTACGCCAGAATCCAGAGCGGCTGGGCCAAATGCGAGCAGGAGAAGGGCAAGTACGATTTCGCATGGCTGGACGAGATTGTGGACGGGTTGAACTCACAGGGAGTCCGCCCATGGATGTGCCTTTGCTACGGCAACCCTCTTTACGGAGCTGACAGGAATCTCGGCTCCGGTATCTTCACGACAGACGAGGTGATGAAGCCTTGGCTGAAATACGTCCGTGAGACGGTCAGGCACTACGGTGACCGCGTCGCCATGTGGGAGATCTGGAACGAGCCGAACCTCAGGAGCAAGAACAATCCGGAGGTCTATGCGGAGATGCTAATTGCCACGGCCGAAGAGATCAGAAAGGTCAACCGCAAGGCCGTGATCATCGGATTCGGCCTGTCAGGAGTGCCTACCGCCTGGCCGAAGAAAGTCATGGACATCCTTAAGGACAGGAAGAAGACCGATCTGATCGACATGGTTTCTTTCCATCCGTATTATCCTAATCCTGACAACGCCACGACCGACATCCTTGCCCTTGACAGCCTGATGAAGTCATATTCCCCGAAAATCAAGCTGTTCCAGGGTGAGACCGGATGTCCTTCAATCCTTGAGTATGGCCATGCGATGAACCACTACGAGTGGAGCGAGTACAAGCAGGCCAAGTGGGACCTGAGGCGCATGGCGAATGACTTCCGTCTGGAGATCATGTCCAACATATTCACTATGGTGGACTTACAGTATGAAAACATGCTTCAGTCGTTTGGACTCATCAGGATGAACCTCCGGAAGAAGGTTGTTTACAAGAGGCCTTCTTATTATGCGGTGCAGCATATGGTAAGCCTGCTGACTACGAAAGTTCATCCTTTCGACCTTGAGGTGGATCACAACGCCACAAGAGAGATTTCCGTTGTGGGAATAAAGGATGAGGCCGGGAAGACAGTGGGAGCCATGCTGTGGTACAGTGACCAGATGCCGACCGATGTCCTTGAGAAGGACAACGTGAGCATGACGATCAAAGGCCTTGACATGAAGGATCCTGTGTACGTGGAGCCGATCACCGGTAAGGTGCATGAAGTCAAGACCGTGATTCTCAGGGGCGGCCTGAGCGGCGGGAATGTCCGCCTGTCCGGCCTGCCGATGTGGGACAGCCCTGTTTTCCTGATGGAGCGTGAGAGTGTGAGCATGGAACGGGAATAGTGAGCGTCCACATTGAATGATGAACACTAAATACATTATAACTAATGAAAGATAATTACGGACAATCAATCCAACGCAGCCTGGGGTCAATCCTCCGGGTTGCTTTGGCTGTTCTGATGTGCCTGACCCTCGGTTCCTTGTCCGGAACGGGTTCCCAGGCCTCGGCTCAGAATCGATCCGCATCCAAGACCGTGAAGATCAAAGGATCTGTGATCGATGAGGATTCCAAACCGGTACCGGGTGTCGCTGTCCTTGTCAAGGGCCACCCTGAGTTCGGAGGTACTATGACGGACGAGAAAGGAGGATTTGTCTTCAACGTTCCGTCCGACGCCACGGTTCAGTTCTCTTGCATAGGTTACAAGCCGGTCGAGATGTCGGTCGCCAGGAATCTGGATTGGTTGATAACAATGGTTGAGGAATCTGTCGCCCTTGAAGGCACTGTCGTGGTCGGCTACGGTGTGCAGCGCAAGGAAAGCGTTGTCGGAGCCATCACCCAGGTCAAGGCCGAGGATCTTGAGAAAACAGGAACCACGGACATCACCAGCGCTCTGGCGGGAAAGGTCTCCGGTCTTCTGGTATATTCCCAGAACGGCGCGCCGGGCCAGAGTGACGCCACGTTGATACTGCGGGGCCTTTCCAGCTGGAACGGCAACAATCCGCTTGTGATGGTCGATGGTATCGAACGGTCAATGAATATGTTGTCCCCGACGGACATCGCCAGCATCTCTGTTCTGAAGGACGCGTCCGCCACGGCAGTGTATGGAGCCAAAGGTGCGAACGGTGTGATCCTTGTCACCACGAAGACCGGCTCGAAGGGCGCTCCTAAGTTCTCCGTCAATGTGGAGCAGGGCTTGAACTCTCCGATGTGGACTCCTGATCACGTGGAAGCGGGAACGGTGACCAGAATGGCGAACATCGCCTATAAGAACACCCAGTCCTTCGGCTCTCAGTTCTCTGATGAGATTATAAAGAAATATGAGAACCAGTCAGACCCGATGAGATACCCTGATGTGCGTTGGTACGACCTTCTCCAGAAACGTTTCGCTACCAGCACGAACGCTGACTTCTCGGTGTCGGGAGGCTCGGACAGGGTCCGTTATTATCTGGGTGTGAGCTATGTGCACGAAGGCTCGATCATCAAGGAAATCTATCCTGGGACGAACTTCGCGAGCGACAGGATCAACTACCGCATGAATCTGGACTGGGATGTCACGAAATCCACCTTGCTGTCTTTCAAGGTGGGCGGTGTCACCAACATGGTGAAGAATCTGGCCTCACACTCCGGATCCTCCTGGCTTTTCAGTACGATCTACCAGTCACCGACCATCACTTTCCCGGCCTATTATCCGGCGGATGTCCTGAAGCAGTATCCTGATCCTAATTATCCGGACGCTGATTCAGACCGTGTCGGCGCAAACCAGGGCTCGAAGTATGAGAATCCGTATTCCGCCTTGTCAGATCCGGATTATGTCAAGAACGTGAATTACCGTTTGTTCACCGACCTGATTCTTACCCAGAAGCTGGATTTCATCACAGTGGGACTGTCCGCCACCGCAAAGTTCGGTATGACTTCGGCCTATGCGAGGGTCTCGCAGAAGGCTTCGACCAACTTCGCCAAATGGAACATCAACTGGGAGGCCTATGATGCCGGCAGCACAGACATTTGGGAGATTCAGGACAGTCAGTCCAATTATGTCTGGAATGACAAGCCTTTCTCCATCACCCAGGACAACTCTCCTTCAGGCGTGAGCTTCATAACTTATCTGGAGGGATCGCTGAATTACAGCAGAAAATTCTCCAGGAAGCACAATGTGTCCGCTTTGGCTCTGTACAATCAAAGGCAGTACAATTCCGGAGCTTCATTCCCGAAAAGAACCCAGTCTTTTGTCGGCCGTGTGACGTACGACTACAAGGGCAAGTATCTGTTTGAGGGCAACATCGGTGTGACGGGAAGCGAGCAGTTCTCGCCTGACTACAGGTACGGTGTGTTCCCTTCGGCGGCGGTCGGCTACATCGTCTCCAAAGAAAAGTTCTGGAAGAGGGCGATGCCTTGGTGGAGCACGATGAAGATCCGTTACTCCAACGGTTGGGTCGGCAGTGACGCGTCGGGCAGCAACTGGCTTTACTATTCTTCGTGGAAGCAGACCAGCGGATATTACCAGGAGGAAGCCGCGGCGAACATCACCGCGAGATGGGAGACCGCACACAAGCAGGATCTCGGCTTCGAGATGGGATTCCTCAAGGACAAACTCACGGTCAATGTCGATCTGTATGACGAGAAGCGTAACGATATGCTGATGCCACCTGTCGTGACAGCCTTTGTCGGTGTCGCCTACAAGGATGTGAACGCGGGTGCTTTGAAGAAGCACGGCTTTGAGGTTGAGGTCAACTGGAAGAACACCACCTCCGGTGGCTTCACCTACAATTTCGGTGGTATGATCGGACTCAGCGAGAACAGGATAACCAAGTATGGTGACGCTCCTTACGCTCCTGAATATCAGAAATATGCCGGAACGCCACTGCAGTCGGCCAGGACCGGCGACCAGCTCATCGACGACAGATTCTTCGGAAGCATCGACGAGATTCACGGCTACCCTAACTACGCCACGGAATGGACAAATGTCGTTCCGGGAGTCTATAAGTTCCTGGATTACGTCCCGGACGGCAAGATCTCCCAGCAGGATCTTCATGTGCTGGAAGGATCGACTTACGCTCCGGGAGTATATTCCTTCAATGTCGGAGGAGCTTACAAGGGATTGACCTTCAAGGTGCTGTGTACAGGAACCATCGGCAAGTACATCAATTACAAGCGTGTGAACATCGTCCCGTTCTATGCCGGAGCGTACGTGATCCACGATTCGCACTTGAACTATTGGACTCCGACCAACAGGGATTCGGACATCCCTGCGCTGTCATTCTCTGACGAGATGTATGCTTGGGGTGGTGGCACATCCACCTATCCAGGCTACAATCTGGCGATTCCTGATTTCACATGGAAGCGTTCGGACTATATGACTGTCAAGGAAGTCATGGTGTCGTACAGATTCTCCGGACCGAATATCAAACGGATCCTCGGAGTGAAACATCTTGCTGTCGGACTTGTCTGCAACAATCTGTGGACATTCTCCAACATCAAGGACACGGATCCTCAGAGACTCACCACGGCCGCAAACTCCTATCCGACAATGAGGATGCTCAAACTTAATGTCAACCTTGCATTCTAATGATTATGAAAACATTTGTCAACAAGATCAAATACAGCCTGCTGGGAGTCGCCGCTTTCTTCTGTGTAAGTGGCTGCAATTTCCTTGACGTGGATCCTGAGCTGGGACTTTCCGACGAGGAAGTGTTCGGCTCATATTCCTCGTTCCGCAAATATTTCGATTGGATCTACGAGTCCAACGGAGGAAAGAACATGGAGAGGATCCTGATCGCTTACCCATTCTACTATGACCTCTTCCAACAGTATTCTTTCTCTTGGTACAACACGACGGACATCGCTGACGCCGGAAAGATGGGTGTCACCCAGCAGTATTTCAAGCAGGGAGCCCTTACTCAGGATTTCCTTGCGAAAGTGACCTTCGACACCGGCAAGGCAGACAACAAGCCGATCGCAAAGGCGATGTTCTCCACGATCAGAAGGTGCAACATGACAATCGCCCACATTAACGAGTGTCAGAACATCACCGAGGATCAAAAGAACGATCTTCTCGGACAGGCTTTCGCGCTTCGTGGATTCGCCCATTTCACACTTGGCCGTCTGTTCGGAGGCATGCCTTATCTGGATCATGTCATCGAAGCTGATGAAGAGTGGGATCTCCCGAGGCTTTCCACCCACGAGACGTTCACGAGGGCCGCGGAGGATCTTAAGACCGGTTACGAGATGATGGCCGCCGCCGGTGTGGCGCGCCGCAACACTCCGGAGAATCTTGTGTCAGGCACGGTTGATGAGATCAATGGTATCGCTGCCATCGGAATCCGCTCAAGGGCTTTGCTTTATGCCGCGAGCGAATTGCATAATGAGAGAGGACAGGAGGATTGGGTTGTGGCCGCTGAAGCCGCTGCCGAGGCACTTAAGGCGGCTCTGGACGCAGGATTCACTCTCCTCCCGGCAGCCCAGTACACTGATAATTTCTATGGCAAGCAGATGACCAATGAGACGATCTGGAGCTGGTCATACAAGGCCAAGAACAATCATGCTAACTTTGTGGGTATCTTGGCGTATCCGCAGTCCGGAAGAGCCGGTTCGTCCGGTGTCTGCCCGACGCAGAATTTTGTGGACAGGTACGAGACCGCCTATGGTGAGCCGTTGGTGACAGAGGAAGACAAGGCCGCCGCGATCGCCGCCGGGCATTACAATCCGCAGAATCCTTACGCTGATCGTGATCCGCGTCTGGACATGACCATAGTTCATGATGGCAGCGCCGACGCCGCGGCCAGTGGCAAGGTCATAAACATCTACTATGATCCGGCGAAGAAGAATTATCCTGTGACAAAACTCAGCGGAGTCAATGTGACATTCGGAATAGACTGGGGGTCAAAGGATAATGGTACACAGGGATATTCAAGCACCGGTTATTATTGCAAAAAATACTGGGACGGGAAATTAGGCTCGAAAGGCACCAGCCACTATCATATCGATCCTATTGTCAGAGTGGCGGAGCTTTACCTGAACTACGCTGAGGCTGTCAACGAGGCATACGGCCCGAACGGCGCGGCCGGAGGATTGGATCTTACCGCTGTGCAGGCTGTCAACATCATCAGAAACCGTGTCGGCCAGCCTGACGTCCTGGAGAAGTACACCGCTGACAAGGACCGCTTCCGTGAGAGAATCCGCAACGAGCGTGGCATTGAGCTGGCTTTCGAGGGACATCATTACTACTATGACATCAGAAGATGGAAGACCGCTCCGGAGCATATGAGCAAGACTCTCTATGGAATGTATGTGGAAAGCATCAAGAAGAGCGGGGAGTACCCTATAGGCAGAAAGTTCGAGGTCCGGCCGATTCCGAACAACCGTCAGTGCGTCTGGAAGGACTATATGTACTACCTTCCTTTCCCTGACACCGAGGCCTACAAACTCAAGAATTTTGTGAACTGGACCTGGAAGTAATTAACACGACACAAGAATGAAAGCATCAAAATATATTATCTCAGTCCTTGCCGCGGCCGTGGCGTGCGTCGAGATGTCGGCGGCCGTCCCTGAGAAAAAGGACACTGTCATCACCTATCCGTGGGGACAGAAACTTACTTACTGGCAGACAACCGGCAGCGGACTTTCCGTGAATATTCCTAAACTGGAGACCAAGGTCGCCGGAGATCTCAGGAACAGGATGACCGGTGTCGTGCCTGGAATGGATGTCAGGGAACTGGCAGGAGGTTTCGATCCGTCCGCCTATGCGATGTACACGATGAACAACAGCCACATCCAGCTTACCATGAGGGGCAACACCGACCTGATGTGCATTGTTAACGATATGCACATCCCGTTCAGCCAGCTTCTGCTGGATCCTAACCAGATAGAGTCGATAACCGTGATCACGGATGTCGTTGACCGGGCCAAATACGGCCCTCTGGCCACAAACGGTGCCCTTTTGATCCGCACGAAACAAGGTGGGTACAACACTCCGATGCATATTCACGTGGATATGGAGAGCGGTATCAGTATGGCAGGCCGTGTGCCTGAATGGGTGAACGGTGTAGAATATGCTCAGTTGAACAACGCCGCCAGGGCCGCCAGCGGCTATGACGAGTTGTATTCACCTGAGGCGATCGAGGGATTCGCGAAGAATGATCCGTACGACCTCCTTTACCCAAATGTGGACTATAAGTCTCTGATGTACAAGAATTCCTATCCGTTGTCCAGGGCCGGGGTCAGCTTCTATGGCGGAGGTAACAGTGTACGGTATAATTTCGCTCTCAACGGCCTTTATTCCGGAGACCTTGTCAAAGGCGGGGCCACGACGGACTACAGCCGCTTCAACATCTCCGCCGGTATGGCCGCGAAGATCGGACGCTATATCGAGGTTTCTGTGGATTTCTCCTCTCTTCTCTCGTTCCAGCGTTCCGGAAGGACATCGTGGAACTCATACCGGATGGTCCCTTCCGTAGCATATCCATTGGTTCTTGGAACCGCCACCGGAGATGAGGAGACAGGCGAGGCCAAGGGCGCGACCGTCTATGGCGTCTCCAGAACCTTCCCGAACAACTATTACGCACTTCAGATGGAAGGCGGGTTCAGAACCCATAGGATGAGGACCGGACTTTTCAACACGGCCTTGGACATCGACCTTTCATGGCTGCTTGACGGGCTTCATTCCAGAACGGGCTTCTCCAACTCCTCTTTCGTGCAGACCACAATCGGAAAGAACAACGATTACCTCGCTTACTATTGGACACAGGAGTCGGGCAAGGGTGAGATTTCCGGCCACCGTGGAACGAGGGCCACCACAAAGAGTACATTTGACAATTATTCCGTGCAGGCTCTCGGAATGTACGAGAGGCTGTCTTACGACAAGCGTTTCGGAATGCACAACATCGCCGCAGGAGCGACGTTCACGTTGAACAGCACATCCAACAAGGCTTCGACATGGTACCAGAGGCAGATGTACGGCATCGCTGACCTCTCATATTCCTACGCAGACAAGTACATCGCCGAGTTTGTGGCCGAGTACGCCGGCACGCACACCCTTAACAGGGCCAACAGGTTCGGTTTCTTCCCGACCGCCGGTCTCGCATGGGTGGCCTCCAATGAGGGTTTCCTGAAAAGTGTATCCTGGGTTGACAATCTCAAGCTGCGTGCCCAGGCAGGAATCATCGGTCAGACATCGTTGTTTGACACACCGTATCTTTACAGAGGAATCTACTCGTTCGGTAATTCGATGTTCTATGGCCCTAACGACAAGCAGGACTGCTGGTTCGGCGGTACAGCCAACTGGGTCTCACAGAAGACCACCATCAGCAGGGTGCCTAACGAGGACCTCTCTTGGGCCAAGATCTATCAGGTTGACGCGGGACTTGACTTCGATTTCCTGAACATGTTCTCGTTCAACACGAACTTCTTCTACCGTAAGATCGACGGCATCATCGCCAACACCACGTCGGTGACCCCTGGCGTGTTCGGACTTTCCGGAATGTCGATGTTCGAGAACTTCACGGCCATCTCGATCCGTGGTGTGGACGCGACTTTGAACTATGACCAGTCATTCGGAGATTTCAGGGTTTCGGCCGGTGTCAGCGCCCAGACCTGGATCCAGAAGAACGACAAGGTGGTCGAGGACAACTATCTTTACGACTATCAGAAGAAGACCGGGGCCAATGCCGATGCGATCTGGGGCTATAGGTGCATCGGCAAGTTCACCGACGAGTCGCAGCTTGCCACCGTCCCTGCATATTCATCCGATGTCGCGGTAGGTGACTTGATGTACGAGGATGTGAACAATGACGGCAAGATAGATGCCAACGATCAGGTGATCATAGGCCATTCCAACCCTCGCCTGTACTATCAGGTTAATCTGGGATTCGCATGGAAGAATTTGGAGATGAGTGTGATAGGTGCAGGGCGTGCCTTCTTCAAGACCGCTATGACAAATGACTGGTTCTGGAATGGAACCGGTGACGGGAACTACTCCGCGTTCGTCAGGGACAACATCGGAGGAGACTATCCTCGCCTTGCGTACGTGAAGGATGAGAATAACTTCGTTACCTCTGATTTCTGGCTCAGGAACGGTGGTTGGTTCAAGATCAAGGATGTCGAGATCGCTTACACCCTTCCTCTGAGAAACAAGGCTATCAGGAGCGTCCGCTTCTCTGTCAGGGGGCAGAACCTCGCTACCATCACAGGTGTCAAGGATGTTGACCCTGAGAACATCAACGCGGGTGTAAGCTCGTTCCCGTTGATGAAGACCATCACCGGTGGCATCAAACTGAACTTTTAACGGATAAACTGCAATCAAGATCATGAAAATCAAAAACACCATATTCGGACTTACGGTAGCGGCGATTCTTGCAGGAGGTTGCTCATTCCTTGACCCGCTTCCTGACGGAAGTTACAACGACGAGAATTTCGGTGACTATCCGGAGCTGCTCAGAGGCTTTGTGGACAAGGCTTACGCCGACTATTTCCCGGCTGTCTATTACAGCACTTACTGCGCTGGTCTTGCGGCGGCCACCGATGACGCTCTCTATCGTTCGGAGACGGCGATGTGGAGATCATTCTCAAAGGGTAATGCCAGGATGGGCAACAATCCTTTCGCATCCAAGTGGAACAATGACTACACGGCCATCAACTATCTGAATCTTTTCCTTAAGGACAACGTCGGCTACAACACCCGTTATCTTGTCGATTTCGAGGCTGACAGAGTTTACAGGAAGTGTCAGCAGGGAAGCGCCTTCGGTCTCAGAGCCTGGTTTCATTTTGACCTGCTCCGCACGTTCGCAGGCAAGGGCGTTGACGGGAATATGTGGGGTATCCCTATTATGCTGACTCCGTCCGAGGCGGGAAAGATGGACAACAGCTCTGTACGCAGGGCCACTGTGGACGAGTGTGTCGAGCAGATCCTGAAGGACTGTGACTCGGCCTATGTGTACCTGCCTTACAACAACAGGGACTATCCTGGTGATCCTACCCAAAGTCCTCAGGTTACAGGTGCGATTCGTTACCGTACAATGGATCAGGTGATTGTCGATGGGCTCAGGGCTATGGTCTATCTTTTCTGGGCCAGCCCTGCGTTCAACCCATCGAATGATATGACAAGGTACGAGAACGCCGCAAAGTACGCCGCCAAGGTGATGAAGCATAAACTTGAGGTGGAAAGCACGCTTGCCGGCGGATTCAATCCCGCTAATGGATTCCGTTGGGACAACACCAACAGCGCGGAGATCATCTGGTGCTCGACTTTCTCCGCAAGCACCGCCACGGAGGTCGCCTTCTATCCGAGAGAGTTCGGCGGAAACGCGCACATAGCTCCAAGCCAGGATCTGGTGGACGCATTCCCGATGAAGAACGGATATCCTATCTCGGACAGCCGCAGTGGCTACGATCCTAAGAATCCTTACAAGGACAGGGATCCGAGGTTCTATTCCGCGGTTTATTACGATGGCTCACAGGTGATCCGCGACCTCAACGGCGAGAAAATGTACACCTTTGAGACGAAGGATGGCGGAAAGGACGCCCCGGGAGGAACCAATGTGTCTCCGACATCATACTACATAAAGAAGTTCCTCTATAACGGCTGGAACAAAAATGACGAGAAGGTTGACGCGGGCTACCGTTGCGTGCACATGATGAACTGGACGCACATGTGCCTTATTTTCGCCGAGGCCGCCAACAAGGTGGTAGGCCCTGTGGATGAGACGACATTCGGTTACTCGGCCAAGCAGGCGGTCAAGTGGCTTCGCGGCCGTCCTTCCAATGACGGTGTGGCCGGAGTCGGTGCCGCCGGGGATCCTTTCCTCGATGAATGCGCCGCCGCCGGGGTCGGTAGGTTCGAGGAACTGGTCAAGAACGAGTGGCGTGTGGAGACCTGCTTCGAGGGAGACCGCTGGTACAACCTCAGGCGTTGGGCGAAGAGTGTGGATGACGTGAATGTGGCCATCCACGGAGCCAAGATCTCGGCGGAAGGGGAGTATCAGCTCGACAACGTCGTGGAAACCTTGAAGTTCCCTTCATTGTGGGCTCCTATCCCTTACACTGACATCAGAAGGTGCTCCAACCTTGTGCAGAACGAGGGTTGGGAAACCTGGAGATAATCATTAAATTTGGAGAGAAATGAAAATGAATATGAAGAAATTGGTTTTGTCCGCTCTTGCGCCGCTCCTGCTGGCCGGGTGTTACAAGGACTACACCTTGGACTACGACTACACGGCGGCCTACATCGCGTACCAGTACGATCTCAGGACATTCGTCATCGGTGAGGAAGGGAAATTCGACTTCACCGTGGCTCTTGCCGGAACCGCCAGGAACAACGAGGACAGAAAGGTTGAGGTGGAGCTCAGGAACGAGCTGCTTTCAGAGGACCTCTCACAGTACACCACGGCGTTCGGCGTCACAGGTTTCAACGCGCTTGACGGCTTGAACGGCAGGGGAGCCTTCGGTGACCTTAGCCAGAGATATGTCACGGAAGGGGTGAGCGGCCTTACGGAACTCACACCGCTGCCTTCTGAATATTACACTGTCGATGGTCTGGACAAGATGGTCATCAAGAAGGGAAGGCACACCGCAGCGGTCTCCATCAAGGCCACATCCGCCATCGAGGAGGACGCGAACGCGTTCAAGCCATACTACGCCCTCGGCTTCAAGCTGAACAAGGCGGACGTTGACTCTGTCCTGTGCGAGAAGAGTTTCGAGATCATCGTCGTGAAGTGCGAGAACAAGTTCTTCGGAAACTGGTATCACGGCGGAAAGACCGTGATCAAGAATGATGCGACCGGTGAGATCGTCTCTGAGGATGTCTACGATCTTGTGATCCCGCAGGCCGACTCCAAGGTCTATTCCCTGACGACGGTTGACGCATCGACGGTCATGACCGACAAGATTGGCCTGAACGCCGGCAAGCTCTTGCTCAAGTTCAACGGCAACGACATCACCATAACCTCGGCGGACGGTTCCAAGGAGATAAAGCCGATCGCCGACCAGCCGAGTGTATATAACGATGCCAAACTCTTGCAGGACAGGAGATTGACCCTGAATTACAGTTTCTCCAACGGTGACGGGACCACAACCTACATCACCGACTACCTACAGTTCCGCAACAGGATACGCGACGGAATCAACGAATGGCAGGACGAGAATGAGAAGAATTATGAATAGGTTTTTACTGAATATCTTAGCGGCCCTGGTGTTAAGCCAGGGCTTTGCGGTTGCGCAGTCCGACCTGCGCTTGGTCGGCGAGAACGGTCTGAAGTTCAGCCCTCTTGCCGGCGCCACCGCCAAAGTGAATGGAAACACGGTTGAGGTCAGCACGAAGGGAGTCAACTCCGGCATCAGGTTCCACACAGATCTGGATGTCTCTGAATATTCGTCCCTCAGGTTCAAGCTTACCAACAAGAGGAACTCGTTCATCTTGATGGCTGTCCAGATCCAGGACACGATCTATAACGCCAACAACAATAAGCAGGACAAAGGCGCGATGAGCGACCGTCTGCTCATATTTCCGAACGAGACCCGCGAGGTGGTGATCCCGCTTCCGGCAAAGCTCCCGTATCCTGAGATCTACAACGGGTTCAAAGGCTTGCGCAACACTCCGTACTCAATTGACGAGCATTATTCCTACAGTGTCGATCTGTCTTCTGTCAAGATGATCAAGATCAACGCCTTCAAACATTTTGACGGTGCGGAATATTCGATAACGGACCTGAGGTTCGCCAGAGGCGAGAAAGCCAGACTCGCTCCTTGGATGGAATGGGACAAGTCCCGTTTCTTCCCGTTTGTGGACAGGTATGGACAGTTCAAGCACAAGGATTGGCCGGGCAAGACCCACAGCGATGAGGACCTGCGCAAGGCAAGGGAAAAGGAGGAGGAATATCTCCGGGCCCACACCGGAGCCGGCGACTGGTCCCGTTACGGCGGTTGGAAGAACGGCCCGCGCTTTGAGGCCACAGGACATTTCCGGGTACAGAAAGTGGACGGCAAATGGTGGATGATCGATCCTGATGGCTACCTTTTCTGGTCGCACGGAGTCGTCCGTGTCACCACCTCCACCGGAATCACCCCGTTGGACGGCAGAAAGGAATATTTCGAGGATCTTCCTGAGAAGGGGACTAAGATGGGCCATTTCTATGAGACCTACGACGCTCTTCTCAAGCCTTACTACACGGTACGTGGAATCCGGGAGACCTACGATTATTCCTCCGCCAACGCCTACAGGAAATATGGCGAGGACTACAAGAATGTCTTCGCCGATCTGGCGCACAGAAGGCTCCGCAGCTGGGGACTGAACACCATCGCCAACTCCTCGGACAAGGACATCTGCCTGATGGACAGGACTGTCTATACAGATCGCATAGAGATCTCCTCCCCGATCATCGAGGGCACTGGCGGCTCGTGGTGGAAATTCATGGATCCGTTCAACGATGGCTTCGCCGAGTCGGTACGCTCCCAGCTTGTCGCCCGCAAAAGGCAGTTGGATGACCCGTGGTGCCTCGGCTATTTCGTGGACAATGAGATAAAATGGGGTGACACTGAATATCTTGCCTCCTGCACGATCATGGCTCCTGCCACCCAGAAGGCGAAGATCGCAATGGTTGACTGGCTCAAGGGACGCTATCAGGATATTCAGAGACTCAACGGGGCATGGAAGACATCATTCTCCTCGTGGGACGCTCTGCTTGAGAACAGGAACAGGGTTCCCGCTTCGGCGAAGAAAGATCTGAAAGAGTTCAATGTGAAGATCATCGAGGCCTATTTCAGCACTGTCAGGAGAGTGTTCAAGGAGGTGGCTCCGGATGTGCTCTATCTTGGATGCCGTTTCTCCGGTTCGAACGCCGACGTGCTAAACATCGCCGCTAAGTACTGTGATGTCCTGAGTTACAACATCTATCGTCCGGATCTGTACGACTTCTCTCTGCCGGAGGGCATCGACAAGCCGGTGATGATAGGCGAGTTCCATTTCGGGGCTATGGACCGTGGAATGTTCCACCCGGGACTTATCTACACCCGCAACCAGAACGAGCGTGCGGATATGTACCACCGCTATGTGAAGTCCGCCATGGAGCATCCGAATGTCATCGGAACGCACTGGCACCAGTTCTCCGACCAGGCATGCACCGGACGTTTCGATGGGGAGAACTATCAGGTCGGTTTCACGGACATCTGTGACTCTCCGTACTATGAGACCGTTGACAAGGTCCGTGAGGTGGGCTACGATATGTACGCGATACGTTCGGGCAGGAAGAACGCAGACGCTCCGGTCTATGTGGACGCGGCCACGCTTGGAGTGTACGGAAAGGCCGGCGAGGTTCCCGGACATCCATATTCAAGGCTTGATCCTGAGAAATATGGCGTCAAGGGCTCTCTGGCCACGAAATGCCTTCAGTCAACAGGTCTGTATGTCGCTTTCAGCACTGACAGCAAGTCGCTGTCGTTGAAGTGGGAGACATCGCCTCTGAAGGTTGTCGGAGTGAACACCGGCGCCAACGCCCAAAAAGGCCTGGACCTTTACATCAAGCGTGACGGACGTTGGGTGTTCGCTGCCGTCGGCTCTCCGAATATGTCCGGAGACTGCGTCCATCACGAAAGAAAGGTCATCTCATCTATGCCGGAGGGAACCAAGGAATGTCTGTTGTACCTGCCTCTTTTTGATTCGGTTGAGTCGCTTGAGATCGGTGTGGATCCCGGCAGCTCGATCACAGCGTCTCCTAATCCTTTCGCCCACAAGATTGTCTTCCTGGGATCCAGCATAACCCACGGTTCGGCGGCAAGCCGGGCCGGGATGAGCTACGTGGCGAGATACGGCCGTGACAACGGACTGTACTGCCTCAACCTTGGATTCAGCGGCCAGGCCAAGCTTCAGGAATACTGGGCAAGGGTGGCCGCGGACATTGACGCTGATGCCTTTGTGTTCGACCAGTTCTCGAATCCTTCCGCGAAGGTGATCAACGAATCGTTCGACCGCTTTGTGGACATCATCCGTGAGGCTCATCCGGAGACTCCGCTGATCTTCCTTCAGACAATCCGCAGGGAGAGACGTAATTTCAACGAGGAGGCGGATGCTTACGAGGCCGCCAAGCAGAAGGCCGGTGAGGCCAAGGTCAGAGCCAGGATGAAGACCGACAGGAACATCTATTTCATCCCTTCTGACGGTTTCCTCGGCGATGACAGCCTCGGTACCGCCGACGGCACGCATCCTACGGATGTCGGCTTCTCCAGAATGTTGGAGAAGATGTCTCCGAAACTGAACAAGATTCTGAAGAAATGTATTCGTTAAGACTTTATGGGGCGGATCCTTACATATTCATTGATCCTGCTGGCGCTGGTTTCGTGCGGAACAGGCAGGAAGACCGCCGTCACGGATTCTAAGGAGCCGGCATCGGTTCAGATGCGTGTCGGGTCTTACAACCTGTGGAGACCGGGACCGCGCGATGACGGCTATGCATGGGATGTCAGGAAGTTCCGTCTGGCCAAGACAATCGCCGACATAGGTTTCGATGTGTTCGGGGTGCAGGAGTTCGACACTGTGATCCAGAATGAGCTCCCGGCCCTTGTCGAAAAGGAGGGCGGCAACTATGAATGGTTCATATTCAGCCCTTACAACAAGGAAGGGGGAGCCGGTCCGAAGGCGCAGGGAATCGTCTATCGCAAGGATCGTTTCACAATGCTTGAGAGTCACCATTTCTGGCTGTCTCCGACTCCGGACGTGAAGAGCAAGGGATGGGATGAGAAGAAATATACCCGTGGGGCTTGCTGCGCCATATTCAAGGAAAACGCTACGGGGCTGCGTTTCTTCCTGATGATGAGCCATATGCCTTTGGGAAAGGAGGCCAATGCCAATGCCGCTCCGGTCATCCTTGAGCGGGCGAAGGAATATAACCCCGAGGACCTTCCGTCGTTCTTTGTGGGCGACCTTAACACAAGGGAATGGACCAAGTCTTCGGAATTGTTCCGCACTTATTGGAACGACTCCTTCCTGACCGTTCCGGCTGATGTCCGCAAAGGCTCTCTTGGAACTTTCAACAAGCGGGGAGAGAACGAGGATATGAACGCCGCTCCGAGGATTGACTACATCTATTATCGTGGAGAAGGGGTCAAGCCTCTTGGCTACACCTGCGACAACAGGCGGTACGAAGGGTACTATCCTTCAGATCACTGCCCGATCTACGCTGATTTCATTGTGACATTGCCTTTAGTCTCGACGGAAGGCCGGTAAATGTTTGGAAATGAGATTCACGCTTGGTACATATAACCTCAGGATGGAGCATCTTGACACCGGGCACGACAACTGCTGGGCGGTCAGGAAACCAAGGCTTATGGCATCCCTGCGGAGCTCCGGGTTCGATGTCGCCGGCCTTCAGGAGGTCAACTCCAGGATGCAGCGGGACTTGACGGAAGAACTTGGGAATGAATATTCATTCTGGTTTTTCAGTCCATATTCACAGAACGGGGAAGGGGACAAGGCACACGGCATAATGTTCAAAAAATCACTTTTCGACATGCTTGAAAGGAGTTTTTTCTGGATCTCCGACACTCCTGATGTCTGTTCGCTGGCGGATGTCGGACCGAACGGAAACTATCGCCGTGGAGGGTGCTGCGCCGTTTTGAGACATAAAGCCTCCGGAGATCGGTTTTTCCTGATGTGCACGCACGCCTGCTACAACAAGAAACCCAACGCCAGATTCGCACCTCTCTACCGCAGGGTGGAGGAACGGTTCAACCCGGAGCGCCTTCCGTCATTCTTTGTCGGGGATATGAACGCCACGCCTGAATCGGACGCGTCAAAGGTGTTCCGTGAATATTGGCTTGACACCTATGACATTGCCTCACCGTCTGTCAGCGTGGGGCCTGAAAACACATACAATGCCTATAAATATCCCGCCGGGCTCTCCCGCATAGATTACATCTATTACAGAGGTGCTTCTGTCAGCGTCGAATCCTATCGCTGCGATGCCTCTTTGTACTCCGGCGGCTATGCGTCGGATCATTTCCCGGTCTCGGCTGTCATACGGATCGATTCCGGGCAGTAAGTTTATCTTCTTCTCTCCCTTTTGCCGAGTTTCTCCCTGATAAGAAGCGGGTCGTTTGTCGTGATGCAATCGACACCGATGTCGATCATATTCTGTGCGTCCTTTTCGGTCTTGGCGGCCCAGCAGTTGACGTTCATCTTGTTGTCCCTGGCCTCTTTGATCCACGTAGGGTGTTTCTTGAATGTCTTTCGTGGGTATGCCACACCGTTGACACCGTGACCGGCCACTTCAGCGGGACTCTTGTCGTACCTGATGTACTGCACCGTGAAACCAGGGCATCGGGCGGCGAGTTTCTCACAGACGCTCATATTTCCGGAAAGGAAGACCACACGCTTTGGCTTGAACAAATTGTGATCCTTCAGGGATTCGACGCATTGGTCGATAAGATAGTCCTCATATGGTAGGTCGACTGCCCTTTTGATCTCAAGCACCATCACAGTCTTGCCTTTCTCTCCTTGGGCGAGATATTCGTCAAGGGTAGGGATCCTTTCTCCGTTCTTCAGCCGGTAATCCTTGAAGTCGGCGTACTTGTGCTCGCTGATCCGCTTGCCCTCAATCTCAACATCGTGATAGACCAACAAAACGAGATCCTCTGTCATCTGCACATCGAACTCGCTTCCCCACAACTTGTTCCGCTGCGCTACCTCAAGTGACTGGATCGAGTTCTCCGCATAGCCGGCCTCCTCGCAGTTCCAAAAACCTCTGTGGGCGGCGATTGCGATCTTCTGCGGGGCGCAGGAAACGGTTTGGGCGGTCATCAGCGCGGCCGCAAGGATCTTGACAAGCGTTTTCATATTCAAAAATACATAAAAAATCGCTTAATACGTTAAAAATTTGCTAAAAAAGTATTATGTTTGTCTACGGTATGTCTCAGGTTTTTTCGGAAATATCAGGGCTGTCGCAGCGGGATTGCTTCTACATTGTGGAGAGGCATAAGAAGGAGTTCACATATCCGCTGCACAGGCACAGGGAGTATGAGCTGAACTTCATTCAGGATGCTCCCGGGGTGCGCCGGATTGTCGGTGACAGCGTGGAGACGATAGGGGAATATGATCTGGTTCTCATCGCGGGCGAGAATCTGGAACACGTCTGGGAGCAGGGAACCTGCACGTCTCCGGACATCCGTGAGATCACGATCCAGTTCTCTCCGGATCTTTTCAACGGCGGCATTCTGGAAAGGAACCAGTTCGCGAGCATCCGGAAAATGCTGGACAGGGCGAGCCACGGGCTGGCGTTCCCGATAGGCTCGATAATGAACGCATATTCCCAGATCAACGCCGTGGTCAACGAGAAGGACAGTTTCGTGCAATTCATCGGTTGCCTCCATCTGCTTTACATCCTTTCCCGCTGTGAGTCCAAAGAATTGGCCAGCAGCTCGTTCGCCCATTCTCCGAGGGACACGGAAAGCCGCCGCGTGATGAAGGTCAAGGAATATATCAACCAGCATTACGCCGAGGAGGTGACCCTCCCGGAGCTGGCAGGCCTCGTGGGGATGAGCCCGAGCTCGTTCAGCCGCTTCTTCAGGCTCCGCACAGGCAAGACTCTGTCCTCCTATCTGATTGATATACGGCTCGGCAACGCGGCCAGAGCCCTTGTGGACACCACATCCAATGTCTCAGAGATCTGCTATTCCTGCGGATTCAACAATCTGTCGAATTTCAACCGCGTCTTCAAATCCCGCAAAGGGGTGACTCCGCACGAGTTCCGCTCGATGTACAGGAAGAAGAAAGTCATCGTATAGCGGAATATTTGCATTATTTATCAAAATTGTATTTGTTTTCGTTTCGGTGTGTGCGTAATTTTGCATCGTTGACAAAATTACATACACTGAGACGTAATCAATTGTTTTGCTGTGAGGCAATGAGATAACAAATATAATTAATCTAAAATCAGATGGTATGAAAAGTAAGCTGTTGACTTGCTTGTTGGTGCTCTTCCTCGGAAGCTCACTGACAGCCCTTGCGCAGACAAAGACCGTGACCGGTTCCGTCAAGGACCAGTCCGGGCTTGGTGTCATTGGGGCCAGCATCCAGGAGAAAGGTACCAAGAACGGTGCCATTACCGACTTGGATGGCAATTACTCGATCACGGTCAAGGACAACGCGGTCCTTGTCTTCACCTCAATCGGTTACGCGGCCCAGGAGATCCCTGTGGCGGGCAAGACAAGGATAGATGTCGTGATGGCCGAGGACACGCAGTTCCTCGATGAGGTTGTCGTTGTCGGCTACGGTACGATGAAGAAGAGCGACCTCTCCGGAGCTTCCGTCTCGATGAAGGAGTCGGATCTCAAGGGATCCGTCATCACGAACCTCGACCAGTCCCTGCAGGGCCGCGCCGCCGGTGTTTCCGCCGTGCAGACTTCCGGTGCCCCTGGCTCGTCATCCTCGATCCGTGTGCGTGGACAAGCCACGGTAAATTCCAACGCGGAGCCTCTCTATGTCATTGACGGTGTGATCGTTCAGGGTGGCGGTAACTCAGGCAGCGACTTCGGTCTGGGTGCGCTCGGCAACGGTAAGGTCTCCACGATCTCTCCTCTGGCCACGATCAACCCTTCCGACATCGTAAGTATGGAAATCCTTAAGGATGCCTCAGCCACGGCGATCTACGGAGCCCAGGGCGCGAACGGTGTCGTTCTCATCACGACCAAGCGAGGAAAGGCCGGCGAGGCGAAGTTCACCTATGACGGAATGTTCGCCGTCAACCGCCAGACCAGCAGGATCGATATGATGAACCTTCGTGAATATGCTGAATATTACAACGATATGGTGTCGCTTGGTGAACTGACGGCAAATGCCTACTATACGGATCCTTCCATTCTCGGAAAGGGAACCAACTGGCAGGACGAGATATTCCGCACAGCCCTTCAGCACCAGCATCAGATCAGCGCCCAGGGCGGTACCGAGAAGGTTCAGTACTATCTTTCCGGCTCATATATGAACCAGGAGGGTACGTTGATCGGATCGGAGTTCAACCGTTATTCCTTCCGCGCGAACATCGACGCCCAGCTGAAGGAATGGTTCAAGCTCGGCCTCAACGCCACCTACGCCAACACCAACGACAACATCAAGCTTGCCGACGGTAGCGAGGGTGTGATCTTCTACTCACTCTCCACACTGCCGGACATCCCTGTCTATGACATTGACGGTAACTATTCCACGACTGTACGTGAGGGCTACACAAGCGCCAACCCTGTCGCTCTCGCGATGCTTGATGAATATCTCCTTGGCCGTCAGAAACTTACCGGTAATATCTACGCTGAACTGACTCCTGTGAAACATTTTGTGTTCAGGAGTGAGCTCGGTTTCGATGTCAGCGCCTCCAATGCCACGACCTATAAACCTATGGTCAATCTCGGCAGCTGGACGAGAAACTCCAACTCGATGACCTGGCAGAAGAACAACAGCAAGTTCTGGCAGCTGAAGAACTACCTGACATATTCCAACCAGTTCGGCAGACACAGCGTCACCGCGATGGTTGGTCAGGAGTGCTGGGAGTCCAGCTGGGACTACCTCAGCGGCACCAACACCGGGCTCCCGTCCGATGATATTCACAACATCAAGCTCGCCACCGGAGATCCTAAGCTGAATTCCGGTTTCGGCTCATCCGCGATGGCCTCTTTCTTCACCCGTGAGACCTACAACTACGATGACCGCTACCTCTTCACCTATACCTACCGTTACGATGGTTCGTCCAACTTCGGTCCGGACAACCGTTGGGCAGGTTTCCATTCCTTCGCTGCCAGCTGGAGATTCTCCAACGAGAAATTCCTCCAGGGATTCAAGGATGCCTTGAAGATGAGCAACGGCAAGATCCGTTTCGGTTGGGGGCAGACCGGTAACGCCAACATCGGCTCCGGCGCCTGGGAATCTGGTATGAGCAAGCTGCCGTCAGCGCTTGGTGACAGCCAGCGTCCTTCCATCATCCCTAACACCGGTATCCACTGGGAGAAGCAGCGTCAGACCAACCTCGGTCTCGACCTCGGATTCTTTGAAGGTGCCGTCAACCTCACGGTCGATCTCTACAACAAAAGGTCTTCCGATATGTTGATGTCCCTCACACTCCCTGCCTATATGGGTACGCACGGCAACGGCTCGTCCGCTCTCGCGGCTCCTAAGGGTAACTACGGTACCATCGAGAACAAGGGTCTTGAGATCACTCTCGACACCCATCCGATCAACCATAAGGACTTCGGTTGGGACAGCAACTTCCAGATCTCCTTCAACCGCAACAAACTGGTCGCCCTTGACGGCACCGCCAACGCCCAGCTGGTCGGCTACGGCCAGTGGAGCGACATCGTCAGCGTCACAGAGGTCGGACAGTCTCTCTACAACTTCTATGGCTACAAGGTAGCCGGAGTCTATACTTCCCTTGAGGACATCCAGAACTCTCCTAAGGCTGAGAAATATCCTGTTGACGGGGTATTCAACAAGAACACCACCGTCTGGGTCGGTGACATCAAGTATGAGGATGTCAACAAGGACGGCGTGATCAACGAGAAAGACAAGACCAACATCGGTTCTCCGCTACCTAAGTTCACATTCGGATGGACCAACACGTTCCGTTACAAGAATGTTGACCTGAGCGTCTTCATCAACGGCTCCTACGGCAACAAGATCCTCAACTACAATATGATGGGCCAGGGTTTCAACGGTCTTGTCCATATGAACAGCGCCTGGACGAACCAGCACACGTCCATCAAGGACCGCGCACAGCTCGTTCCGATCGATCCGCAGAAAACCTACGCCAGCGGCAACTGGTACGATGACATCACCAACGTGACGGTCGCCAATCCGAACACCAAGACTCCGCGTCCTTCCATTTCGGATCCTAACGACAACGACCGCCTGAGCGACCGTTACATCGAGGACGGAAGCTATATCCGCATCAAGAACATCACTCTTGGCTACACCTTCCCTAAGGCTCTGCTGAAGAAGGTGAAGATTGATAACATCCGCGCCTACGTCAACATCCAGAATCTCTATACACTGACCAAGTACACGGGTTATGACCCTGAGGTCGGAGCGAGCACCCAGGATGCCACAGGTCTGACATTCGGTGTGGACAACGGACGTTATCCTTCTCCTACAACTTACTCCTTCGGGCTGAACATCACATTCTAACTAATTATGGAGGAAAATACAATGAAAAATATAATTAAAGCATTCGCGGTCGGCATACTGGCTTTTGGCGCGGTTTCCTGCGACGACTTCCTCAACCGTCCGACAGAGGACAACTACACAACCGAGCAGTACTACAAGAACGATGAGCAGTGCGAGCAGGGTGTGAACTACCTTTACAATTCGCCTTGGTACGACATCATCCGTTTCTACATCTACGGATCGGAGACGATGTGCGGCAATGTCTATCAGGGACAGAGCGCCTATTCCACCCTTACCGTGAACGGCACTGACGGTGACCTTAAGAATATGTCATACTCGCTTTGGGCCGTGAACGCTCACTGCAACACCGTCATCAACAACATCCTTCGTTCCGACGGGCCTTCCCAGGCCAAGAAGAACCAGTGCATCGGTGAGGCTCTCTCGTGGAAGGCGATGGCTTACTTCTTCCTTGTCAGGACATTCGGTGACGTTCCGATCATCCACGACAACACCGAGTTAATCAAGTCCGGCGACTACAACAAGGTCGAGAAGGTGGCGAAGGCCGATGTCTATGAATATGTCATTATGACTCTTGAGAAGGCTATGGAGCTTCTTCCAAAGAACTCTTACAAAGGCGTTTACAACCGTATCGACTACTATGCGGCCGAAGCCCTTCTCTCAAAGGTCTATCTCACCAAGGCCGGTGTGAGCGGAACGCTTGACAACGACGATCTTGTCAAGGCCCGCGACTACGCCAAGGATGTCATCGAAAACTCTGGCAGGACGCTTACCCCTGTATATTCAGATGTATTCCGTCTTTCCCCTAAGGTCTTTCAGCAGACTGGAGAGTGCCTCTTCTCTTGGCTTTGGACAAGTACTTCGGGCATCTGGACCGCGCAGAACTCCATTCAGAGCGATGTCGCTATGGGTGGCTTCGACGAGTTCGGTGACTGCTGGGGTGACTGGAAAGGCCCTTCCGTTGACCTCCAGGACGCTTTCGGTGTGTCTGCTGACCAGGATCCGGAAGTCAGGAAGGCAAGCGACAAGGATGACCGCCGCGCCGCCACGATGATGATGTTCGGCGACCAGTACAGCTACTTCTGGACCGATCTTGGCGGATTCGACTTCTACCGTTTCTACTACGACCCGAGCTATTCGCCAAACAGCACGAACGGCAGTTTCCAGTGCGGCAGCGGAGCCAATTACTGCAAGCATCTCTATGGTGACGACGCAGACCACGTGGCCGCCCTTGGTGTCCACGCCTCCAATATGACCAACCAGCTTCCTACCCACATCCTGAGACTCAGCGACATCTACCTTGTCTATGCGGAGGCCTGCTTCCTTACGGGTGACGCCGCGACTGCCCTTGAATATGTCAACCAGGTCCGTGAGCGCGCCAACGCTGAGCCTCTCAAAGCTGTCACATTCGATGACATTTGGAAGGAGCGCCGCCTTGAGCTCGCCCTTGAGGGAGACCGCTGGTACGATTTCGTCCGCCGCTCCTACTATGACGTGAACGGTTGCATCAACGAGCTTCTCGCGCAGAGAAGATCCGCCTGGGACGGCCTTTCCAAGGCATACGGCAACTATGTGCTTGACGCTACCGGTGAATATGTCGGTCCGGGAGCCAACGCTTGGGACAACTCCGAGATCAAGTACAAGGGCGATGAGGAACTGGTTGACGTGAAGGCTTCGATGTTCACGATGCCGTTCCCTTCCGAGGATGTGGTCCTCAACCCTAATATGGGATCCGATGTGGAAGGTGTCCACGTTGATGTACGGGAGACTTATAAGTATGACTTTTAATCGTTAAGGAAATTATGAAATCAATCATAAGATATTTTGTCGCGGCTCTCTGTGCCTCCGGACTTTTCTCCTGCGACAGGGCTGACTATCCTGACCGTTTCAGACAGGCTGACGGCAAGCCGACAATCCATTTCGTAAGACCGGCGGACAACGATGTGGCCATCACATCGGCGAGCCTTGAGCAGGTCATCTGCATCGTGGGTGAGAACCTCAAGAGCGTCCACGACATCTATTTCAATGACCAGCAGGCGATTCTGAACACAAGCTATATGACTGAGAAGACAATCGTTGTGGCTGTGCCTAAGAACCTGCCGTCTGTCACCACTGACAAGATGTACCTCATCACCAAGGACAGCACTGTCGTTGACTATGACTTCAAGGTGCTTCTTCCTTTGCCGAAGATCTCCGGAATGTCCTTCGAGTGGGCTGAGCCTGGCGAGACCGTCACCATCACCGGAAGCTATTTCGCCGAGCCTATGGAGGTCGAGTTCCCGGGAGTGATGGCTACAGAGATCTCCAATGTAACTATCAATTCTTTCGATGTTGTTGTGCCTGAGGGAGCCAAGCCTGGCAAGATCAAGGTGACAACTGAGTCCGGCACGGCGCAGTCTCTGTTCCAGTACAAGGATGATCGCGGAATGCTCTTCAGCTTTGATGATGCCCGTGGCAATCACGGCTGGCACGCCCAGACCATCCAGAGCGACGAGAACTCCATCAACGGCAACTATCTTCAGCTCTACGATGCCGGCGGACTCAAGGCTGACGGCACAGACTGGGGAGACACCGGCTACCACTTCGAGTACTGGCCTGGCAACTGGAACACACCTCAGACTTTCGATGACCCGGAGGGAATAGACCTCAGGAAGGTCGTGGACTTCACTAATTTCGCGAATATGGCGCTCAAGTTCGAGATGCGCATCCCGGCCGATCATCCTTGGACTGGCTGCCCTATGCAGATCTATTTCGCAAGTCTTGATATGTGTACCCTCGGCACCGCCAACAACACCTATTTCCACGATGATTCCATCTCTCTTCCACGTGTCCTTTTCACGCCTTGGAAGGCTACCGGCTCATTCGACACCGGTGGAAAGTGGATCACGGTGACATTCCCGTTCTCTACCGATTTCGTATGGTACTGGGATGGAAACAAGGCTTCAGGCGTGCTTTCCGCTGACTCGTTCTCCGGTTTCGAGATCTTTATGGCCGCCGCCGGAGAGGATGAAGGAACCCCTTGCGCCCCTATGATCCAGATTGACAACATCCGTGCTGTCCCTTACAAATAATGAATGGAGGAAAAGAAAATGAAAAAGATATTCAAATATTCAGCACTCATAGCTCTCTGCTCCGCGTTTGTCGGCCTGACCGGCTGCGGAGAGAAGGAACTTGACACCGATCCGTACGGAGACGGTGTGAGGCTCGCTGCCTTCGCTCCGAATCCTGTGATGCGTAGCGGTGAGCTCCGCATCCTCGGAAGCAACCTTCAGAATGTGTCTGAGATCCGCCTTCAGGGCGGTGTCTCAGTCACCGAGTACGAGGTTGTCGAGTCAGGAAAGCATTCCGAAATCCGTTTCCGGGTTCCTCTCGAAGGACCGGAGCCTGGAAAGATCACGATTGTGGACAAGGACGGAAAGGAATACACCAGCCTTTCGTCCCTGACTTTCACCGAGCCTATGGAAATAGAATCCTTCGCTCCGGCTAATGCTCTTTCCGGCGATGTGATCACCATTGCCGGTGAATATCTCAACATCGTCCGGGAAGTCATCTTCGGTGGCGATGTAAGGGCTACTGAGTTCGTCAGCCAGTCCCGTCACGAGTTGAAGGTCAAGGTCCCTGCGAATGCTGTCAGCGGCTATGTCCAGATTGGGGACGTGAACGAGCTGGAAGACGAACAGACCATCCCTAACATCATCTATTCCAAAGAGGAACTTTCTGTCGGTGATCCTGCAGTGGTCACAGCCAAGAAGGCCACCTACAAGTCCGGAGATGTCATCACCGTAACGGGCGAGCATCTGGACATGATCCAGACCGTTGATCTGGAAGGTGCAAGCAATGTTGAGTTCACTTGCAGTGATGATGCCACAGCGATCTCGTTCAACCTTCCTGCGTCGGCTACGGACGGCGAGATCACGCTGACTTCGTTCGCCGGCAAGACTTTCAACGCCGGTGAGATCGAGACTGTGACTGTCGCTGACCTTGGAATCGCCTCGATGGCGGAGGACGGACGCTACAAGGCCGGTAGCTCTGTGGAAATCTCTGGTTCTGACCTTGACCTTGTGACCAAGGTCGAGTTCAACAACGCTGAGGCTTCCTTCGTCTTTAAGGACGGCAAACTCTATGCTGACATCCCTGCCACGGCAAAGGACGGTGCTGTCACCGTGACCCTTGAGTCCGGCAAACAGGCCACGACTCCTGAAATCGAGGTTGTCAAACCGGTTGTAACGGGTGTTGACAAGACCTCGGCGGTGGCCGGAAAGGATAAGGTTGAGCTCAGTGGTACCGACCTTGACCTCGTCACCGATGTCAAGAACGGAGACGACGTGCAGGGATTCATAACTTGTGAATATGTCGTTGACAGTCCTGAGAAAATCACCGTCACCGTGGCACGTGAGGCCTACAACGGTCCGTTCACAGTGACCGCCGCCAACGGCTACGAATCAGTCTCCGCCAATGTGGAGATCACTTACGATGAGGCTGTTGCCATCACATTCACAAAGCCTTCCTTCAGTGTCGGCCGTCAGGTGTCAATCACGGGAACGAACCTCCAGAACATCGAATCCATCACCATCAAGGGCAAGAAGGTCACCTCTTACGGCAGCAGGACCGATGACGCGATGTCATTCGGAATCCCTGACGGAGTTGGCCCTGGTGTCTATCGTCTTGGAATCACGCTTGTCAGCGGCGAGACATTCAACTGGCCTGTTCCGTTCGAGATCACCGCTCCTTACACGGAGATATTCATCTGGGAAGGCTCTGAAGACCTTGCCGGCTGGGGCAACTCTCCTTACCTTGGCGCACCTAACGCTTTCCAGGAGATAGGCATCGCTGAGGGCGACGTGATCAGGGTTTACTTCACTGCTTACAACGACTGGTGGCAGTTCAAGACCTACGCAGGGCACTGGGGAGACACGTTCAAGTTCGCCGAGATCGGTGGAGGCGACACGATCAACCCTGACAATTGTGACACATCGGGTGGCTACTTCGCATTCAACGTGACTGCGGAGATCCTTGCCCAGCTCATCAATCAGGACACCGGCTGGGGCGGAGCGTTCCAGTGTCAGGGTGAAGGCGTTGTCATCAAGGGTGTCAGCCTCATCCACTACGGAGCGACCGAGAAGGTCATCTGGGAAGGCGAAATGTACACCGGAGACGACTACGACAACAACCTTACTATCGGAACAGAGGACGACTGGGTGAATGCTGGTCTGGAAGAGGACAGCGAGATCAGGGTTTACTTCTCCGCCAATTCAGAGACCGACTGGCAGATCCAGCTCTTCGACGGTCACTGGAACGGACTTTCCGACTTGAATATGCCGGGAGCCGCCGCCAACCAGTTCAACGCCGAGAACTCTCCTGAGGCTTTCTCCAAAGGCTACATCAGCTTCAAGGCCACAAAGCCGATCTTCACCAAACTGACGGCAAAGGCTTATTGGGGCAACGCTCTCATCGTTCAGGGCAAAGGGGTTACCGTAAAGAAGATCGCATTCCTATAATAAACTATTAACTCTATTCCGGGGGAGGGTGATACCTCCCTCGGGATCCAAAACGACCGTCGTTTGTTTGTGACGGTCGCGTGACCCGCCGGAAACAAGGCGGTCGGAACGAACTTGAAAAATTTAGATGAGATGAAAATGAGATTTTCGGCGATGCTCTTGGCGGCCGCCTTGCTCTGCTCCTGCGGAGAGAAAGAGAACGAGACTCCTGTTCCAGAGCAGGAGGCCCCTTCAACGATGACGGTGGCTCCCACAAGTTATGACGCTCCCGTTGAGGGCGGGAACTTTACAATTGATGTCACTGCCCCTTTAAGGCCAACGGCCGTGGCCGACCAGAAATGGGTCACGGTTACTGACGGGACATATTCAAAGTACAAGATCGACTATCCTGTCAAGGTGGCCGCCAACGAGACTTACGAGGCTCGTGCCGCAGTGGTAACCATCAAGAGTGGCTCATTCTCTCAGGACGTGACGATCTCACAGCCGGCCAAGGCAAAACCGGAGGAGCCGGAGACCCCTACAGAACCGGAGGTGGGCGACAATGACGCTTGGAAGATGGCTAAGACACTTGGTCTGGGACTGAACATCGGCAACCAGATGGACGCGTTTGACGGGAACACGGAGATGGCCATCGAGGGCTATTGGACAAACGGGCAGAAATTGTCTCAGGCCGTGTTCACCAGTCTGAAATCCAAGGGCTTCAAGTCCGTGAGAATTCCAGTCACATGGCTAGGTCACATCGGGGCGGCTCCGGACTACAAGATTGATGATCGCCTTGACAGGGTCGCCGAACTTGTGGACTGGGCGGAAAAGGCTGGACTCAACACGATAATCAACATCCATCACGACGGCTCTTTGGACCACAACGGTGGAACTTCCTACACTACCCACTGGCTCAACATCCGTGGGGCGGAGTCCAGCGATGCCGTCAACACTCAGATAAAGGCCGAGATCAAGGCTGTCTGGACACAGATCGCCGAGCGGTTCAAGGACAAGGGTGATTTCCTGATCTTTGAGTCGTTCAACGAGATTCAGGATGGTCATTGGGGATGGAGTGAGGACTATAAAAGTGCTGCCGGCAAGAAAAAACAAAACGACATCCTCAACGAATGGAATCAGGTCTTCGTGGATGCTGTGAGGGCCACCGGAGGCAACAACGCCACAAGATGGCTTGGTGTGCCGGGCTATGCGGCGAGTCCTGACTTCACACTGACGGACGGCTTCAATATGCCTTCCGATCCTGCGAACAGGATTATGGTCAGCTTCCATAACTACACCCCTTACGCCTTCTGCCAGACCGGCGAGGCGAATGATTGGGGGCACACAAGGCGTTCCAACCTGACCGATTCCAATTACTCGGAGGACTATCAGAAAGAAATCTTCTACAAGTTTTACAAGGCCTACGTGGAGAAGGGAATTCCTGTTTACATGGGTGAATATGGCTGCACGAACAGAACCGACGCCATAGCGCGCAAGTTCCAGCTCTATTGGCTTGAATATGTCAGCAAGTGCGCAAAGACTTACGGAATGAGCGGCTTCATCTGGGAGAACGGGGCTGTGGGCTCCAACGGGGAGACCTACGGCATCATCAACCACGAGACCGGTGAATATCTTGACCCGGTCTACAGCAAACAGATCGTTGATGTCTGCTCGAACGGCTTCTACAAGGAAGGCAACACCTACACCCTTGATTATGTTTATAATCAGGCACCGAAATATTGATTATGAAAGGATATTTTTGAGATGGATTTTAATGAAAGACTGAAGTGGTTGGAGAACAGTCACGAGAATCTGCTGACTTTGGACAATGAGCCAATCTATGTCAACGGTGTCTATGAAAGATACAAGAATCCGGTCCTGACCTCGGAGCACGCTCCTTTGTTTTGGAGGTATGACCTTGATCCAGACACGAATCCGTATCTGGAGGAAAGATTCGGGATCCATGCTGCGTTCAATTCCGGTGCAATCAAATGGAACGGAAAGTACGTCCTTGCCGTCCGAGTGGAGGGTGCTGACAGGAAGTCCTTCTTTGCGATAGCTGAAAGCCCGGACGGTGTGGACAACTTCCGCTTCTGGGACAGGCCTGTTACGATGCCTGAATATGGCGAGCCGGCGACCAATGTCTATGATATGAGGCTTACCGCCCACGAGGACGGCTGGATCTACGGACTTTTCTGTGTGGAACGCAAGGATCCTTCCGCACCGGCCGGAGACCTGTCTTCTGCAGTGGCCTGCGCCGGCATCGCAAGGACGAAGGACTTGATCCATTGGCACAGGCTTCCGGATCTGAGGTCGGCTTCCCAACAGAGGAATGTCGTGCTTCATCCGGAGTTCGTGGACGGGAAATATGCCCTTTACACAAGGCCTCAGGACGGATTCATCGATGCCGGCAATGGGGGAGGGATCGGCTGGGCTCTCGTGGATGACATAACCAATGCCGAGGTCAAGGACGAGAAGATCATAAACCTTCGCCATTACCACACGATCAAGGAACTCAAGAACGGGGAGGGACCGGCTCCGATCAAGACATCTAAGGGCTGGCTTCATCTTGCGCACGGCGTAAGAGGCTGTGCCTCCGGACTCAGATACGTTCTTTACCTCTATATGACATCCCTTGAGGATCCTTCAAAGGTGATAGCCGAGCCTGCCGGATTCTTTATGGCTCCGGAGGGCGATGAATATGTCGGTGACGTGATGAATGTGCTGTTCGCGAACGGCTGGATCGCCGATGAGGACGGAAAGGTTTTCATCTACTACGCTTCCTGCGACACTAGGCTGCACGTGGCCACCTCCACGATCGACCGTCTTGTCGATTACTGCTTCGGCACCGAGCCGGACGGATTTACGACAGGGGAGTCTGTCAGGACTCTCAACAGGCTGATTGATAAGAATTTTGAATTGTTGTAATTGACGATGACACCAATGGAAAAGATAAGGACAGGTTTCGGAGAGAAAGTCGGCTACGGCTTCGGGGATATGTCTTCCTCAATGTTCTGGAAGATATTCTCCTACTATCTCCCGTTCTTCTACAGCAACATATTCGGCCTCACATTGGATCAGGTCGCCCTGCTTTTGGTCGTGACCAGGATCTGGGACGCCGTCAGCGACCCTATGATGGGAGTCCTGGCTGACAGAACCAAGACGAAATGGGGAAAATACCGTCCGTATCTTCTTCTGATGGCTGTACCGTTCGCCCTCTGCGGAATATTCCTGTTCTCCACTCCGGCGGCGTCACCGACCGTCAAACTGGTCTGGGCTTACCTTACCTACATTTTGATGATGACGGTATATACCGGCATCAATGTCCCTTACGGGGCGATGCTTGGCGTGATGACGGACGATTCCGACACCAAGACCGTGCTCAGCTCGTACAGAATGTTCTTCGCTTACGGCGGAAGTTTCCTGGCCTTGTTCTGCTGGGAGCCTCTGTGCCGGTTTCTTGGAGGTTACGACGCTCCTGTCGGCTGGCGCAACGCGATGATTGTCATCTCGACGTTCTGTCTTGTATTGTTCCTGCTCTGTTTCCGGATGACGAAGGAGAAACTGCATACTGTCAGCAAGGTGTCCGTGGGCAGTGACCTGAAATCCCTCCTGAGAAACGCCCCGTGGTGGATTCTCATCGGAGCCGCTTTGTGCTCGAACCTGTTCAACACGGTACGCGGGAGCACGGTCGCATATTTCTTCAATGATGTCATCGGGCAGAATGTCCGCCTGAATCTCGGTTCTTTCAGTTTCCTCTTCTACGCTGGTCTATTCCTTTCGCTTGGAGAGGTCTGCAATATGGTCGGTGTGGCTCTGGCGGTTCCTCTTTCCGAGAAACTCGGGAAGAAGAGCACCTATATGCTGTCGTTCGCCGCATTGATTTTCTTCAGCGCTCTGTTCTTCTACATCCCGATCAGCCAGGGAGGATATTACTGGATGCTTGCGCTCCAGATAATCATCAGCGTCTTCACCGGTGTGATCTCACCTTTGGTCTGGAGTATGTACGCGGATGTCAGCGACTTCGCCGAGAACCGTGACGGGACAGCTTCGACGGGACTCATATTCTCTTCAGCCTCAATGGCTCAGAAATTCGGAGGCGCTTTCGGCGGTTTCGCCGTGATGTGGCTTCTGAAGGCGTTCGACTACAACACCGCTCCCGGAGCCGTGCAGACTCCGGAGGCTGTTCACGGACTTTGGCTTCTTATGAGCTGGATTCCGGCCGCTGTGGCTGTTCTTGCCGTTGTCGTGATATTCTTCTACCCTCTGACAAGGAAAAGAATGGAGGACATTCAGAAGGAACTCTCAGCCAAACGTGCGGAGGATATGAATACCAGTGTTGAGGAATCCGAGTCGGATGACGCTTCGTCGAACGTTTGGAAAGGTCTTCCTAAGGTGATGCGTTGGGTGATGGTCTTCCTTGTGGCCATATTGGTGTCCGAGCTTATATTCATTATCCTGAAATAAATGATGGAATACGGTCATTTTGATGATTCGGCCAGAGAGTTCGTGATCACTGATCCGGCGACTCCGTGGCCTTGGATAAACTATCTTGGGACGGAAAATTTCTTTTCCCTCATTTCCGGCACGGCAGGTGGATATTCATTCTACCGTGACGCAAAGTTCCGCCGCCTGACCCGCTACCGCTACAACGGAGTGCCGATGGATGCGGGCGGAAGGTATTTCTACATCAATGACGGAGGCTGCGTCTGGAGCCCTGGCTGGAAACCGTGCAGGAATCCGCTGGATTTCTACGAGTGCCGTCACGGAATGGGGTACACCCGGATAACAGGGGAGAAGAAAGACCTCCGTGTCAGTGCCCTGTTCTTTGTGCCTCTTGGATATAACTGTGAGATTCAGAAGGTTACACTGGAGAACCGTGGCGGGGCGAGAAAGGACTTCAAACTCTGGTCGTTCGTTGAATGGTGCCTCTGGAACGCGGAGACCGATATGGAGAATTTCCAGCGGAATCTCTCGACCGGAGAGGTTGAGGTCGAAGGCAGCGTGATCTACCACAAGACTGAATATCGTGAGCGCCGCGACCACTACGCTTTCTATGGAGTCAACGCCCGCATAGACGGCTTTGACACGGACAGAGACGCGTTCATAGGAATGTACAACGGTTTCGACAGCCCTCAGAACGTTAAGTCCGGAATCTCCTCACAGTCAATAGCCCACGGATGGAGCCCGATAGCGTCCCATTACCTTGAGATCTCGCTGGATCCTGGCGAGTCGAAGGATCTGGTCTTCATTCTTGGCTACGCCGAGAATCCTTCCGGCTCTAAATTCGTCAAGCCAACCGGCTACGAGCTCAATTCCGGCTCCGGAGTCATCAACAAGGATGTCGCTCGTGCGGTGATGTCGGCGTTTGGTTCATCGGAAAAGGTCGATGAGGCTTTCATCGCCCTCAGACGTTATTGGGACGGGCTTCTTGGCAAATTCAAATTGGCTTCGGGTGTGCCTGAGCTCGACCGTATGGTCAACGTCTGGAATCAGTATCAATGTATGGTGACATTCCTGATGAGCCGCAGCGCCAGCTTCTTCGAGAGCGGCATCGGGCGGGGAATGGGTTTCAGGGATTCCAATCAGGACCTCCTGGGGATTGTGCACCAGATCCCGGAGCGTGCCCGCCAGAGGATTCTGGACATCGCCGCGACGCAGTTTAATGACGGCAGCTGCTACCACCAGTACCAGCCGCTCACCAGGCGTGGCAACGACGGCATCGGCGGCGGCTTCAATGATGACCCGCTATGGCTGCTTGTGGGCGTGGACGCCTACCTCCGCGAGACCGGCGACTTCATGATCCTGGATGAATATGTCCAGTTCAACAACATCCCCGGCAGCGAAAAGACCCTTCTGGAGCATCTTGAAGTCGGTTTTGAATATGTCCGGACCCATCTCGGACCTCACGGCCTGCCTCTCATCGGCCGGGCTGACTGGAATGACTGCCTGAACCTTAACTGCTTCTCGACCGACCCGGACGAGTCTTTCCAGACTACCGAGAACAAGACCGAAGGCAGCAAGGCCGAGTCGGTGATGATCGCCGGCCTGTTCGTCTTTGCCGGAAACCGGTACGCCGATCTTCTTGACCGTCTCGGAAAGAACTCCTCGGCAGTGCGGAAGTCGGTCGGGAATATGTCCGATGCTGTCAAGGAATATGGCTGGGACGGGGACTGGTTCCTTCGCGCGTACGACTTCTTCGGCCGCAAGATCGGGTCCAGGGACTGTGAGGAAGGCAAGATATTCATAGAAAGTCAAGGGTGGTGCACTATGGCCCGCGTCGGGGCGGAGGAAGGCCTTTGTGACAAGGCTCTGGACTCGGTGAAGGAGCGTCTGGAATGTCCGCACGGCATCGTCCTCAACAATCCGGCTTTCTGCAGATACTATCCTGAATATGGTGAAATCTCCTCATATCCTGAAGGTTATAAGGAAAACGCCGGAGTGTTCTGCCACAACAACGCTTGGGTGATCATCGGTGAGGCTATGGCCGGCCGTACGGATGATGCCTGGAGACACTATTGCCAGATAGCGCCGGCCTTCATCAAGGATCAGACCCTTCACAAGGTCGAGCCTTATGTTTACTGCCAGATGGTTGCTGGAAAGGATGCCGCCCGTCCGGGTGAGGGCAAGAACAGCTGGCTGACCGGAACCGCCGCCTGGAACTGGAACGCGGTCTCGGAATATCTCCTTGGCGTGAAACCACAGTTCGACGGCCTTCTGATCGAGCCGTGCCTGCCGGCCACAGTGTCTGAATACCACATCCACAGAGTTTTCCGAGAGGCGACGTATAACATCACGATTCGCAACACGGGGGCTGGCAAGTCCAGTTTCATCCCGTACTCTCCGGGACATCATACTCTGGTTCTGGACCTGTAAGGCTTTGTCCTGTTATTCGTTGAAGGATTCGGACTGTGCTAAGCCTGGTTTCCGCCGAGCCGCCGCAGATCCCGGCGGTAGCGTGTGTAGAAGAATATTCCTGCGAGGGTGAGTCCGATAGGGAAGCCCAGCCATATTCCGTGGATGCCGAGACTGGTCTTGAATCCGAGTATGTATGCCGACGGAATCGCTATGAGATAGTAGCTTACGAATGCCGCGTACATAATCGGCCTCACGTCCTGGATGCCTCGTAGCACATTGGCGAAGCAAAGCTGGAGCCCGTCTCCGAACTGGTAGGCGAATAGCAGGAAGAACAGCGACACGGCCATAGCCGAGACCTCAGGGGAGTCCGTGAATATTCCCGCTGCCTGATAGCGGAAGCAGTACAGCAGGACCGAGAGCGTGGCTGAGATGCCGAGGGTCATAAAGTAGCCTTTCCGGGCATATTCCCGGACAGACTTGAAGTCTTTCCTGCCGAATGAGTTGCTGACAAGGATGGAGACGGCGAACGAAAGTCCCTGCATCATCAGGAAGAAGAGTTGCGAGATGGTTATGACCACTTGGTGCGCGGCCAGTTGGATGACTCCGAGCCAACCAGCCATCACCGCGGCGAAAGTGAATGTGGAGGATTCCAGCGCCATCTGTATGCCTACAGGGTAGCCCATCTTGAAAACCGCTTTCATCTCATTGCGTGAAAGGACCGCCTCCTTGATCGCGCGGGCATATTCATTCATCCTCTTTGACTTGAATATGAACACGGCGAACACGATCAGGATCAGCGCTCTGGAGACGAGTGTGCTGATGCCGGCTCCGGTGAGCCCCAATTCAGGAAAGCCCAGCTTGCCGTAGATCAGAACCCAGTTCCCGAATATGTTGAGCAGGTTCCCGATCATAAGCAGCGTCATCGAGATCATCGGTTTGCATATTCCGTCGGTGAACTGCTTCAGGACGTTGAAGCCGAGGGCGAACAGGGTCGAGATTCCGACGATGACAAAATAAGGCTTGATGTAGGACATAAGTTCCGGTGCCTGGCCGAAGCTGTCGAGATTGAAGTAGATGATTGTGAGGAGAATCAGGCTGATTCCGCCGATGATTCCATTCGTGACGAGACCGTTCTTCACCGTTATTCCAATCCCTTTGACGTTCCCGGTCCCGTTGTCCGCACCGATCATCGGAGTCATTCCGGCGGCGAATCCCAACTCGGTCAGGATGAACAGGTTCATAACGTTGTTGACGAATGATGAGGCGGCCAGCTCATTGACGCTGTGCCATCCGATCATAATGTTGTCGGCAAACGCCAGTATGATGACGCAAGCCTGTCCGAGCATAATCGGCAGTCCTATCCTGAGTATTTCCCTGATTTTCTTCATAGCCATTATGTTGATGGAGCAGGACGCTCCGGAGAAGAAAAAAGGGGACTAAAGCCTGTCCCCTTTCTCATCATAAAGTTCATTCTGCAGAACTGTGAAATCGGTCACCTCGACAAGGTTGATCCGACATTTGTACTTTTTTCTCCACTTCCCGACAAATGATTTGTCCGAGAGCATCGCTGCCCCGCGTTTCAGGTAGGCTCCCAGGATCGGGCTGACCTTCAGAGTCAGGTCTGTCTTGCCGTGCTCCACGCAGTAGGCGATGTTCCGCTCGATCTGCTCGTCGATCACAGCGCTTGAGGAAATCTTGCCGGTGCCGTGGCACACAGGGCAGACCTCCGCGGTGTTGATCTCGGTCACCGGGCGGATTCTCTGCCGGGTGATCTGCATCAGACCGAATTTGGTGAGAGGAAGAACGTTGTGCTTCGCCCGGTCACTCTCCATAAGCGACTGCATATACTTGTGAAGCTCGTTGCGGTGCTCGCCGGATTCCATATCGATGAAATCCACGATCACGATTCCTCCCATATCCCTCAGTCTGAGCTGCCGGGCGATCTCTTCCGCCGCGATCTTGTTGACCTCGAAGGTGTTCTCCTCCTGGTTGTCGGTCTTGGAGCGGATGCCGCTGTTCACATCGATCACGTTGAGGGCCTCGGTCGTCTCGATGACCAGATAGGCTCCCTGCTTCATCGGCACCACCTTGCCGAACGAGCTCTTGATCTGTCTTGTGACCTCGAAATGGTCGAAGATAGGATCCTTGCCGTTGTACAGCTTAACGATCTTTTCCTGATCGGGAGAGATCAAGGAAATATACTTCTTTGTCTCCTCGAACACGTTCTCATTGTTGACATAGATGTTCGAGAACGAGTCGTTCAGGAGGTCCCTGAGGATTGTGGTGGTCTTGCTGTACTCTGTGAAAAGCAGCTGGACACTCTTGGATTTGGCGATTTTCTGCCACGAAGACTCCCATTTCTCAATGAGGGACTTGAGCTCGGCCACAAGGACCGCCGCGTTCTTGCCTTCGGCCGCCGTGCGGATGATGGCTCCGTAGTTCTTCGGGAGAATGCTCTTGACAAGGGTCTCAAGCCTTCTTTTCTCTTCCTTTGAAGAGATCTTTTGGGAAACGCTTACCTTCTCTGCGAAGGGAATCAGTACAATGTTGCGTCCTGCCAATGAAATTTCCGCTGTCAGTCGTGACCCTTTAGTGGAGATCGGTTCCTTGACGATCTGCACTATCATCATCTGCCCGGGCTTCAGCACGTTCTCGATGCGTCCCTCCTTTTCGAGGATCGGGCCGATCTTGATGCTCGAATAGAGCGTGCCGAGATCCGTATTCGGATTGCTCCTGCGCACAAACTCGTCGAACGGGGTGAAGTAGAGCCCCAGATCCAGATAATGAACGAATGCTTCCTTCTTGTCTCCGATGTCCACAAAGGCAGCGTTGAGCGCAGGAAGAATCTTCTTCACTTTCCCCAGGTAAACATCCCCGACGGAAAAACTGTGCCCCTTGCTGGACTCCTTGTTGAGTTCAATCAGCCGATGGTTTTCCATCAGCGCGATGTGAACCTCGGTCGATGTGACATCGACGATCAGATCTTTTTCTGATTTTTCTGACTCCATAAGGAAATAACAATGGTAATGTGTAATTGGCTGCGCGCCAATGTCTTGCAAAAGTAAAAAAGGCTGTCCGGCACTTCCGGTCAGCCTTTTTCTTCTAGCAGACTGCTAAAATGGCAGGCACAGAAGCAATTTACTTCTTCTTGTGTCTGTTCTTGCGCAAGCGTTTTTTACGCTTGTGCGTCGACATCTTATGTCTCTTTCTTTTCTTTCCGCTTGGCATAGTAAAAAAGATTTAAAATTATTTTTCCTCCTTGACTGCGTTCACGAAAATCTTGGCAGGCTTGAATGCCGGGATGTCGTGTGCAGGGATGGTCATAGTTGTCTTCTTGGTGATGTTTCTGGCTGCCTTCTTGGCTCTGTGCTTAACGATGAAGCTGCCGAATCCGCGGAGGTACACAGGCTCTTTCCTGATGATAGAACCCTTAACTGTGTCCATAAACGCCTCGATAACGGACTGAACTGCGATTTTCTCGATTCCGGTTGACTTTGCAACCTCATTCACGATTTCTGCCTTTGTCATAATTTATTAATATTTATTAGGATATACCATATAAATCCCCAAAGTTCGTTTGGGGATGCAAAAATAGACTTATTTTTTTAATATTCAAAATCAGATACATAAATAATTCAATAGTTTTTTCTGGCACGGTGATTGACCATATTCATTGCCGCGCTTGAAATGGCCTGTTTTCTGCCAAAATGGCAGTAGGGTTCTCGGCGCTTGGAGGAGATATTATGAACACGAACAACAATAAAGATTTATTCTTCCCGGCAACGGCGGAAGTGAACATAATCCCTGTGGTTCAGGGAGATGAGCAGATTAAGGTGGAGGCCGGAGACCTCCCGGAGACATTGCCGATCCTCGCCTTGAGGAACGCGGTGCTGTTCCCGGGAATGGTCTATCCTGTCACTATCGGGCGGCAGAAGTCGATAACTTTGATAAAAGAGGCTGAAAGACGCGATTCTTTCATCGGAGCCGTCCCTCAGGTGGATGTGTCCGTTGAGGACCCGGGGGAGAAGGACCTCTATGAATATGGTACCGTCGCCCGTGTGATGAAGGTCCTTGAGATGCCGGACGGCACGATCACGGCGATTATCCAAGGTGTGAAACGTATTCAGGTGACCGGTGTGGTCTCTCTGGAGCCATACATCACCGCGACCGTAAAGTATGTTGAGGACATCATCCCGGAGAACGACAACAGCACCAAGATGATCGCCGAATCCTTGAAGGAGAAGGCCGCGGTCATCATAAAGTCCTCGTCCTTCGCTCCTAAAGAGGCGGTGGGGGCTCTCAAGTCCATTGACAATTACGCTTTCCTTGTGAACTTCATCGCCACCACAGTCGAGATTGAGAACTTTATGGAGAAGGTGCAGCTGCTTGGAATCGACGACATCACCGTCAGGGCTATGAAGCTTCTGCAAGTGCTTGACACCCAGATCCAACTGTTGAAAATCAAGCAGGAGATCAACCAGAAGGTAAAGAGCGACATTGACCAGCAGCAGAGGGAATATTACCTTAATAACCAGCTTCGTACAATCCAGGAGGAACTTGGAATGGACGAGGAGGAAGAGTTCGAGAAGTTCCGCGCGAAGGCCAAGACAAAGAAGTGGCCGGAGGCTGTCGGAAAGCAGTTCGAGAAAGAGCTCGCCAAGCTTGAGAAGTACAATCCATCCTCTCCGGACTACAGCATCCAGTACAACTACATCGAGTTCCTGCTCGATCTGCCTTGGGGCGAGATGTCAAAGGACAACCTCGACCTGAAGCACGCCCAGAAGGTTCTGGACAGTGATCACTATGGCCTTGATACTGTGAAGGAAAGAATCATTGAATATCTTGCCGTCCTCAAGCTGAAAGGGAATATGAAGTCCCCGATCCTGTGCCTCTACGGGCCTCCGGGAGTCGGCAAGACCAGCCTCGGCAAATCCATAGCCAAGGCCTTGGGCAGGAAATATGTCCGCATCGCCCTCGGCGGTATGCACGATGAGGCGGAACTGCGTGGCCATAGGAAAACCTATGTCGGTGCCCTTCCTGGACGTATTCTTAACGGAATCGACAAGGCCGGCACGTCCAATCCGGTAATAGTCCTGGACGAGATTGACAAGGTCGGCAACGACTATAAGGGAGACCCGTCGTCCGCTCTTTTGGAAGTGCTTGACCCTGAGCAGAACGTGGAGTTCCACGACAACTATCTGGACATCGACTACGACCTGTCCAACGTCCTGTTCATCACCACGGCGAACAACATCTCCACGATCCAGTCCGCCCTGCTTGACAGGATGGAGTTGATCAATGTCACCGGCTATCTTGCCGAAGAGAAGATGGAGATCGCCAAGCGTTACCTCGTGCCTAAACAGTTGGAAGAACACGGAATAGGCAAGAAGGAACTTCGCATCGACAAGGCCGCGTTGGAGAAGATAATTGATGAATATACCCACGAGTCCGGTGTCCGTGGCCTTGAGAAGCAGATCGCGAAGATCGCCCGTGTGACAGCCAAGAAGATCGCCCTCGGCGAGGACTATCCGTCTGTCATCAAGAAGGAGCATCTCAAGGAATATCTCGGACTGCCGACCAATTTCCACGACCTTCAGAAAGGCAATGAGGCTCCGGGAGTTGTGACCGGCCTGGCCTGGACGCAGATGGGTGGAGAGATCCTGTTTGTGGAGAGTTCGGTCAGCAACGGCAAGGGCGTGATGACGATGACCGGTAACCTTGGCGATGTGATGAAGGAATCCGCCACGATAGCATACCAGTACATCAAGGCTCATCCTCAGCTTGCCAAAATGACATCCGAGGAGTTCGGGGCGAAGGACATCCACGTCCACGTTCCAGAGGGAGCCGTGCCTAAGGATGGTCCGTCAGCCGGTATAACTATGGTCAGCTCAATGGTTTCCGCCCTGCGAGGCGAGGCCGTTAAGGCCGGAATCGCGATGACCGGCGAGATGACGCTGAGGGGCCGTGTACTTCCTGTCGGCGGCATCAAGGAGAAGATCCTTGCCGCGAAACGGGCCGGAGTGACCGAGATCGTGATTTCCGAGGACAACCGCAAGGATGTCGAGGACATCAAGCCGATCTATGTCGAAGGTCTGTCGTTCCACTATGTCAAGAACATTGACGACGTGATTTCGTACATATTCAAAGATTAATTTCTATCTTAGCGGTCGTTATGGACGTAAGGATAGAACAAAGTTGGAAAAAAGCGCTGCAAGGTGAGTTCGAGAAACCCTACTTTGCCGCGCTTGCGCGTTATCTGCACGGAGAGAAGGCGCAGGGAAAGGTGATCTTCCCTCCGGGACCGGAGATATTCAAGGCATTCGAGTTGACCCCTGTGGATCAGGTCAAGGTCGTGATTCTCGGGCAGGATCCCTACCACGGCTACGGCCAGGCTATGGGGTTGAGTTTCTCGGTGCCGGACAACGTCCCCGCTCCTCCGTCCCTCAAGAACATATTCAAGGAGATCGAGGATGACCTTGGGATTCGGATGAGCGGCCGCCCGAACCTTGAGAACTGGGCTCGGCAGGGTGTGCTGCTTCTGAACTCGATTCTGACTGTCCGTTCCGGTGAGGCGGCCTCGCACAGTGGGATAGGCTGGCAACAGTTCACCGATGCCGTTATCCGTTATATTTCAGATAATTGCAACGGAATCGTATTCCTTCTGTGGGGCAATTACGCAAGGAGCAAAAAGGAACTCATCGATACCTCTCGGCATTATGTGCTGGAGGCTGCGCATCCGTCCCCGCTGGCACGCGGGGCGTTTTTCGGCTGCCGTCACTTCTCAAGGACGAACGAGATCCTCGTCAGTGAGGGCAAGACTCCGATCAACTGGCAACTATAATACGGCTTGATGGCCGACCATATTCAAAGAATTTAAAATGAATCGCATAGCATTGTTCCCTGGGTCCTTCGACCCGTTCACGTCAGGCCATCTGAATATTTTGACAAGGGCCTTGACAATATTTGACGAGGTCATAGTGGCCGTGGGAATAAATCAGGACAAGCGCGGCTTCTTTTCGATGGAGCAGCGCGAGGACATCATCCGTCAAGCCACCCGTGGAATGGATGGCGTTAGAATCATTCATTATGAGGGGCTTACGATCGATATCTGCCGTGAGCTCGGAGTCCGCCACATTGTCAGGGGAGTGAGGAATATGACTGACTTCGACAACGAGCAGGCGATCGCCGACGCGAACCGTCATCTGGCTCCGGAGGTTGACACCATCATCATCCCTACCGCCCAGGAATATTCACACATATCCTCTTCGGCTGTGCGGGATGTGGTACGCCATCACGGCGATCTGTCGCAGTTCATTCCGGAAGGGGTTGTGTTGCCGGAGGTCAGATGAGTCGCCGCGCGGTCATATTCATTCTTTGGCTTTTGCTGCCGTTTTGTTGCTTTGCGCAAGTGGATTCAACCCGCTTGGCGGAGCTTGACAAGCGGCTGGAAACATATTTCCAAATCCTTGAGCCTGAGAACGTTGATGTCAAGTCCCGTGAATGTGACCTTCTGATTGATTCGGCCAAGGATTCGCTTCTGCGGCAGCACATCGCCCTCAAGGCTTATGATCATTACCTCAACTCTACGCTTATGGGGGACGAGGGTGTCGCGGTTCATCTTACGGACACTTGGTTTGCTCCCGGACTCGTCAGTATGGGCGGGGAAGAGGTGCTTTTCAATGCTAAGATATTCGCGGATTTCAACCGCCAGTCGCTTCTGGGGAAACCGGCTCCTTCGTTTGCGATGGAGAGTTTTGAAGGTGATTCCGTCTCGTTCGGAGGTCGCTCGGACCGCTACAATGTGCTGCTTTTTTATGACACCGACTGCGCCAAATGCAAGCTTGAGCTGATGCGGCTCAGGCCACTGCTGGATTCCCGGGACTGGCCTGTCGATCTTTATGCGGTTTACACCGGCGGTGATAAGGAAAGTTGGGGAAAGTGGCTCTCTGAGCGAATGAATATCAACGCTCCGCGCACCAGGATATTCAACCTTTGGGATCCCGAGGTCAAGTCTGACTACCAGATGAAATACGGTGTCCTTCAGACCCCGAGGATGTTCCTGATCGACAAAGAAGGAACTATCATCGGCCGTGGGCTTGACAGCGATGCACTTGAGCGCCTTCTCGACATCGTCCTCCCCGGCTTTGTGGACTATGAATATGGCAGCGTCGCCTCCGCCGCTCTGATGGATGACCTGTTCGCATCGTACGATGATCCGGTTTCGGATTCGTTGTCGCATAGAGGCTCAGATTCATCGCGGAAGCATCCCGACCGGTCGCCGAGCCCGTCGAGACGCCCGACCCCCACCCGAATCCTGTCGATGGCCAAAACCTTGGAGTCAAGTACCTTGTCCAAGGTAGACACCGTCTCCTTCAAGCACCTCGAAGGTGACCTCCTCTATTGGCTCACCTCCCGCCGCGACGAACTCAGCAAGGAAGGCACCCTCCCTTTCATCAATGAATATATCCTTTCCCGTCCCGGAATCTGGAACACGCAAGACGACACCCTCAAGGTCGTAGGCCTTGCCCGTATGATGAAAGACCTTCTTTCCCGTACCCCCGTCGGCTCGAAACTCCCGAAGGCCAAGGACCTCATTCCCAAGAGTTCTTCCGCTGAATCTCTGTCAAACGTTCCCGCCCAGCCAGATCGCACTCGGGAACAGGCTGACATTAACAACCGTGACCAGGCGTTTGATCGTGCTCCGGAACATACAGACATTAACAACCGTGACCAGGCATTTGATCGTACTCCGGAACAGGCTGGTGCAAGCGCTAAGGCATACGGTAACCATACCTCAATCCAACCTCGGAATTATGCTAATGTTTCTTTTCTCCGAGACTGGACGAGAAAATGGAACCGCCTGCGCGGAAAAGGCGGCTACATTGTCTTCCACACCGAAGGCTGCCCGGTCTGCAAGGCCGAGCTCGCCGCCGCCGACTCCCTTGGCCTGAGAACCTTGGACGTTAACGTTGATGAGATTATGGTCTCCAACCCAGATCTCGCCAAGTCCCTCCTCGACACCTTCGACCTCTCCTCGATGCCATTGATCCTTCAGGTAGGCCGTCACGGCATCATCCTCCGCCGCTACCTCTCTTTTATCCCATAGTCACCTCAGTCGGCTCAAGGAACGAAAAACAGGTTTGGATACAGGCACGCCCCTGTCACTTGTAAGATTTCCACAGATCGTGCTGTGGAGGCCAATGATTTTGTAATCAGAGTTTTGTCATAGTCTCCTCCTGCCCGATAAGGGTATAAGGAAGGATGCTTAATTTTGTGGGAGTCATAATGTTATCCTCCACGTGCAAAAATGTTTGTCGTTTGGACGTATAATGCTTATCTTAGCGACAGCCTTGAATATGTCCTCCATAAGAGGCGGAATCAGGAGGCGATCAGGGACCCTTTCTGATCCGAAGGCTAAACACATAATGAACGGTAACAACTTAAACATTAGACTATGACCACAAAAAAGCGTAAGATCATCCCAAGGGGTGTAGCGGTTCACGTATTCCAGAGGGCAAGCCACGGTTTCGTGGTGTTCTACAATTCCAAAGACTCTCTGGTGTTTTTCACAATCTTCTGTGTACTTGCTGTAAGACACAACGTTCGGGTACTCGGCCTGTGCATAATGCACAATCATATTCACATCCTGTTGGAAGATGTCACTTCCGATGAGGTTACGAATTTTATGCGGAATCTTAACTCTTGGTTTACAAAGGTTTATAATTTCCGATATGGCTTGTCTGGGAATCTGTCCGACACTTATGGCTTGTCTGTCAAGAAAGATGACAAGGCTGTCAGGACGGCTCTGGCCTACGTCAACAACAATCCGGTTGAAGCCCGGATGTGCCATCGCGCGGAAGAATGGCGATGGAACTTTATCGCTTATGCTGGTTCCAAACATCCATATTCAGAGAAAGTCGCGTTGTCACGAGCTTCCGCCGGACTGAGGAGATCCATCAAGAAGGTTGAATATTTCCGGGCTGCAGGGAAGCCGTTGCTCTACGAGAGGCTTGATGAGCTCTTTGATCCGCTGAGGGGCAAGGAGAAACGCCAGCTGATCGACTTCATTGTCCAGAAATATTCCTGCATCGACTTCAGCCGTGCTGTAAGCTTTTACGGCAGTTATGAAAAGATGATTGGCGCGTTCTCGTTCAACACAGGTTCTGAATATGACCTCGATGAGCCTTTTGACCCGAAATCCGGACAGGCCTACAGTAAGATGACACGTTACCTTGCTGACGACAAGCGCTTCAAGGATATTGGCGACATATTTCGTGGACCGTTTGAGATCCGTTTTGAATATTTCGGTGAACTGGTCAACCGTTGCCTTGTATCTCCGGCCCACGCAAAGAAATTTCTGCACGTACGTGATGCTGTCGTGGAGGATAAATCGTTGATATTCAAAGAATAACCACATTGTCCTCCTCGCCTGATCGGATAGGAGGATGGTAATTTATTGAATTGATAATAAGCATTTTACCCTCCACGCTGCCAGCTGACATATTTTGAGTTTTCGTTGCCGTTGAGTATGCGATACTGTGGGCTTGCTGAAGTGTGATGCGATATTAATGCGTTTAAATTGAAGTGTTTTGCGGTGTCGAGGAATGGAATGGTTGTTTATGTTACGCGTCCCTGCTCCGGCGGGGAATGATGGACATTCACCCGGACAGGGAGCAAAGCGTAAGTCAATCATCCCGCCGGAGCAAGGACGCCCGATCCGAAATCTAACCAATCACCTTCCGCAGCACCCGAGTCAGCTGATCGGAGCACGAGGTCCCGCGCCCGTGGCAGTTGACCCCGGACAGAATCTCGACCGCCTTTACGGCCTCCATCCCCTCCAGAAGCCTCCCGATCGCCTGAAGGTTGCCGTCGCAACCTTTGATGTACTTTAAGTTATGGATCTTCCCCTCGATAAGGTCAAAGTCAATCTGAGCCGAGCACACGATCGCGCTCGGAACCGCCGTGATGTGCCTGACACCATCGGTCGTTTTGTCAGACAGGATTTTGAAATCGTCACCTATAGTCATTATAGTAATTATTAAACGTTTAAACAAACAAAAATATAAAATTTTTGTGAAAAATAGCGTAACTTTGCACGGCATTTGAAGAGAACCAATGCCGGAAAAACGGATAATTAATTTCTAAATTCATAGAATTATGGTATCATACAAAGATCTTGGCCTGGTCAACACCAGAGAGATGTTCGCAAAGGCCGTGAAGGGTGGCTACGCTATCCCTGCCTTCAACTTCAACAATATGGAGCAGCTTCAGGCTATCATCCAGGCTTCAGCCGAGGAGAAGTCACCGGTTATCCTTCAGGTTTCCAAGGGAGCCCGCAACTACGCTAACCAGACCCTTCTCCGTTATATGGCCGAAGGCGCTGTTCAGTATGCCAAGGAACTCGGTTGGGAGCACCCTCAGATCGTTCTTCACCTTGACCACGGCGACAGCTTCGAGCTTTGCAAGAGCTGCGTTGACATGGGATTCTCTTCAGTGATGATCGACGGTTCCGCCCTTCCTTACGAGGAGAACATCGCCCTCACCAAGAAGGTTGTTGAGTACGCTCACAAGTATGACGTCACCGTTGAGGCCGAGCTTGGCGTTCTCGCCGGCGTTGAGGATGAGGTTGCCGCTGAGGAGTCTCACTACACAAAGCCAGAGGAGGTTATCGACTTCGCTACCCGCACAGGCTGCGATTCACTCGCCATCTCCATCGGAACCTCACACGGTGCCTACAAGTTCAAGCCGGAGCAGTGCACAAGAGACCCTAAGACAGGCCGTCTCGTTCCACCTCCACTCGCTTTCGACGTTCTCCACGAGATCGAGAAGAAGCTCCCTGGATTCCCTATCGTACTCCACGGATCATCTTCTGTTCCACAGGAATATGTTGACATCATCAACCAGTACGGTGGCAAGCTTCCTGATGCGGTTGGTATCCCAGAGGAGCAGCTTCGTGAGGCCGCCAAGAGCGCTGTCTGCAAGATCAACATAGATTCTGACTCCCGTCTCGCCATGACCGCCGCTGTCCGCAAGGTCTTCGCCGAGAAGCCAGGTGAGTTCGATCCAAGAAAGTACCTCGGACCTGCCCGCGACGAGATGAAGAAGCTCTACGAGCACAAGATCGTTGACGTTCTTGGTTCAAACGGCAAGGCTGAGTAATTTGTCTGTGGAGCGTAAGCTCTTGACAATCAGTTGAAAATGTAATTCCCTCTGGTCGGTATCGACTGGAGGGAATTTGTTAATATATTCATTTATAGTTATTTGCTTGCCACGGCAGATTTGTGGTGGGCGCTTCGACAGGCTCAATGACCAGCGAGACAGGAATTCTGTTCTCGAAACCGTCGGGACGCTCATAAGTGGTCAAAAAAGGTTTGGGATTATCATTTTTATGCTTAATTTTACCGGAAATTTGAACCACATAATTGAGTATGCGTATCAAAAAGACGCTGATTGCGGCGATTTTGTTGCTTTTTGTAAGCCGGGCTGCGGAAGCGCAGGACGGTAACTTGGTGAATATCGGGCTTCAGGCCAGGGTAGATTACCAGCGGGAGTACTTGAGCGGGGACGCGGTCAAGGACAACTGCGGCTTCAAGGGCAAGAATGTCAGCATTCTGATAAACGGGGAGTTCAACGAACATTTCTCCTACAACTACCGGCAGCGGCTCTACCGAGGCCACGGCAGCGAAAGTTTCTTCAACGCCACCGACTTCCTCTACCTCACCTACAAACCGGACGAGCACTGGAGCTTCTCCGGAGGAAAGCAGATTGTCGAAATCGGAGGCTATGAATATGACCTTGCGCCGATCGACATCTACTTCTTCTCTGAATATTGCAGCAACATCGCCTGCTACCAGATGGGAGTGAGTGCGAAATATTCATTTGATCAAGGGAAGGACGCGCTGAGTTTCCAGATATGCCAGAGCCCGTTCCGGCAGGAGGACAGCGACATCTACGCCTACAACCTGATGTGGAACGGCTCCCACGGCTGCTTCGATTCCATCTGGTCTTTGAATATGATTGAATATCTCCCCGGCAAGTTCATCAACTATCTTGCTCTGGGCAACCATTTCACTTTCGGCAAGTTCACGGTGTTCGCTGACTTTATGAACCGCTCGCTCGTGGACAAAATGTCCTTCCTTAGGGACTTCACGCTCATCGGTAAGGTGGCATATTCATTCAATGACAAGTTGAATGTCTTCGGAAAGGCGAGCTTTGACCATAATGATCTTGACAGGGAAGGGGATTGGTGTGTCATGCCGGGCACATCGATTGGAAGGGTCGGCTGCGGTGTGGAATATTTCCCGCTCGCAGACAAGAGGATCCGCCTCCACGCCACGTTCTGCCACTCGTTCGGGGACAACGGCAACCCGGCGGGAGTATTGCTTGACGACCAGCAGATCGCCAGCGTCGGTCTCACCTGGAGGATGAGCCTGCTCAAACGATAGTTTCTGAATATACCGCCTAACAAGCTTGTTATGAATAAGACCAAGAAAAAGTCTTCGAGCCCCGCCCTGAACGGGGTGGTCTGCCTTGTCATCGTCATCGGTTTCTTCGCCTATCTGGGCGTTTCGATGGGTATGGCCAATATGCTCAACACTGTGATGAAGACAGCTCACGACCTGCTGATCAACACGGTGTTCTACCTGATGTCCATCTGCGTGCTGATGGGAGCGCTGAGCCGCCTGTTCGCCGAGTTCGGGGTTGTCTCCCTGCTGGAGAAACTGCTCCGCCCGCTGATGAAGCCGCTTTTCAACCTTCCGGGCGTGGCCTCACTGGGAGCCGTGATGACATTTCTGTCGGATAACCCGGCGATCATCTCGCTGTCAAAAGACAAGAGGTTCAGCAAATATTTCAAGAAGTACCAGCTGATTTCCCTGACCAATTTCGGCACTGCGTTCGGAATGGGACTCATCGTGATCGTCTTTATGATGGGGCAGGGCTTCTTCAAGGAGTCTCTGATCGGCCTTTTCGGGGCGTTCTGCGGCTGTATCGTCTCCACCAGGCTTATGCAGAGATTCACGCTGAAGGCTTTCCCTCAGTACCTTACCGAGGAGGCCTGCGAAGGCCTTGAGGAAGAGGGGGCCGAGGAGAAGGAAGAGGAGAAGAAGTCGCTTTTCACCAGGATTCTGGACTGCCTTCTGGACGGAGGCCGTTCGGGAGTCGAGGTCGGAATGTCCATCATCCCGGGAGTGCTGATCATCTCCACGTTTGTGATGATTCTGACTTTCGGACCTTCCGCCTCAGGTGCTTACACGGGTGCCGCCTACGAGGGGGTTGAGATCCTGCCTTGGCTGGCCGACAAGATCGATTTCGTGTTCAAGGCTCTGTTCGGATTCAATGACCCTCACCTTGTGGCGTTCCCGATCACATCTCTCGGAGCTGTCGGCGCGGCCCTCAGCCTCGTGCCTAATTTTGTGGCAAACGGTTGGGCCGACGGCAACGCCATCGCTGTCTTCACGGCCATCGGAATGTGCTGGAGCGGATTCCTCAGTACCCACACGGCGATGCTGGACTCTTTGGGTTACAGGGAATTGACCCCGAAGGCCATTCTCGCGCACACGATCGGGGGACTTGCCGCCGCTTTCGCCGCCCATTGGATGTATGTGCTGATTTCCTTGATTTAGAAACTGTTTTGATTTGTCTGAAATGTTCTTTGAGGTGAAAAACCTTCAAACAAACAAATCAAAACAACTTCTTAGGCCAAGACTTTTTGCCGGTCTCGTTCTTGATGTCTGTAAAATTGGCTATTTTTGCAGTCTATGGACATAATCAAGATAATCGAGATCTTCGCCTTGGTAACGGGCGTTCCTTACATCGTTTTGGAAGTTCTTCAGAAGAACAGTATGTGGTACTTCGGGATAGCCACGGGACTTGCGTGCGCATATTCATTCGGAGTGCAGCATCTTTGGTCGAATATGGCGCTGAATCTTTATTATGTAGTGATGTCATTCTGGGGGCTTTACCAGTGGAGAAAGGACAGCAGAGCCCTGAAGGAGAATGGCTCAGGGCGGGATGTGACGGTTCATCTGGGCAGGATGAGCGGAGTGACGGCGTTGTGGAGTGCGGTCATATTCATTGCCGGAACCGCGTCGCTGGTTTGGCTGCTCCGTGCGTTGGGAGGCTCAAGCACTTGGTTGGACGCCGCTTCCGCTATGATGTCGGTTGTGGCGACCTACTGGCTCGGCAGGTCGATTCCGTACCACTGGATCATCTGGATTGTCGCCGATGTCATCTTGGTTGTGATGTGCTTCCTCGAAGGACAATATTGGCTGACAATGCTTTATGTCGCCTACGTCGCCGCTGCCGCCTACGGGCTTTTCCACTGGCTGCGCAGGGGGGCATACGTTGATTGAGAGTAATTTTTAATGAATATGTCAAATTTCGGAAAGATCGCCCTGTGCGTTATGATGGCAGCCTTCGTCGGGTTTGGAGCCATCGCTCAGGAGAAAAAGGTCATCTATAGCGATGCGTCGTCGTTGCCTCTTTATGGAAAGTGCATCGAGGAGACTTCGGCACGGTATGAGCGTCTGCCAGAGGAGTTTAAGGGTGTGATAAGGAAGCCGCTGTGGGACCTCGGCCGCAATTCCGCCGGCCTTTACATCCGCTTCCGCTCCAATTCCACGCAGATCCGCGCCCGTTGGAAGTCCACCAGCCCGCGCCAGTATATGCCGCATATGACAGATGCCGGTGACAGCGGCCTCGACCTCTACATCCTGACCGAAAAGGACGGGTGGCGTTTCGCCGGCAGCGGCTTCGAGTGGGGCGGCCGCGACAAGGTTGTGAAGAGCAAGACAATAGTTGCCAACATGAAGCCTGAAATGAGGGAATATATGCTTTACCTCTCCATGTATAACGGTATAGATTCCCTTGAGATCGGCATCGACGAGGGTTCTGTCATCGAGGCTCCTGCGGTTGAAAGCCCGAGGTCTGACAGCCCGGTTGTCATGTACGGCACCAGCATACTTCAAGGCGGCTGCGCCTCGCGCCCGGGAATGGCGTTCACGTCGATTCTTGGACGGAAACTCGACAGGGAGGTCATCAACCTTGGATTCAGCGGCAACGCACGGCTGGACTATGAGATCGCTGAATATATCACCCGTGTCCAGAACCCGAGCCTGATCGTGCTCGACTATGTCCCGAACTCCTCCGCCGAACTGATAAACGAAAGGGGGGAGAAGTTCTTCAGAATCATCAGGGATGCTTTCCCGGATGTCCCGATGATCCTCGTCGAGGATCCGACATTTCCTCACACCCGTTTTGATCAGAAGATGTTGGAGGAGGTTACATCCAAGAACGCCGCACAGCTTGCCCTGTACAAGAAGCTGAAAAAAGCTGGCGAAAAGAGGCTGTACTACGTCTCCACCGACGGCCTGATCGGCGATGACGGCGAGGCCACTGTTGATGGCGTCCATTTCACCGACCTCGGAATGATGCGCTACGTGGAGAGGGTGCTGCCTGTCATGAGGAAGGCGCTGAGGTAAGTGTCCTGTGAATTAATTATAGTATTTCGCTGGAAAGAAGTATCTTTGCATGATTTTCAACCACGGCGGTGGAAGCATCGCCGGGCATAAAAAGATTCGATTATGATTATCATTGTGGAAAGCGGGGCGACGAAGACCGATTGGTGCGCGGCGGCCCTGGACAAGGAACCTATTAATGTCAAGACCGCGGGCATGAATCTGGCCACGATGCCGCAGGATGTCATCGAGGGGATAGTGGCCGAAGCGATGGCCGAGTTCAAGGCCAAGGGACTGGACTCAAAGGTGTCCGAGGTCCATTTCTATGCCGCCGGCTTGATTGTGCCTGAAGGAGAGAAAGTCCCTCAGCAGGCGAAAGGGCTGGACAATGTCCTGAGATCTTTGTTCCCGGGAGCGGAGATGGAATATGCCTCCGACCTTCTGGACGCGGCGCGTGCCGTGTGCGGCCACAAGCCCGGAGTCGCGGCCATCATGGGCACAGGCTCCAACAGCTGTCTTTTCGACGGGACGAATGTGGTGAAGAACGTCCGCTCTGCCGGATTCATCCTCGGAGACGAGGGCGGCGGCGCGAGGCTCGGCAGGCTTTTCATGGCCGATTTCCTCAAGGGACTTGTGCCGGAGCCGGTCGCGGGTGAGTTCGCCAGGGATTTCAAGGTTGACTACATGACCGTCGTGCAGAACGTCTACCGTGGCGAGGCCCCTTCAAAGTACCTCGGCTCATTCGCTCCGTGGATTCTTCAGAGGTACGACACCTGTGAATATGTCCGCGGCCTTGTGGAGCAGAATTTCAGGGACTTCATCGAGAGGGCTTTGATGCAGTACGACATCGACAGGTACCCGGTGGGTGTAGTGGGCGGTTTCGGCTATGCCAACAGGAACATCATCAGGAAGGTCGCCGAACCTTACGGAATCCGTTTCTCCACAATCATCCCGGCCCCGATCGAAGGTCTCGTCGAATATCATTTAGGAAAGAAATAATAATGGCTTCGCCGGAGATGTTCCGGCATAAGATGTTATGGAAGATTCAAGAACAACAGAACAGTCCTCAAGGTATGACCACCTTGAGAAGATGTCCACAGAAGAGTTGCTGAACGCGATCAACACTGAGGACAGGACGGTTCCGGTCGCTGTGGCCGGAGCGATACCGCAGATTCGGAAACTTGTGGACGGCATCGTGGAGAGGGTTCCTCTCGGCGGTCGTGTGTTCTACCTCGGAGCCGGGACGAGTGGCCGTCTGGGCATAGTGGACGCTTCCGAGATCCCTCCGACCTACGGAGTCCACGACGTGTTCATCGGCTTCATGGCCGGTGGTGACAGCGCCATCCGCGACGCTGTGGAAGGAGCTGAGGACGACGTCGAGGGAGGCTGGAGAGACCTCCAGGCATATTCACCGACAAAGAATGATGTCGTGATCGGAATCGCGGCCTCTGGCACAACCCCTTATGTGATCGGGGCCTTGAAGACAGCCCGCGAGAACGGCCTTCTGACAGGCTGCATCACCTGCAACGAGAATTCTCCGGTGGCCGCGGCCGCCGAGGTGCCTGTAGTGGTCGTTGTAGGGCCTGAGTTCGTGACCGGCAGCACCAGAATGAAGGCCGGCACGGCCCAGAAACTGGTTCTGAACATGATTTCGACTGTGTCCATGATCCGTCTCGGCCATGTCAAGGGCAGCAAGATGGTGGACATGCAGCTGACGAACCGTAAGCTCGTCGATCGCGGAACCAGGATGATCATGGGCGAGACCGGCATCGAGGACTACGACCTTGCCCGCAAACTCCTGCTGGAGTACGGCCAGGTCCGCGCGGCCGTGAACGCTTACCAGAAAGGTGAGGTTAAGTAGATGACGGTTCCGGAGACATTTCCATCAAAACTTTTGGAGGACGCTGTGCAGGCCATAGGCTCCCTTCCGGGGGTGGGCAAGCGCAGCGCCTTGCGCCTGGCCCTGCATCTGCTGCGGCAGCCGTCTGAGAACGTGCACCATTTCGCCGACTCAATTGTTAAGATGAGGGACGAGGCGAGGTACTGCCGGCAGTGCTGGATGATTTCCGACGAGGACATCTGTCCGATCTGCGCCGACAAGTCCCGTGACCATAAGACTATCTGTGTCGTGGAGAATGTCCGTGACGTGATGAGCATCGAGAACACAGGGCAGTATCGTGGTGTCTATCACGTGCTTGGCGGAATAATCTCGCCGATCGCCGGGATCGGTCCCTCGGACATCACCGTCTCACAACTGGCTGACCGGGTGCGTTCCCTGGCCACCTCCGGAGAACTTAAACCGGAGGAGGTCGAGGTCATACTCGCTCTGAGCGGGGACGTGGAGGGGGAGACGACCTCCTTCTACATCTACCGGCAGATATCCTCCTACGGAGTGAAAGTCTCTTCCCTTGCCAGAGGCCTTGGGTTCGGCGATGACCTTGAATATGCCGATGAGCTCACGCTCGGCCGCTCGATCGTCAACCGTCAGATATTCAAACCATAGAAATTCGCGGCCACTTGTATAAAACGCTTACTTGACAATGTTTCTTTCAATACTCGAATCGCTGCTTCTGGCGGCGTCCCTTTGCGCTGACTGTTTCGCTGTCTCTACCTGCTCCAGCGTCACCCTCAAAGGAATATCCTGGAGGAAGATCCTTCCGATCGCTTTCGTGTTCGGAGTCGTCCAGACTGCTCTTATGGCCCTTGGCTGGCTGTTCGGCGACATATTCGTCGGGCATATTCATAAGATAGCGAGCCTCATCGGGTTCCTGCTGCTGCTTTATGTGGGAGGCTCGATGATTTTGGAGGCGGTTAAGAATGAGGACGAGGCGCGCGACCTGAACGGGCTGAAGAATGTGGTCATCGGAGCCGTGGCGACCAGCATCGATGCTTTTGCCGTCGGGGTCAGCCTCTCTATGGGTTTTGTGCCGCTTGGCAAGATGATGATGAATCTCGCCGCCGTGTTCGCCGTGACGATGCTTTCTGTGATAGGAGGAATGTTCGGCGGCCAGAAAATCGGCCAGAGGTTCGGCCGTCCGGCGGAGATCATCGGCGGCTGCGTCCTCATCCTGATCGGTCTGAATATCCTGCTGGGATTTATATTATATGAATCCCAGCAGGATATTCTTCAACCCCCAGTCGCTTTGCGACAGCCCCTGAGGGGCACGGGGAAAGGATTCCCTGAAACCCCTTCGGTCGCTTCGCTCCTGATGCTATAACTTTTTGTTGTCATAGAGCCATATTTTTTGCCGTTTTTGCGAAAATATTTATACTTTTGCAGACTGACTTCTCCGTAATGTCAGCGAATTGAAGTGGAACCATTCCCACGCTCGGGCCGGGAATAATACAGGAAGAGTATGATCGCGATTTTCTACAGACTGAACGGCAAGCTGTTGGTTTCCCAGTCTGAAACGGAGCTTTCGAAGATGAAGAGGAGCGATGTCCTTTGGATTGATATCCTTTCCCCGTCAGGAGAGGAGAAACACACTGTGGATGAGTTTCTTGGAGAGGAGATTCAGAGCCGCGCGCAGGCCGAGGAGATCGAGAGCTCGTCACGTTTCTCCGAGACGGAGAACGCGATATTCGCCAACACGAACTTCCTGATGCCTGGACCGGAGGACTATTCGATGGAGGCCGTCTCGTTCACTTTTGTCGGGAATTGTCTGACGACCTTGAGAGATGTTCCGCTGCGAAGCTTCACCGAGCTCCAGCGCAGGATAGTCGCGATGCCTCAGTCCTATCCGAACGGCTACACGGTTTTCGCCAGCATAATGGACCAGCGTGTCGATCTGGACGCGGATATGATCGAGCTTATGAGCAAGGAGATCTCCCAGTACAGCAAGCGAATCAACCAACAGGAAGACATCGACGAGGACTTCCTCTTGGACATCAACCAGTTGCAGGAGAACACGATGCTCGTGCGCGAGAACATAGTCGATAAGCAGCGCCTGATCTCGAATATGCTCAGGAGCGACAAGTACCCGAAGGATCTCCACAGGCGTTTCTCTGTCCTGCTCCAGGACATCAATTCCCTGATCAACCACACGAATTTCGGTTTCGAGAGGCTTGAGTACCTTCAGGATACGGTTGTCGGTCTTATCAACCTGGACCAGAACAAGATTATGAAGATATTCACTCTTGTGTCCGTGCTCCTTATGCCTCCGACCCTTGTGGCGAGCTTCTACGGAATGAACGTTCCTATGCCGCTGATGGACAAGAGCTGGATGTGGGTGCTGCTGCTCGGCGTGATGCTGCTGACGGTAGCGTTGGTGCTGTTCCTCTTCAAAAGGAACAAACTGTTGTAGCCATTGGAATATTCGGTTGGCTTTTTTGAAAAAATGATTCTTTTCTTATTGTAAATCAGATGATTTTGCCTATCTTTGCACGCCTTTTGACCGGCCGTGCCGTTTTGGCGTGTCCGGTAGGGCGTAAAAATATTGTTAAACAACTAGTTATCTTTAATTACCATTATGGCAGAAGAAACACAGAAAGTAGCCGAGGAAGTCAAGGTAGAGGCAGCGCCTAAGGCCGAGGCTCCGGCAAAGAAAACATCTCTCAACGCTTCCGTGGCGCCAGAGAACTTCGACTGGGACGCATTTGAGGGCGGCTCCGAGATCTACGGCGGAGAGGACAAGAAGTCTATCGAGGACGCTTACGACCAGACTCTTTCCAAGGTCGTGGAGAACGAGGTTGTGGAAGGAACCGTTACCGCCATCTCCAAGAGAGAGGTTATCGTCAACATAGGTTACAAGAGCGAGGGTGTCATCCAGGCTCCTGAGTTCCGTTACAATCCAGATCTCAAGGTTGGTGACAAAGTTGAGGTTTACGTTGAGTCCGCCGAGGACAAGAAAGGTCAGCTCATCCTTTCCCACAAGAAGGCCCGTGCCCTCAAGTCTTGGGACAGAGTGAACGAGGCGTTCAACAACGACGAGATCGTGAAGGGCTTCGTGAAGACCCGCACAAAGGGTGGTATGATCGTCGATGTCTTCGGAATCGAGGCCTTCCTCCCTGGCTCACAGATCGACATCAAGCCTATCCGCGACTACGACGCTTACGTCAACCAGACAATGGACTTCAAGATCGTCAAGATCAACCAGGAGTTCCGCAACGTTGTCGTTTCCCACAAGGCTCTTCTCGAAGCCGAGCAGGAGCAGCGTAGGGCCGAGCTCATCAGCAAGCTTGAGAAGGGACAGATCCTTGAGGGTACTGTCAAGAACATCACCAACTACGGAGTATTCGTTGACCTCGGCGGTGTTGACGGTCTCATCCACATCACAGACCTGTCTTGGGGCAGGATCGACAACCCTGAGGAGGTCGTTTCCCTTGACCAGAAGATCAAGGTTGTCGTCAAGGAGTTCGATCCTCAGCAGAAGAGAATCGCCCTTGGTTACAAGCAGCTCACCCCTCATCCTTGGGACAATCTCGACGCCAACATCAAGGAAGGCGACGTTGTCAAGGGTAAGGTTGTCCTCATCGCTGACTACGGCGCTTTCGTAGAGATCGAGCCAGGTGTAGAGGGTCTTATCCACGTGTCTGAGATGTCTTGGTCTCCAAGACTCCACAGTGCTCAGGAGTTCCTCAAGGTAGGTGACGAGGTAGAGGCTAAGGTTCTCTCCATCGACCGTGAGAACAGGAAGATGTCCCTTGGTCTGAAGCAGCTCACCCCTAACCCTTGGGAGAGCATCCGCGACAAGTATCCTGTAGGATCAGTTCACAAGGCTGTCGTTCGCAACATCACCAACTTCGGTGTGTTCGCCGAGCCAGAGGACGGTGTTGAGGGACTCATCCACATCAGCGACCTCTCTTGGAACAAGATCAAGCATCCTTCAGAGCTTGTTTCCCCTGGTGATGTCATTGACGTTCAGATCCTTGACTTCGACGAGGCCAACCACAAGCTCAGCCTTGGCCACAAGCAGCTTACCCCTAACCCTTGGGACGCCATCGAGGCCAAGTACCCTGTAGGCTCCACCGTTGAAGGAACAATCGCTTCCCTCACCGACAAGGGCGCCAACATCAAGCTTGACGGCGAGGACGAAGGCTTCGCTTTCAGCCGTGACCTCATCAAGGAGGATGGCAAGCAGGCTGTCGTAGGCGAGACCCTTCCGTTCAAGGTCATCGAACTCAGAAGAAGCACCCGCAGGATCCTTCTCTCACACGTAAGAACATACTCTGAGGCTAAGGCCGAGAAGGTTGCCGTAGAGGCTGACAACACAAAGAAGGCGGTCAAGAAGATCAACTCCAACCTGGAGAAGACCACCCTTGGTGACATCAGCGAGCTCGCTGCCCTCAAGGACAAGCTCGAGAAAGGTGAATAATTTATGGATTTCACATTGACGGTGCTGGGCACGGCTTCGGCCAAGCCCGGCCCCGGAAGGAATCAGAGCGCTCAGGTACTTTCCGTACACGGGCGCTCTTTTTTGATTGATTGCGGAGAAGGCGTGCAGACGCGCCTTCAGGAGTGCCGCATATCCCTGCTGAAGATAGACTCGATCTTCATCTCCCACATCCACGGCGACCACGTTTTCGGGCTTTTCGGCCTGCTTTCCACGATGGGAATGCTCAGCAGGATGTCGCCGCTGAACATCTATGCGCCTGTCAGCTTCGGCCCGATCCTGAAATTCTTCCTTTCCTACTACGGCGATGGCATCCCTTTCGAGATACGGCATATTCCTATGAATATGAAGGTTCCGGAGATGATCTACCACACCAAGTCTCTGGAAATCTACGCTTTCCCGCTGAACCACAAGATCGAAACCTTCGGCTGGCTGTTCCGCGAAAAGGAGCCTCAGATGAATGTCAAAAAATGGAAGATTGATGAATATGCCCTCTCACTCACTGAGATCGGCGCGGTCAAGCGTGGCGAGGATGTGGTACGTGAATATCCTGACGGCACCACCGAGGTGCTTCCGTTCGAGGAACTGGGCTACAAGCCGTATATTCCACGTTCATTCGCCTATTGCAGCGACACTGCTCCGTTCCCGGAACTGTCTTCTTGGGTGAAAGGCGTGGACCTGCTCTACCACGAGACGACATACACGGCCGAGTTGGCGGACCAGGCGGCCCAACGTCATCATTCCACAACTATTCAGGCCGCACAATGCGCATTGGACGCAGGCGTGAAGAAACTCGTCATCGGGCATTATTCCTCACGGTGCAAGAACGTTTCCCAGTACGAGGCGGAATGCAGGAGCATATTTCCGGAGACGTACGCGGCCAATGACAGGGATGTCTTCGATGTCCCTTTGGTTAAATTAGGCTGAGATGTTGTCAGATTGGGCCTATAGAGACCTTTCGTTAGCGAAAAATCATTATATTTACATTCTGTAGTCAGTAAGCGGCAAAACTTAGAAGCTGTTTTGACAAGGATCTAAAGATTGTAAATATTCAGTATGAGAAAGGTTATTATATTCATAAGTATTGTTGTTCTGTGTCAGGTGGCCGCTTGGGCGCAAGGCACGCCTCAGGAACGGTATATTCAGAAATGGGCTCCGACGGCGGTCAGAGAGATGTACCGCAGCGGTGTGCCGGCCAGCATAACTTTGGCTCAGGGCATTCTGGAGTCCCGTTACGGGCTTTCGCCGTTGGCCTCCGAGGGCAACAACCATTTCGGGATCAAGTGCCACAAGGATTGGAAGGGCAAGTCGATGCGTTATGATGACGATGCGAAAGGGGAGTGCTTCCGTGTCTATGACTCCGCTGACGAGTCGTTTCAGGATCACTCTGATTTTCTGCGTTACCGGGACCGCTACAAGTTCCTTTTCGACTTGAAGACAACGGATTACAAGGGCTGGGCATACGGCTTGAAGAAGGCCGGCTACGCCACAGATCCCAACTACCCGGCCAAACTCATCAAGTACATAGAGGACTACAGGCTTTATGAATATGACACAATGACTTCCGAGGAGTCCGAACGTCTTGCGAAGGCCGTGGAGAAAAAAGCTGAGGTCGCTTCAGTGGATTCCAAGGTGGATTCCGGCAAGAAACCGGCTGCGGTTAAGAAAGATAAGGCGAAGAAAGACAGAAAAGCTCGTAGGACCAGAAGGAAACGTTCCAAGGAAGTGTCTGAACCTGATGTGATTCCGGCCTCACCATTGTCTCTTGAGGAGCCGAAGAGGATAGACAAGAGCGGGTTGGAGGTGTTCAGTTTCTCGTTGACCCGGGAGGCATATTCCCGCAACGGGGTTCCGTTCATCACCTCGGTGGAAGGGGAGACATATTCAAGCATCGCCCAGTCGTACCATCTTTATCTGAATGAATTGTTGAGATTCAATGATTTGGCTCGTTCCGAGGAACTTCTGCCTGGTACGGTAGTCTATCTGCAGGCGAAGAAGAACCAGTCCGAGAAGGGCCTTGACAAGTACATTGTGGGTGAGGACGAGGAGTCTCTGCGTGACATCTGCCAGCGGTTCGCCGTGAAGATGTCCAGCGTGATGAAGATGAATGGCTTTCCGGCCGGTTATGAACCTCGCGAGGGTGACACGATCATCCTTCGCGGCAAGAAGATGAAAAAGTGATGAAGACTTGGAAATTGATCGTTCTGGTCGCCGCATTGTTGGTGATCGTGATTCTCGGGGCTGTCGGCGGCCGTTGGTACGCCGGCAACCGCAAACCGAACTTCACCGGCAAGGCTGATCTGTATGTCCGTCCGCAGATGACTGTGGATGATGTGCTTGCGCAGATTCCCGACAGCATAGTCGTCAACCGTCACAATCTGTTCCGGGTCATTAGAAAGGAGCTGGCGGACAGCGACTTGAAGCCTGGACATTATGTCGTGGAGAAAAACAAACCGAGCGTCTATGTGGTCCGGATGCTGAAAAACGGCTGGCAGTCGCCCGTGAATCTGGTCCTTTCAGGCACGATGAGACAGAAGGGCCGGATAGCCCGCAAGATAGCCAACCAGATGATGCTGGACTCAGCAGAGGTCGCCGATGCGCTGAACGATTCGTTGTTGCTTGCCGGTTACGGTTTCACACCGTCCGATGTGTTCTCCCTGATCATTCCGGACACCTATCAGGTCTATTGGACGGCATCTATGAAGGACATCCTGGACAAGCAGAAGGCCGCTTACGATGCCTTTTGGACCGATGAGAATCTCGCCAAGGCCGAGGCTCAGGGCTTGACCCCGAAGCAGGTCTCGATCGTGGCCTCCATAGTGAAGAGCGAGTCGAACTATGCTCCTGAATATTCCTCAATCGCCGGTGTGTATCTGAACCGTCTGCATCAAGGAATGAGGCTTCAGGCCGATCCGACGGTGGCCTTCTGCTACGGTTACACTCTCAACAGGATTCTGCTCAAGCATCTGGAGTACGATTCCCCGTACAACACCTATCTGCACGAGGGGCTTCCTCCAGGCCCGATCTGTGTTCCCGACAGACCGAGTCTTGAGGCCGTCCTGAATCCTGACCGCCACGGCTATCTCTATTTCTGCGCCAGCGCCGCGATGGACGGCACCCACAAGTTTGCCGCCACCTATTCCGAGCACCTCCGCAACGCCCACGAGTTCCAGCGCGCCCTCGACGCCCGCCGCGCCTCCGGCCGGTGATCCCTTCCCGTCCTATCAGGGCAGGTCCCAAATATTATTGCATTTCCGCGTCTTTCTTCTTCTAAAAAGTTCATTCTCATCGATTGTCTCGACTTTTAGAATGGCCGCATAGCCCATCATCTGTCAGCAGGCCAGACAAAAACTGATCCTCGAATTTTGGTAACGTGCAAAATTCGAGGATCAGTTTTTGTCTGGCTCCTACAGAGCCTGGAATAGACTTAGAGCCCGCTGCCGGTGAACTGCCCGATGAAGTAGATCGCGCCGGTGCTGGATTCGCTAATGATGTAAACGAACGGTCTGTCGGCGTGGAACTCTACCTGGCGAGGCTCCGGGGCGAGGGCTGACATCGTCATAATCGCGGCGGTGACGGCAGCGGCCTTGGTGCCCTCCTCGCTGACTTCAATCTTGGCTTTCTGGAACATCTTGGAAACGAACATATTGCCGTCCGCAAGTTTGCTGAAGTCGGCGGATTGCCTGAACATTGTCGGAGCTCCAAGGCTTGAGATGACATCGTTCAGAGGCTGCTCGACCTCTGTAGTGAACTTAGGCAGCTTGAGGTCCACCTTGCAGTTCTCCATCGTGCGGCCCAGCGTGGCGAGTTCCTTGGCGTTCACCACCTTCATCATCTCAGAAATCGACTTGTCAGCGTTCGGCAGAAGCACCGTCATAGCGAACGAACCGTTTCCGTAAGGAATCCTGACTGCTGAATATGTCTTGTTGGATGTGTAGAGATATTCATCGGTCCTGTGCATCATCTTGACTTTCTTGATGTCGCGGGTGTAGCCTCTGAACGCCTCCACCTTCGTGTCCTTCGTCTGGAACCTCTCGGCCCACGGGCCGTTGAAGTAGATGGCGTTCATCAAGTAGGCCACGGCGCCCGGATCCACGTTGTCGATGATCCTCGGGATCATCCCTCCTGTGTGCTTTGAGCACCAGCCGTTGATGGTGTTCACTGTCTTCGGTGAGGTGAAGTCCAGATTCCGCACCTCGGTGCCGAACAGGTCGCCCACCGTCTTCCCGAACTCATTGTTGATCTTGTTGTCCTTGTTGACCGCCACGTAGTCCGCCACGTTCACGGTGACGGAAGGGTCGATGACACCGGCCTGCTTGACCAGAAGGCCGTAGATCTCGTTGATCTCCTCCATCGACGCGCCCGTCCATCCGAGCGTGTTAAGGATTTCCTGCCTTGTGTCGCCGTCCGCCCCGTTTGCCAGAATTGTCATAAGTCCGGTCACGCTGAGCGGGGAGATCACCCGTGAATCCATCCCGTTGGTCTTATTGAACAGATTGATGGCGAAGGTGTTGTTCTTCGCCAGAAGATCCCTTTGCGCGTCAGAAAGGATCAGATAGTCATTGTCAATCGCTTCCATATCACCTTTGCTTGCCACTCCCGTGTCGCTTTGTCCGCCCTTCTTCGCGGTGCCGCACGACACCATCATAATCACCGCCATGCCCGAAAGCACGACCCTTTTTGCATTCTTGTTCATCTCTCTCTCGCTTTTCCCTGTCAGGCAGGCAATTGCCTTCCGTGAATATATTCATTAAAAGCGGCGATTGCCCGCCGCGCTAACTAACCAACTCCCTAAATCCAGCAAGAACCGTTCCTTGCATCACCTTCCCACAATATTCTTTATGAATATCCCACATTTGTTTGAGTTATAAAAAATGGATTTTCAAACCCAATAACATTCATTATGAATATCCCCATCTCTGTCTATGGTTGTCCATCCCATTCTCCTTTTAAGTGGGCAAAATTCAACCGGTTTTCTACCAGGGCTCTTGTCCCTTTGCTTGGTGTGTGTCTTTGCCTGATTTGTAACAAATTGTTTTATAGGTAATTGTGATTTTCTGGTAGTCAAAAATGGAGGGCAGGGTTTTCTATATAGCTGATTATCTGAGGGTGAAGATTCACATATTGGTTATCAACCCATTATGGAATCCTGCCCGTCAAGCATCCGTGCGATGGCCTTGGCAAGGCGCAGGTCGGGTTCCGTGAAATGGTTGCCGGGATTGATCTCGAAACAGTAAGGAATGGCTTGCCCTTCAAGTAGTTCCAGAATCTTGTCCGTGCATTCTCCCACACGGCTCATCACAGGATGCTTCGTCCCGCTTTCGTTGTCCCCGAGCGAAAGGGACACGAAATCCGGCCGCCTGACCATCGGATGCGAGACGGCATATTCAATGAACCCTGGGTACCAGAAAGAGGCTGAGCCGCAGGCGATTCTGACGAAGCGGTCTGTCTTCCAGGCGCTCCAGAGGGCGAAAAGTCCGGCCAATGAATATCCCGCCAAGGCGTTGTACAACGGTGGGGCCGGCAGTTTGGCCTCCGTTTCAGGCATAATCCTGTCCAGCAGTTCCGTCAGATGCCGTTCAGCGTTTCCTTTGAATGGTGGCTGCCCCTTGCGGACTCCCGGAGCCGTCCACGGAGTCAGCTCGCCCTCGAAATCGAAATCATGAACCGACACCAGATTGAAGTCCGGGCAGCCGATCCGCCTGCATGCCTCCCAAACTTGGTGCCCGTCCCCGGCCACGGAATGAATATAAACCGTCGGAAGCGCTGTCTTGCCTCCGCTCCAGATTCTAATTTTTTCCATATCACCCGCAATTTACGAATAATATCTCGGAATCAATCCGGTCACAGAGCCTGTCAAAGTGATTGGAACTTGTTGAAGTGACCGGGAGTTTCATGGTGGGAAAATTGCCGGATTATGTGTAAATTAGCGGTTGATTTGGTAAAGATTGATTCTTATGAAGAAAGTACTTGTGATTTCGACCAGTCTCAGACCGAGAAGCAATTCAGAGGCGTTGGCTGATGAGTTTGTCAGAGGCGCTCAGGAGGCTGGCAATGAGGTGGAGAAGGTAACGTTAAGAGGAAAGGACATACGTTTCTGCAAGGGCTGTCTGGTCTGCCAGAAGACCCAGGAGTGTGTGATCAAGGATGACGATGCTCCGGCGATCGTGCGGAAGATGTACGAGGCTGATGCCATCTGTTTTGCCACACCTATATATTACTATGAGATGAGCGGCCAGATGAAGACGCTTCTGGACCGTGCGAATCCTTTTTACACGATGGACTACCATTTCAGAGACATTTACTTCCTGTCGTCGGCCGCAGAGGACGATGTCGAGGCACCGTCACGGGCTATCACCGGACTTGGAGGCTGGATCGCCTGCTTTGAGCACTCGCATCTTGCTGGTACGGTCTTCGCCGGCGGAGTGACCGATATGGGTGAGATTGAAGGCCATCCGTCCCTTGTGTCTGCCTATCTTCTCGGAAAGTCGGTAAAATAACGAGAGGCTCAAGGTTATTCCGGATGATCTGGTTTATATTCTTCTTGTTAATATGAAAGAGCGGTCTTTCCTGTTAGTGGTCTTCGGATTGATGTTGGTGTCATTCCCTGTCGCGGGGCGTGATGACGACGGTTGTGAGTCAAGTCTCTTCGGCTGGTTCGGCAACCACAATTTTCATAGGCAGTCCACACCGGTCGCTGAGCCAGTCAAAGTGACCTCCCGTTCTCAAGAGGTGGAGGTGAAGGTGGGCCAGAGGGAAAGAACTGTAAAGGAAAAGGAACTGCTCCGGTTCAACTTTGGCTATTCCACCAACGAATACGGCCTGATGGAGGTGACCTGGCATCATTTTCTGAACCGGTACGTGGCCCTTGGCGGAGGCGTGTCGTGCGGAGTGGGCTTTATGGGGAAGAATATGCCGGGCGGCGGCATTGTTGATTCCGACTACGACCAGTGGCGTATGACATCAGGCGAGGAGGATGAATGGAATATAGACGCGCTGGCTCCGAAATTTCTGTTTTCGGGAATATTCAAGACTCCGGATCTGCTGGAGTCCGGGCGTTGCCGGATCGCTTGCCTTGTGGAAACGGGGGCTGTCTTCGCGATACCTTTCTCAAGGAGAGAGGTGCTTCTGTCCAATGAGGCTGGTGACACGAATACTGAATATGTCCGTGGCTGGGGCGGGCGCAGCGTCTTTTGGCAGTGCCGCGGCACGATCCTGTTCTCATTCAGTGATTGGGGAATCGGTCTGAGTTATTCGCTGAACGACATCGATATGTTCTCCAGCGTAAGAACCCTGAGCTATAACGGAACGGATTTCTACGATTTCTATCCTAAGAAAAGATCCCTCTACCATACTTTCGGACTGACGCTGTCATATTCATTCTGATCATTATGTCACTTCCTGTTTTGCGGTCACTTAGGGGGCGGCATATAAGTTTTTTCATCATAATATATGCAAGGTTTTACAAGTTTTACATTTAGTAAGTTGTGACTTTAAAAATATGATGTTATGAAAACTATGATCAGACTTGTAACCATTGCCGCTTTATCCTTGGCGGTGTATTCCTGCGCCATTTCCAATGACAGTGACTTCTTGGGTTATGCCCCCGGGATGAACGGAACTGCTGAAGCGATGACCGGTGGTGACCGTTTCGACAAGATCGCCGAGAATCCGTTTGTCAAGACAAAGGATCAGAATGTCTCCACGTTCTCCATCGACGCTGACGGGGCATCGTACACCATAATGAGGAAATATGTCAAAAACGGGTGGGCTGTCGAACCAGCGTCCGTCAGGATAGAGGAGTTCCTGAATTATTTCACGTTTGATTATCCGGAACCGACCGGATCTGACCTGGTGGCGATCAATGCCGAGACAGGGCTTTGTCCTTGGAATAAGGAGCATAGGCTCCTCAGGCTCGGACTGAAAGGTAAATCTTTGAATGACAATGAACTTCCGGCTTCGAACTATGTATTCTTGGTCGATGTGTCCGGATCGATGAGCTCAAAGGACAAACTTGAGCTCCTCAAATCCTCTTTGGTCACACTTTTGGACTACCTTCAGCCGGAAGATCGGATTTCCATTGTGACATATTCCGGAGCTGTCCGCAAATTGCTTGAGTCAACTCCTGTCAAGGATGCCGCGAAGATCAAGGCGGCCATTGGAAAATTGAGCGCTTCGGGTTCTACGGCCGGCGGAAAAGCGATCGAGATGGCTTATGAGGAAGCGTTGTCCAATTATATTCCTGATGGCAACAACCGTGTCATCCTTGGCACGGACGGTGATTTCAATGTTGGAGTGACAGATTCTGACGCTCTTACCGAACTGGTTGAAGGCTATGCTCGTAAGGGAATATACCTGACAGCCTGTGGCTTCGGTTCTGGCAACCTTAACGATGCGATGATGAAGAAGATTTCCGTCAAGGGCAATGGCACCTACCAGTACATTGATTCCGAGGAGGAGATGGCCAAGGTCTTTGTTCAGGAAAGATCAAAGTTCGTTTCCGTCGCCAACGACACCAAGGTTCAGGTCACATTCGATCCGGATATGATTGAAAGTTACCGTCTTATCGGTTATGAGAGGCGCGTGATGGACAACAAGGATTTCGAGGATGACTCTAAGGATGCCGGGGAGATCGGTGCCGGGCAGACTATCACAGCTCTCTATGAGATTGTTCCTACTGAAAACTATAAGGATGGCGAAAACTGCTGCAAGTTCGACTGCCGTTACAAGAAATCTCTTCTGGACACTGAGAGTCAGGCGCTTTCGGTTGACATAAAGGTGGCCGAGGGACAGATGTCCTCGGACATGTCATTCGCTTCGGGAGTCGCCGCTTACGGACTGGTGCTTCTTGGTTCTGAATATAAAGGTGACGCTACCCTTGAGATGGCTTCGGAACTTGTGAAGTCAGGACTCTCTTTCGATCCTTATGGCTACAGAGCCCAGCTTCTTGATCTTATCTCAAAGGTTAAGGTGAGCGAGAAGTGACCGTTATTCCAGCCACCCTTCCGGTAACTGCATTGTGACGCAGTGGAGGCCGCCGTGGCCTGAGAGGAGAGGACGGCAATCGATAACGATGACATCTCTGTCAGGAAATACTTCCTGTAGTCTGGTGCGGGCGACTTCATCGAGTTCCGAACCGGAGCCCGGCACGAGAACCGCTCCGTTGATAATCAGGAAATTAGCGTAGGATGCCGGGAGAGGATAATCGTCCAGGAACATCTGCTCCGGCTTCGGGAGCGGAACGAGCCTGTAAGGCTTCCCGTCAAGAGTCCTGAAAGACTGAAGCTGCGCTTCCATATTCATTAAAGACTCGTAGTCAGGATCTTCCGGGTTGTCGCTTTTGAGGTAGGCGATTGTCTCCGGGGCGCAGAACCGCGCCAGGATGTCGATGTGGCTGTCGGTGTCGTCGCCGGAGAGGCTGCCGCTGTCCACCCATAGCACACGCTTGAGGCCGAACGCCTGCTTGAGCTCGCCATCGATCTCCTCTTGGGTGAGATATTCATTCCTGTTGTCGCTGCACAGGCATTCCGAGGTGGCCATCAGGGTGCCGGCCCCGTCGGTGTCGATGCTGCCGCCCTCCAGTACGAACGGGCGCATATCCACGCACATCACCTCATCGGTGAAAGCCCTGTCAAAGAATATCTTCTTGGTGATCCCGTTGTCGAAATTCGAGGCGAACTTGAGGCCCCAGCCGTTGAACACAAAATCGTAGAGGTACTTCTCTCCATTGTCGCCATAGACCGCGATTCCGCCGTGGTCGCGCGCCCAGGTGTCGTTGATCGGGCACTCCTGAAATTGGATCTTGGAAGTGTCCACATCGAGTCCGGTCAGCCTTTCCGTGGCGGCCCGAATGTCAGCCGTCACCAGCAGCACCTTCTCGAAGCGCAGTATCGCGGAAATGATCCGTGCATAGCATTCCTGCACCTTCTCCAGTTCGTACCAAGGTGTCGTCTCGTCAGGCCAGGTGAGCATCACCCCGCTCTGTCTCTCCCATTCAGCAGGCAGTCTCATATTCATTTCAGTTTATTACTATGCAAAAATAGTGAATTTATGCAGATTTGGTATGGCACAACGACCAAATGGTGCTGCCGTCTAAATTAATTGTCTTCGAATCGTTCGTTTTTCTGTAAGATTATAAATATCTTTGTGTATAGTGCTATAAGGTGATATGGTATGGAACAGGAGGAATAACTATGAATGATTGCGCGGAAAAAAATAAAGGCAGTATAATTGCCGACATCAAAAACATCATTGAACAAGGTCGTAGAGAGGCCTATTCTTCTGTAGGAAGCATTATGATTGAAACCTATTGGCAAATAGGAAAACGCATAGTTGAGGAAGAGCAAGGGGGATTAGAACGGGCTGTGTATGGAGATAAACTTATAGATAAACTCTCTAAGCAACTCTCTAACGATTACGGAGAAGGCTTTTCAGCGCGTTATCTGAGGGCATTTCGTAAATTCTATATTGCTGTTCCTAACTACGAGATTTGGAAATCGCGATTTCCAAATCTTCAGTGGACTCACATTTTTCGGACCTTGCGTGTAGGTGATGAGACAGCGATACGTTGGTACTTGGAAACTGCTTCACAAGAAATGTGGAGTGTAAGGACACTGGACAGAAATATCAGTACACAATATTATGAGCGGCATTTTACACAGCCACAGTTGCCAATGACTGAAAAACAGCCTACAAAACCGGAACTTTTTAAGAACCCGATTGTGGCTGAATTTTTAGGATTCAAGCAGGACAATGGCTTTTCGGAAGAAGAACTCGAATCAGCGATCATCGACCATCTTCAAGACTTCCTTATGGAATTGGGACGAGGTTTCGCCTTTGTGAAACGCCAACAAATGATTAGAACTGATGCTCAAGATTATTTTATCGACTTGGTTTTTTATAATGTAATCCTCAAATGTTATGTGTTGGTTGATTTGAAAATAGGTAAAATAACCCATCAGGATGTAGGACAAATGGATATGTACCGCCGAATGTATGACGAGTTGAAACGGACGGACGGGGATAATCCAACAATCGGGATTGTGCTCTGTTCCGATACGGATTCAGATATAGCTAAGTATTCTATCCTAAATGGTAATGAGCAACTTTTCGCCGCAAAATATCTGCCGTTTCTTCCTACAAAAGAGGAACTTCGTAGGGAAATTGAACGCCAGAAAGAAATTTATATGCTGCAGCGACAAAAATAGGAATTAAAATGAAATTTCGTTTGGAATCGACATACAAGCCGTCGGGGGATCAGCCGGGGGCGATCGATGGGCTTTGTGAGGCTCTGAGTCAGGGCGTGGGGGATGTGACGTTGCTGGGCGTGACGGGGTCGGGAAAGACCTTCACAATGGCTAACGTCATCGAGAGGCTTCAGCGGCCGGCGCTGATTCTCAGCCACAACAAGACGCTGGCGGCGCAGCTTTACGGTGAGTTCAAGAGCTTCTTCCCATCCAATGCCGTTGAATATTTTGTCTCATACTACGACTATTATCAGCCGGAGGCCTATCTTCCGACCACGGACACCTACATCGAGAAAGACCTTAGTATCAATGACCAGATTGACAAACTCCGGCTCAGCGCGGCATCGGCATTGATGTCCGGACGTCGTGACGTGATCGTGGTCTCCAGTGTGTCCTGCCTTTATGGTATCGGAAACCCAGAAGACTTTCACGCACAGTCTGTTGTCGTTAAGAAAGGTGAGCAGCGCAGCCTGACAAGGCTTCTTTATCATTTGGTCGATGCGAACTACAGCCGTACCGAGGTGGATTTCAAAAGAGGTACGTTCAGGGTTCGTGGAGATACTGTTGATGTGTTCCTCGGAGGCTCTGACGAGGCTGTGAGGATTGAGTTTTTCGGTGACGAGATCGATTCCCTGTCGCTTATAGATCCGCTGACCGGGGCGCACATTGAGTCTCTGGACGAGGTTCCGATCTTCCCGGCCACGAACTTCGTGACCACAAGGGAACGCAGCATCAAGGCCGTGAGTATGATCCAGGACGACCTCAAGAAACAGGTCGATTACTTCAATGAGATAGGCAAGGGTCTGGAAGCCAAAAGATTGCAGCAACGTGTCGAGAACGATCTTGAGATGATCAAGGAGATGGGCTACTGCCCGGGCATCGAGAACTATTCCCGTTACTTGGACGGCCGTCAACCTGGCCAGAGACCGTTCTGCCTCATCGACTACTTCCCGAAGGACTTCATCACGTTCATAGACGAGAGCCACGTCACGATCCCGCAGATAAGGGCGATGTACGGCGGCGACCACGCGCGCAAGTCAGTTCTCATTGAATATGGATTCCGCCTTCCGGCCGCATCTGACAATAGGCCTCTTACTTTCGACGAGTTCAACTCGATCACCGACCAGAAAGTTTACGTCAGCGCCACGCCTTCTGATTATGAGCTGGAACGCTCGGACGGCCTTGTGGTAGAGCAGGTTGTAAGGCCTACAGGACTGCTTGATCCTCCGATTGAAGTGCGTCCGACCAAGAATCAGGTCGATGACCTTGTCGAGGAGATACGCAAGAGGGCCGAGAAGGACGAGAGGGTTCTCGTCACTACCTTGACAAAGAGGATGGCCGAGGAACTGACCGATTATCTGGATAAAATCGACATCCGTGTCCGCTACATCCATTCCGATGTCGATACCGGCGAGCGTGTCGAGATCATCGAGGACTTCAAGAACGGACTCTTCGATGTTTTGGTCGGAGTGAACCTTCTGCGTGAGGGACTGGATATTCCTACAGTGTCTCTTGTGGCTATTCTTGACGCAGACAAGGAAGGCTTCCTCCGCTCGGGAAGGGCGTTGACCCAGACCGCCGGGCGAGCCGCAAGAAACGTCAACGGCCTTGTGATAATGTATGCCGACACGGTCACCGAGTCGATGGAGCAGACCATCCGCGAGACCAACCGCCGCAGGACGAAGCAGATTGAATATAACAAACTCCACCACATCACCCCTAAGCAGGTTGAGGTCAAAAGGAATATCCTTGTGTCGGAACTTTATGGCGAGCCGGATAAGGCTGTCAACCCTCGTGTCAAGAATGGGCCGAGCGGAAGGGTCAGCGCGGCGGATTCGGTTTCCGATCCGACCTATATTCCTAATCCAAGTGACTTGGGAAGAGGAACGGTTTCGGTTGGTTTGGGTCACGATTCCAAGAGGGAAGGCAACACGGCTTATGTGGATGGATTCGTAAAGGCCGACCTTGCCGCCGTGCTTCAGGATCCGGTGATCCGTTCGATGAGCCGGGAGCAGATCCAGAAGACCATCGCGGAGGACAAGCGCAGGATGGAGAAGTCCGCCGCAGACCTGGACTTCAGCGAGGCCGCCCGCTACCGCGATGAGATGTGGGCCCTTCAGGAATATCTTAAAGTCTGGAAGGATTGATTCCTTGAGTCACCAGACTCCGGCGATATTCCCTGAGAAAGTAGTAAATTTCGTTACGATGTCTGGTAAATTTTGTATTCCGGGTAGTAAATTTCATTAACAACCGAAATTTACTACCCGTCTTCATTTGCTTTTATGCCATCGTTATGTACATTTGTCGGACGAAAACAATCGATCCTACCTAATCAACATATAAAGATTTCCGGCTTCACGCGTGAACGGAACAAATTATATTAACGATGACAGAGCAGCAAACCTATAATATTATCTGCATAGCCTCATCCTTGGTCTGTATGGTGGATGCGGTATTGCTTCTGAATATGCGTCGTTTCATCAAGGAGATGGATCGAAGGCTATTCCGGCCAGAACGGTACATCAGCGCGCGGATCGCCCTTGGACTCGCGTTCCTGATTATGTCCTTGATGACGGCCGGATTGTTGTTCAAGGGAAATGTCGCCCCGACCGGCAAATTCTTCTCGATAGTCAACCTTACCCTTAGCTCCTCACAGGCTTTGCTTTTCACCATAGCGTCACTCTCGCTCCTGAATTCCAGGCTTGTGAGTTGGAAAATGCTTGCGCTCAACCTGATGCCTATCGCCATTTTTGTGTTGATATACTTGATATTCATAGAACATCCTGGGGTCAAGATGACGGTCTGCCTTTGCTATTTCACATTTTATGTGGTTCAGTTGATCGTCTATACAATTGCTTTCAACCTTGAAAGAAAACGGTACATCAAACTCTTGAGAAAGATCTGCACGCCGGAAGAGTTCCGGATATACAGCAATGACAGCGTCACACTGCTTTTCGGGTCCGCCCTTGCCGTGGGAATCCTTGCCTTGTGCTCATATTTCTTTAGGGAATATTGGCAGTTGTCGCTGTTCGTGATCACCTATACTATATTCTACACGGTTGTGACAGTGTACTTCCTCGCTTACGCCGGTAAAAGTTCAGAGATCGAGAACCTTACCGCCGATGATAAGGAATTTTAAAAACAGAATATTATTTTATGAAAAGAATCATCCACCTCATCATTTTCTTCGCGCTTGCCTGCGCGGCTATCGCGTGCAGCAATTATGATGATGACATCAACCGTCTTGACGAGGCAAGCAAGACTTTGGAAACCAAGGTTTCCGAACTAAAGTCCTCTTTGGCCAGTCTTGAAAAGACAGACAAGGAACTTAAAGGGTACATTGACGCTCTTGAGAAGAAATCCGCAGACCTTCAGACAGCTGTTGACGCCATCAAGGAACAACTTGCCAATGGAGGAAGCGAGGAAGTTCTGGCCAGTCTGCGGTCGTTGAGGACGGAAATGGAAAACAATCTGGCAAAGGTAAATTCTTCCATTGATGACTTGAAGAAGAAGGATACAGAATTGGAGGGAATGATCACTTCTCTGAAAACAGATCTTGCCAATGACATCAAGACTTGGACCGGAGAGAAGTACGACAAGACCATTTCAGATCTTGCTGAGTCTGTGGCCGCGATAAAAGGCACTGTCGAGAGCCTGCAAAAGTCTTTGGGCAGTCTTTCCGACCGCATAGACAAGATAGAGAAGGACTTGGACTCCATCATAGCCACAAAGATCGCTGAGGTGAAGAAAGACATCACCGGCGAATGCTCCAAGGCGGTTCAGGACGCGGTCAGCGACCTTGAATCCAAGATCAATGGAATCAAGGAATATATTGACAAGGCTTTGGAGAACTATTACACAAAGAATGAGATAGATTTGGCTCTTGTCTCCATACTTTACGTACCGACGTACACGGATGGGCTGATCCGGATTCCTTACAGATTGAAGGATGGTGAATATGTTACCGAGAACTTTGAGGTTTTCTTTGCCACTTCTTGTCAGGAAAGCCTTAAAGACCATCTGTACATCGAGGATGCCCAGGCATACTACACAGTCGATTACGGTGACGATGAGGACGAAGCTGGTGACATAGCGAAAATTACAGTGCTTGACGCGGATTATTACCCGGGCGGTTTTTCCTTGACATTGTCGGCTCCATCGTTTGACGATTTTTTCTTTGCCGGAAGGTTGGGCGTGAAACTGGGAATCACCGTAAGTCTGAATGGTCGCTTGATTCTGCTTGGCTATTACACTCTTGTGCTGGCAAATCTTGACCAGGATGTGAAGACGTTCTGGGTGGAGAACACCCCGCTAAGGATGGTCAAGGTCAGGGCTGGCTCGTTTGAAATGGGAGCCCCAAGTTATTTGTCCGGCTTGGACAATGCGAAACCACAGCACAAGGTCACACTTACCAAGGACTATTGGATCGCCGAGACAGAGTTGACGCAGAAACTGTACCGGACCGTTATGGGTGATGACAACGTGATAGCAAGATGGATGGGAAATTCTGGTGATGAAATGCCGGCTTTCGGACTCTCATGGAATGAGTCCAAGGCGTTCATTGACAAACTCAATGACATCACCGGTGAAGAATTCCGCTTCCCGACCGAGGCAGAGTGGGAGTTCGCGGCCAGAGGAGGTATAAAGAGTGAAGGCTTTTTCTTTTCTGGAAGTAATAATGAGGATGAAGTGGCTTGGTATGCTCCTAATTCTGGTAGCAGACTTCATTCTGTGAGGATGAAGAAGCCGAATGAGCTTGGCCTTTATGATATGTCCGGCAATTGCCCTGAATGGTGTTCGGATTGGTACGCTCCGTACGGTGCGGCGGCTCAGACGGATCCTGTCGGCCCGGTGAGCGGAGAGGAAAAGGTCATCAGAAGCCGCGGGAGTATGGACAATGGCGATCTGTCCAGCATAAGCGTTTATTTCCGTGACAAATCACCGGATAAAGCTAACACAATGCACAGCACAGTCCGTCTGGCCTTGACCGTGGAATAAGGTTAAACCCTGCTGACTTTGGAGATATGCTTGAGCGTCTTGATCTGCGAGATCACCTTGTCAAGTTCCGTGTTGGACGGCACGGAGATTCGCATCGTGATCTCGTAGGTTCCTCCTCTACGGTTCTCATTGACGTTGAACGTCCTGAGCGAGGCCTTGAACGTGTTCACGATCTCAGTGATCTGACCGATGACCGAAGACTCCATATCGGCCACGATCTTCAGCGAACTCTGGAAACTGCCTCCGGCAGGGGAGTCCGCCCATTTCACTTTCTGGATTCTGTAAGGGTATGTGCTTATGAGCCGCGCGGCGTTCGGGCAGGAGATCCTGTGGATCTTGATGCCCTCTGTCCTGGTCACAAACCCGAACACATCGTCCCCGAACACAGGATGGCAGCACTTGGACATCTTGTAGTCCAAACCCTTGAGATCCCGGGCGTTAAGCACGAGGATGTCATCCGTGGAATGTCTGTTTCCCCATTCCGCCATCCTTGATTCGATCCTCTCGGCCTCGGCCTCCCTTGCGGCCTCGATGGCCTCCGCGGCGATCCTGTCCCTGTCAAGGATGTAGTTCTTCACATCGTTGACATCGACCTCACCGTCTGCGATCGCCGCATAGAACGAGTTCAATGTCGTGTATTTCAGCTTCTTGAGCAGTTCGGCCACGACCTCGTCAGGAAGCTCCAGCTTCCAGTTCTTCAGCCTTCGGCCCAGAAGCTCCTTGCCTTGGGCCGCTTTCTTATATTCCTCCTCATTGAGCTCCTGCTTGATGCGGTTGCGCGCCTTGGAGGTCACGACGAAGTTCAGCCAGTCGGAGGACGGCTTCTGGTTTTTGCCGGACATAATGTCCACAACATCGCCGGTCTTGAGTTTTTCCCGGATTGACACCGCCTTGCCGTTGATGCGGCCGCCGGCGCAGCGCACTCCAAGCCCTGAATGAATATTAAAGGCGAAGTCCAGCACCGTGGCCCCGGCCGGCAGGATCCTTAACTCTCCCGATGGGGTGAACACGAATATCTCCTTGGAAGGCGGCTGCGGAAGTTCGTCCGGGCTGCCTTCGTGAGGGTGTTCAAGGGCATAGCGCACGGATGTCAGCCATTTGTCCAGCTGCGCCTCGTGCTTGATGCCTTTGTAGGACCAGTGTGAGGCCTGTCCGTTCTCGGCCTCGTCATCCATCCTTTTCGTCCTGATCTGGACCTCAAGGTAAGCTCCGCTCTTGTTCTTGACCGTGATGTGCAGGGACTCGTAGCCGTTCGGCTTAGGGTTTGTCACCCAGTCGCGCAGGCGGCTTGTGTCGGCCTCATATTCCTCGGTCACGTAGGAATATACTTTCCAGCAGAGGTCTTTCTCCGTCTTGGTGTCCGGCTCGCAGTCGATGATGAACCGGATGGCGAAGACATCGTACACCCCCTCGAACGGCACTTTCTGCTTCTGCATCTTCCTCCAGATTGAATATGCCGTCTTGGTCCTGATCTTCAGCTTGTAATGGATTCCGTCATCGGAAAGGGTCTTCTTGAGCGGTTCGATGAACTCCTCGGTCAGCCTGATCCTGTCTCTTTCGGTCGCCTTCAGCTTGTTGGTGATGGCGCGGTACTGCTCCGGCTCGGCGAAACGGAAGTAGATGTCCTCCATCTCGCTCTTGATGTTGTAGAGCCCAAGCTGGTGTGCCAGAGGAATATACAGCATCAGGGTCTCCAGAATCTTCTTCTCCCTGGAGGCCTTCGGGAACATCTCCAGATGCCTCATCACCTCCAACCGGTCAGCGATCTTGAGCACAGTCACACGAGGGTCTGTCGAGTACTGCACAATGAGCTTCTTGTAGCTCTCGGCCTCCAGCCTGGTGTCCTTAGGCTTGATCGTGGCGATCTTGTTCAGCCCCTCCACCATCTTGTACACATCCTCCGGGAATCCGCCTTTCGGTTCCGGCCCCTGAGCTTGCCGAAGGGCCGTGCCATCCAAAGGCCTTTCCGCCCACAGATCAATCTCCGGATGCATCCTTGTCGCCTCGTGGAGGAACACAGCCGCCACGCAATCCGCCGGCAGTCCGATCTCGTCCGCCGCGATAAGCGCCACATTGACAGGATGTTCTATGAATGGATGTCCGTTGCCGCGTGTCTCCCCGGCCAACGCCGCCGACGCTATCGCATAAGCCTTGTCGATGAGGGCCTGTCCGCTCTCATCGTACTGGGGAAATCTCTGATGAATCGTGTCCATAGCAAGTCCGTTTTACACCTGTGGGACCCTAACTCCAAATGTCTTGCCATCCGGCACCGTTCCCACACTCATCAAAAATAGTGATTTTTCCCGAATATTATCACATTTTGTGTCCGATGAAATAATGTTTGAATAATGAAAATTTAATGGACGATATAGAAGTTTGCTAATTCATCCAGATTTCGTTGCAGATTTACGAAGTGCTTTCAGCCCGAAGTTTGATGGAAGCATCTTGAAGGCACATTGCCGTGAAAATCTTTAAGCACTGGCTTCGAGTTTTTCAGCCAGATCAGGTCTCTGTGTGCATAGGTATATTATGTGGCTGAAAGCGTTTTGTAAAATATTAACTGGCAACAAGAACTGTTTATGTCTTGATTTCGTAGCCCTGATTGGTACACCAGAAGTATCATTTCTGTACCAAATGCGTGTTTTAATATAGTTGGTACACATTAAGGCCTTCTGCTGTACGTTTTCCATCCTACAAACCCCGATGATTCTGCTCTTACAAGATCGAATAAACAAGTTCTTCTAAAGCTTACGGTTCTTGTAGGAGTCTATGCAGGACGGGATTATGCGCTTGTAGTGCTCGCTGGTGTAGAGCGGGGATGAGATGATGAAATCAGCGGTGCTGCGGTTGGTGGCGAACGGGATGTTGTACAGGGATGCCAGACGGGTCAGTCCCATCACGTCGTTCTGATGTCCCTGCATAATCAGATTGTCACAGAAAAAGACAAGCATATCGATCTTCCCTTCGGCGATCATTCCTCCGATTTCGAAGTCTCCTCCGAGAGGACCGCTCAGCATACACACAACGGACGGCGCTTCCGGGCCAAGCTTCTCTGTCAGAGCCTCTGAGACGAGACGGCCGGTCGTTCCGGTGCAGAAAAGATGACAATGCTTCAATGAGCCTGCGTTGTAACGGACCCAATCCAACAGTTCCTGCTTTCTGGAGTCGTGAGCTACCAATGCGATGTTAGTTATCATATTCCTGAAATTTAATGATTTGCTTTTTTGTCTGATTTTCGTGAGTTTTTAGCGGGCGCCTCATTCCGTGAAACCGAGATTCGCCTCATTTCCCTTGCACCGGTTTCGGCGGCTGCCCTTTGCTCTCGTTTCTTCCTGCTGGAGAACAGGTTGCGGATGAATTCCTTGAAGGTGTTGAACTCCCTCTGGTAGGCGATGCCGACTCCGCTCCTTTGGGTGTTGTCCAGGTAGTTGGTGTAGTCGTCCGCCGAATGGGAGAAGATGTTCATTCTCAATTGTCCGGACTTGTCCAGCTTGATCTCGATGTCAAGGTTCCCGACCACATCGGCCCCTGACGAAGAGGAGTTGTTATATTCCCTGTTCCCGACATTGCCGTTGACTATCACCCTGTTGTTGAAGAGCTGCGTCGAGACGGCGACATCGAATATGTTCGTGCCGCTTTCGCTGGACTGGTAGTTCAGTCCAAGGTCCAGCGGGATGTCCAGTTTCTGAAGGATGTTGTTCAGCTGTCCGGCCATAATCTCAGCCACGTTGGAATAGAGCATATTGCTGTTGTTCACGACTCCGGACTGCTCGTCTGGCATAAAGCTGCCGGAGATCAGAAGGGAAAGGAATTGGCGCTGAACCTTGTCGTCCGTGTTCAATGCGGTCTCCACCCTTGACTTCGTGGTAGGATCGAGGTCCGGGACATCGATGGAGAAGGATAGTTTCGGCTCACGCATCTTTCCGGACACCCCGATGCCGCAGTTCACCACCCTTCGGGCGGAGACCGATGTCGTGTCGGCGATCAAGGTGGCCACCGAAGCCTTCGTCGAATATATTCCATTGATGCTCAAGTCGCTGTCCATCACATCCCCGTTGAAGCGGATCGAGCTTCCTTCCGAGATCGTGAAGTCCCTTTTGGCGATGTCCATTGCGTTGAAATGGAAATTGCCGGATTGCAGGGTGTAGTCTCCGTTGATGGTGAACAGATCCCTGCCGGGACGTACCTCAATGTCGATTGTGCCCTGGCCGCGTCCGTTCAACACGTTGCCGGCCGCCCGGTCTATCTCCACGTAGGCCTCGGTGCCTTGGTTCGCGTCAACCCTGAGTTTCAGCCCGAAGTCGCTGCCCTTGCCTTCCCTCTCGACCATATTGTTCATCATCGCGTCGTACGGATCAATGTAAACCTCCTTGAAGGCCTGCTTGAACGTAAGCAGGTCATTCTTCCCGTCATTCGAGGCCTTATCTATAGGAATATGTATGCGTCCGTTCTTGTCAGTCCTTGCTTTTATGTCCAGCAGAATGGCCTCGAACGGCCCTTTGATCAGAACGTCTCCGCTGGCGAACAGATGACCGTAAAAAGCCTGGTTGTCGGCCTCGGTCATATCGATGGCCTCCATCCTGTTCATCGTGATCTTCGAGTCCATCCTGAAATTCTTCAGTCTGTCGAACAGTAACCCGCCTGAGATCCTTCCTGTGCCGTCATATCTGTCCTTGATCGTGACATCGTCGAAGAACAGTCCTTTGTCCGTCACAGAGAACGGCCCGTTGGCGTAGTACGCCACGTTTGTGAAGCCTACTCTCAGAAGGACATTGTCGAATCTTGTGCCCTCGCTGGAGATCGACAGGTTGTCCAGTCCGCCGTTTACATTCACCTTGCCGCTCATCGTGCCGCCCATCTCGCTGAAAACTGATTTGAGAACCGGCGCTATGTAACCTACATTCAGCCTGTCAAGGGTCGCGGAGGCATTGACGCTGCGGTCTTTGAGGAAATAATCCCCGGCGATGTCAAGAGTTCTGGATCCGTCAATGTCATTCTTGGCGAGGAAGCGCATCTTGCCGTCGTCCAGCGATCCCGCCAGTCGTAGTGTGCCCATCCGCTGCCCGGCCACTTCCGTGGAATCCGAGGTGAGGTTCATCATCATCCCGGCGTTGCCATCCCACGGAGAGGAGATGATGGCGTGTCCGGTCGCGAGTCCAGAGATCCCGAAGCTGTCTCCGAGGAATTTGTTCAGCAGCCCAAGATCGAACTTCACGAGATTGACCGAAAGAGTGTCTTTCTTTGTGAATGAATATCCTCCGTTGACCTTCACGGACTGGTCCGCACATCTGGCCACAAGATTGTCCACCTTTATGTCTTTGCCGATGATGTCGATGGTTGATTCGGTCACATCCCAGGCCGCGTCATCGTACCAGATGTAGGATGGCAGCGTGCGTCCGTGGATGGTCAGGTCTCCGTTATGCTCCCGTCCGAGATTGCCGGAGAGGTAGAGCTCGCCCTTGTTGGCGAGATCCGTCCCGTTGTCATAGGTGAATCCGGCTCCGAACCCGTTGTCCTTGGCATAGAGCATCAGATTGTCTTTCAGCAGGCTGAGCCCTGACACGGAGATCGCCGAGAAACCGGCGATGGCGTTGAGGCTGCTGTCTCTGTTGTCCAAAGCAAGGTCAACATCCTTGAGATAATTCTTCCCCAAAGCTATCCTTGGTGATTTGACCGAGGCCGTGACGTTCCCGTCCTTGGCGACATTCAGACGTATTTTCGTGCCTTGGGCCACGTACAATCCCGGTTTGACGAACGAAAGGATGTCCCTCGCGTCCCCGACATCGAGCCCGAGGTCATATTCATCACCTTTCCATTCTGGGAGCTTCCCTTTGTACAGGGCCGGCAGTTCCCTTTGCACGGTAAGGCTCTGAATGTCTTTGATCATCTCGGTGAATGGTTTGGTGCCGATGTAATTGCCGTTGGCGAAGCTGGACGTGAGGTTCACGCGGTTGACGTTGTTGTTGGAATGTGACTTGACGCAGATGTCTCCGATTTCGTGCCAGCCTTGGTCATTCTCCAGGGTCAGCCCGAGAATGTCAAGGTCACCGATCAGGTCCCCGCGGCTGATGTTCATATAGTTGGCGTTGACGCGTCCGGAGATCTTTGAGTTCTCCCGCTTGTCCAGCTTCAATGCGTGCAGGTCAGCGTAACCGATAGACGCATAGAATTTGTACAGACCGTTTCTGGTCTTGTCCGAAAGGGTGAACAGGCCTTGGAACAGGAAGTTGAGGTTCGGGTCACTGCAGACGATGCGCCCGTCGAAAGCGTTGTCTGAATATGTTCCCGCGGCCGCGATGTTGGAGTAGTCATAGCCAAGGGCCGACATCCTGTCCACGTGCAGGGAATCTATCCGCAGGCTGGTCTGGCCTTTTCCGAGGGTCATATCCATCGCCCCGCGCATTGTGAGCTCCCCGAGCTGTTTCACCCCGGCCAGTTTCCCTATGTTGAGATTACGGGTCGTGATATTCCCCCCGAATCCCATCGTTTTTCTCTTGTCGATCAGATTCCGCACATCGGCGTCCGCTGTGACAGAACCGAGTGAGGAGGTGATCTTTCCCTTCACTTTCAATTTGTTGAGCGTCCCTTTCGCGCTTCCGGCGAATGTGAGCCGTGTGTCGGGAGCGAATCGGGACAGGTCAACCTTGGCGCTTGGCGCGAATCCCCTGATGAACATTCCGAGGCCGGATGACGTGAACCCAAGGCCGTCAACATCGAAGTCCATCAGCATATCGTTGACATACGGAAGTTTGGACAGTCTGCCGTCAACCTTTCCGGAAACCCCGCTGTACGCCTCCGAGAAGTCGAATTTCCCTATAATCAGATCGCTGACGGGGCCGCTGACATCGGCATTCCTGACATTGATGACGGAATTCATCCTGCGCAGCGACGGCGCGAAATAGGAGATGCTCTTGAAATCAACCCTGCTGCTGAATATCCTTCCTGTCATCCTGACTTCGTCCAGATAGTGGGAGAATGAACGGATGCTGTCATATTCCATTGAATATTCAGTCATCCTTATGTCCGACCACGTGTCTTGCAGGTGGAGGTTGCGGATGAGGGTCCTGCCTTTCCCGATCGTTGTTTTTCCGGACATCGCCAGAATGTCGTAGCCGCTTCGCTCGCTGGCCTTGAGACTCTCCACCGCGCCTTCGATCCGCCCGCCGCTGAACTTTATGTCGCGCGCCTGAAGAATATGAGCGGTCACATCGAGGTTCTTCCAATCAATGCCATATTCCCGTAAAGGGCTGTCACTGCCAAGGTTGAGGAGTCTGAATCTGAAGTTTTTTATGTTGGTGCGGTCCGCGTTGATTTCCAGCGACATCGGTTTCTTCTCCTTCTTCTTGTCCGGCTTCTTGACGAAGCGGCTGATGTTGCTTCCACGCTCGTCTTTGGCGAGAGAGAATGAACCGTCGCTGACGCTGAGCCTTTTGACATTGATCGTCCCGTTGTTCCGTAACCCTTTGAGGGACAATGTGACGACAATGGATCTCGCGCTGGCTATAGTGTCGATCTTTTCACCGTGCCAGTCGGTGACCGGCTCGTTGTCAATCAACGCCACATCCTTGAGTACCAAGGCTGTGAAGGGTTTGATGTGTATTTTCGAGAACTCGATCCGTCCGTTTAGGATCCCGTCCAGCGACCCGATCACCTTTCTGGCCACAAAAGTCTGGACCGCCGGAGTCTGCAACAGAATCCAGCAGGCGAACAGCAGCGCCGCCAGCGCCACAACGATACCCCAGAATATCTTTAGAGCCTTTTTCAACAATCTTGGACCATAGCGATCAGCGCCTTGGCTTATAACAACAAAGATACTAAATATCCGTTGTATTGCCGAAAATAGTTGTATCTTTGCTGACCAGAACAAATGTCTTTGAAGAATATGTCGGATTATATCCTTGGAATCGAATCAAGTTGCGACGACACATCGGCCGCCGTGATCAAGGACGGATTCCTGCTCTCCAACGTTATAGCGAGCCAGCAGGTCCACAAGGATTATGGAGGAGTCGTTCCTGAACTCGCCTCCAGAGCCCACGAACAGAACATCGTGCCTGTCGTAAGCCAGGCGTTGGACAAGGCCGGAATCAAGGCTTCTGACCTCACGGCCATAGCCTTCACCCGTGGCCCCGGGCTTCTGGGTTCTTTGCTTGTCGGCACATCGTTCGCCAAAGCTCTTGGCGTGGCCCTGAATATTCCTATAATTATGGTCAATCATCTTCAGGGGCATATTCTCGCGGACTTCGTGAAACAGGAGGGCAAGGAGAACCGCCATCCGGCGTTCCCGTACCTCTGTCTGCTGGTCTCAGGAGGCAACTCGCAGATTGTCAAGGTGAACGGCCCGTTGGACTATGAGATTCTCGGCCAAACGATCGATGACGCTGTGGGTGAGGCGTTTGATAAATGCTCCAAGATGATGGGCCTCGGCTATCCGGGCGGCCCTGTCATCGACCGACTGGCCAAACTGGGGGATCCGAACCGCTTCAAGTTCGCGAAACCGCAGATTCCGGGGCTGGACTACAGTTTCAGTGGGGTGAAGACTTCGCTGCTCTATTTCGTGCGTGACGAGATGGCGAAGGATCCGGAGTTTATGGAGAAAAACAAGGAGGACATCTGCGCCAGTTTCCAGAAGACGTTGATTGACATCCTGATGGACAAACTGATCAAGGCCGCCAAACAGACGGGCATCAAGGACGTGACCATCGGTGGGGGAGTCTCCGCCAACAGCGGCCTCCGCTCACGGATCGAGGAGGAGGGCCGCAAGCGTGGCTGGAACACCTACCTCCCGGAGTTCAAGTTCACCACCGACAACGCCGCGATGATCGCCATAGCCGGTTGGTTCCACTACCTTGCCGGCGAGCGCACCCCGCTCGACATCGCTCCCGTCTCCCGCATCGCGGATTATTAATGAATATAAAGGGATGATTATATTTGACCATATTCCCACTTCACACCTTTTGGGGCTACTTGTTATTCGGGTGACGAAGGTGTTTGAAAGTCAGGGAACTCGGAGCGAAGCGACCGAAGGGGTTCGGGGAAAACTTTCCCCGTGCCCCTCGGGGCTGTCACGAAGTGACTGGGGGTGGAGGAAAGTTGCCGACTTTGAATATTGATGAATTTATTTGTAGTTGAAGAATCTGATTTTAGGAAAAGAATATGATTGAATTTGAAATGACCGGTAGGGTCGGCCGAGACCTCAGGCCGGATGACGTGAGGATAGTCGCGGCGAGAGAGATGAACCTCCGCGGCAACGCGGTCATCAACGTGATTGACCCGACAAAGTCCTACCAACCGACCTTCCCGAACGCCGACGCGACCTGCGTGATCGCCAAACGTTCGATCGACGCCCGCAACGATGTGATCTACCGCTACCGCATCGAGGGCTACAACCACCGCTTTGAATCTTACGTCCCTTATGAGATTCCTGAATATAAGGATGTCACCGACGCCGAGCCCGTGATCATCATCGGAGCCGGTCCGGCCGGAATGTTCGCCGCCCTCAAGCTCTTGACTCTCGGCTTCAAGCCGATTATTCTGGAGAGGGGCAAGAACGTGCGCGACCGCAAGTTCGATATGGCGAAACTTACCCGCGAGGGAATCCTGAACCCAGAATCCAACTTCTGCTACGGCGAAGGTGGAGCCGGCACGTTCTCCGACGGAAAGCTCTTCACCCGCTCCTCGAAGAGGGGTGACATCAGAGAGGTGCTCTACCAGTTCGTGAACTTCGGCGCGAGCCCTCAGATTCTCGTCGATGCCCACCCGCACATCGGCACGGACCGTCTCCCGAAAGTCGTGGAGAACATCCGCCAGTGCATCGAGTCCAGGGGCGGTGAATATCATTTCGGCACGAAGGTCACCGACATGACCCGCAATGAGGACGGCACGATCGAGGTTTCGGCACTTGATTCTGAGAACCTTACGAAAACCGACAAGCCGAGCGTCCGGAAATATTCAGCGAAGAAGGTCATCCTTGCCACCGGTCATTCCGCCCGTGACATTTACGAGATGCTTGTCGCCAAGGACTGCGCCCTTGAGGCCAAGGGATTCGCGATGGGAGTCCGTGTGGAGCATCCGCAGGCTCTTATCAACGACATCCGTTACCACGGCCAGTGGGAACAGGGGATGCCGGCGGCGGAATATTCATTCACAGAGCAGGTTAACGATCGTGGCGTGTTCTCGTTCTGTATGTGCCCTGGCGGTGTTCTGGTGCCTTCGGAGACAGAGCCGGAGACCATCGTGATGAACGGAATGTCCAACTCGGCTCGAAGCGGCAAGTTCGCCAACGCAGGCGTGGTCGTGCAGATCAATCCGGAGGACATTCCAGAGGAATATGCCGACAAGGGTGCTTTCGCAGGCCTTGAGTTCCAGAAGGATGTGGAAAGGAAGATGTGGGAATATGCCCACGAGCATTCCGATTCGGAGAATCCTTTTGTGGCTCCGGCGCAGAGGATGGTGGATTTCTGTGAGGGTGAGGATTCGGAGGATCTTCCGGAGACTTCCTACAAGCCGGGTGTCGTTCCGGCTCCGCTGCACGAGATTCTTCCTCAGTTCATTGCTGAAAGGCTTCAGGATGCGTTCCCGATCGTGAACCAGAAGTCGATGAGGGGGTATTACACTAATGACGCCTTGCTGATCGGCGTGGAGTCCAGGACTTCGTCTCCGGTCCGCATTCCGAGAAATCCTCGGAATTGCGAGGCGGACGCGTTCCCGGGTCTTCTTCCGTGTGGAGAGGGTGCCGGGTATTCCGGAGGCATCGTCTCTTCGGCCATCGATGGCATCAACTGCGCTTTGGCCGCGGCCCGTTCGCTGTCCGGGGCTGATTCCGTAAGTGATTCTGAGACTGGCTCTGTAACTGGTTTTGAGACAGGCTCCGTGAATGATTCTGTAGCTGGCAGTGAGGCCACTGGCGAGATGGGCGAATAGCCTGACTGGTCGCTGAGCCTGTCGAAGCGCCCCATTCCGATGGCTTGACAGTTACCGCTGAAGCGACATAATAGCCAAGATCGAACAGAAACCCCTCTCAACCGAAATTTTGCACGTTACCAAAATTTCTGGGTTGAGAGGGGTTTCTGTCGATGGGGTAGAATGTCTGTCACAAAGCCGTACCTCCCTTCTGTTCTTTCACCATATTCTCGGGGTGCCAACCAATGTCGTGCTGTCATTTCGTACAGGAAAGTGCCCTCTGGTGTACCAACCGCCGCCTTGCTGCCGTTTCGTACAGGAAAATGCCTTGTGGTGTACCAACCGAAGCCGAAATTACGTTTCGTACAGGAACGTGGCCTTGGGTGTACCGACCGGTAGGTGTGACGAAGGCGGAGCGGTGATTTTGTGCGAAAAGATGAGTATATTTGTGGGTACGAGAGGAGAATTACGTTATGAAACTGAACAAGAGATTTTTCTATGGGGTGCTGACGGCGGTGGCACTGCTGGCGGCTGGGTGTTCGAAGGATAGTACGGATCCGGTGCCCGATCCGGGTACGGGAGAGCAACTTGTCGAGAATCCTAAGGTCAGGGCGGCCGTTAGGACTATGATGTCGGAGGCGTCCAGGACGGAGTCAACCTTGAATGGCGTGGCGGTCTGGCAGGAGGGGTATGCGTCTTCGGGAGAATGGTCCAAGGGTTCTGACAATGACACTCGGCGTCAGATGTGGTCGGTTACCAAGACGTTCACCTCAATGGCTGTCGGAATAGCGGTCGGGGAGGGCAAGCTGAGCCTGTCCGAAAAGGTCGCGCCGATGTTCCCCGAGGAAGTCGCCGAGGCGGAAAAGAATATGACGGACGCGCAGAAGGCAAACCTTGAGGCCTTGACAGTCAGGCATCTGCTGATTATGGCGAACGGCCACAAAAAGGATCCGACGGTTGAATATGCCACTGAATATTTCAAAAAGGATCCGTTCGGCTCACTCAAGTATATTCATAATGAATGGGTTGATGTCTCCGGGCTGCTGACAAAATATGACTCCACGCTGCCGGAACTTTTCTTTGAATATCCATTCGACGCGGCTCCGGGAGAGAAATTCTGCTACGACAGTTTCTCTTCCTGTATGCTTTCGGAGATCATCACAAAGAAGACCGGGGAGACGATGGCCGACTATCTCTACAAAAGGATGTTCAAGCCGATGGGACTGGACAGACCTGAGTGGGAGGATATCCATGGAGTGACAGCCGGTGGCTGGGGACTGCATCTTAGCACTGACGAGATGCTGGCGTTCGGCCGTCTCCTGCTGGACGTTGGGAAATGGGACGGGCAGCAGATCATCCCTGAGGACTATCTCAAGGAAGCCGTCAAAGATCAGATCAAGGACCGGATGAATAATGGTCAGAACTACTCCACGACCGGTTACGGCTACCAGATCAGAACCCGTTCCGACGGGTCACTTTATATGGCCGTAGGACTTTTCGGACAATATATCGTGGTGATTCCGAATAAGAAGGCTGTGATCGTTATGACTTCGGCGATGCCGTTTGACGCTGACAACATCCTTAAGGATCTGTCAAAGGTTATGGCGCTCCTCAATGGTGATCTTGATTCCAGTGTGAAGCCGCTCGAACTGGCCTGGAAGTACATTGTGCCGGAGCTTTAGTCATGGACTATTTGAGAAAGCGGAACAAGCATATTCATAAAAAAGCTGAGAATATATTCATAAATGGCTGTGGAAGAGGATAAGAAAGGGACGTTCGTTCCGATGATGGAAAGCGGTGTGCACGCCGGGTTTCCGTCGCCGGCGCAGGACTACATCAATTCGTTCATCGACCTCAACAAGGAGTTGGTGCGGCATCCGGCGGCGACTTTTTTCGCCCGTGTGGTCGGGGATTCGATGGTGGACGCTGATGTGAACGAGGGAGACGTGTTGGTGGTGGACAAGTCGATCGAGCCGAGGGAAGGGGATATGGCCGTCTGTTTCATCGACGGGGAGTTTGCCTTGAAGTACATCTCTTTCAGGGACCCTTTAGGAGCGCGGAGCGTCAAAGCCTCCAAACCCGGCGTGTCCTATGATATTCTTAAGCATCAAAGAATATGGCTGCTTCCGGCCAATGAGAAATATCCTCCCATCGAAGTTACTGAGTCCAATGATTTTACGGTCTGGGGAGTGGTAACCTACGTCATCAAGAAAGTGTGTACGCGTTAGTTGACTGCAACAATTTTTTCGTGTCCTGCGAAAGGGCTTTCCAGCCGGAGTTGGAAGGCCGTCCGGTCGTGGTTCTGTCCAACAATGACGGATGCGTGGTGGCGCGCAGCAACGAGAGCAAGGCGATGGGCATCAAGATGGGAACCCCTTTCTTCAAAGTCCGCTATCTGGTGGAGCAGGGGAAACTCGTCGTGCGCTCGTCCAATTACACCCTCTATGGCGACCTTTCCGCCCGCGTGATGTCGCTCCTTGCGGAGACTGCCCCTCGGTTGGAAGTTTATTCAATCGACGAGGCATATATGGATATGGATGGCGTCGCGCCGGAAAGTATTCCGGGAATATGCTCGGACTTGGTGACGAAGATCCGCCGTTGGACAGGCATACCTGTCAGCATCGGGATAGCGGACACAAAGACCCTTGCCAAGGTCGCCAACCATTTCGCCAAGAAGTACAAAGGTTACAAGGGTGTCTGTGTGATTGATTCCGAGGTGAAAATCAGCAAGGCTTTGGCTTTGACCCCGATAAAGGAGGTTTGGGGAATAGGCTGGCGTGGCGCTCCGAAACTGGAGGCCGTTGGAGTGAAGACGGCCTTGGACTTCATTCGGAGGCCTGTGGCGTGGGTCCGTGGTATGATGGGCATAGGCGGCGTGAGGACCTGGTCCGAGCTTCAAGGCAGACGGATGGTCGAGGATGAGCGCAATGAGAAACGCAAGAGCATCTGCACCTCCCGTTCGTTCGACAAGATGGTGACGGACATCGATGAGATGACGCTCAGGGTCTCGGACTTCGCCGGGAAATGCGCCGAGAAACTCCGCTCGGAAGGCACCGCGGCATATTCAGTGGGGGTTTTTATCCAGACCAACCGCTTCCGAGACGACCTTCCGCAGTATTTCCCCAACGCCAGCGTCAGGCTCGATGTCCCTGCCAGCAGCACCCAGGAGGTTGTCGCCGCCGCCCTGCGCGCTTTGAGGATGGTTTTCCGCAATGGCTTTGAATATAAAAGGGCCGGTGTGACCGTCTCCGACATCGTTGAGGCCGACGCGATCCAGACCACCCTGTTCGATTTTGACCAAGAGACCCGTGACCGTGATGACCGCATCTCCAAGGTTATGGATATGGTCAACACCTCCGGCAAAAATGTCCTGAGGCTGGCAACCCAGCGCCCAGGACACTATTCCGACGGCATCCGCCGCGAATTCTGCTCCCGCCTCTACTCCACCGACTGGTCGGAACTTCTGGAAATCAAGTGATTACTTCACTTTCTCCCTCTTGCCGAGCTTCTCGCGGACGAGGAGCGGCTCGTTGGTCGTGATGCAATCGACACCGAGATCGATCATATCCTGGATGTCCTTCTCTTTGTTGACGGTCCAGCAGTTGATGCTCATCTTGTTGTCGCGGGCCTGCTTGAACCAGGTCGGGTTCTTTCCGAAGACCTTGTACTGGTAGTCAACGCCGTTGATTCCGAGCTTGGCAAGCTCCTCAGGGCTCTTGTCCTTGTCCAGGTACTGAACCGTGAATCCTGGACAGAGGGCGGCGAGCCTCTCGCACATATTCAGACTGAATGAGATGAAAATCACACGCTTAGGGTTGTACAGGCCGTGCTCCTTGAGAGCCTTGACGCTCTGGTCAACCATGTAGTCCTCGTGTGCCTTGTCAATCTGCTTCTTGAGCTCGAACACCAGCACGGTCTTCTTGCTCTTCTCTCCCTGTGCCAGATACTCGTCCAGAGTCGGGATCTTCTCGCCGTTCTTCAGGCGGCAGTCCTTGAAGTCAGCGTAGTCGTGGTTCCAGATGCGCATCCCGTCGATGTCCGGATCGTGGTGCACGAGCATAACGAGGTCAGAAGTGATGTGCACATCGAACTCACTGCCCCACAGCCCGTTTTGCTGTGCCAACTCAAGCGATTTGATGGAGTTCTCGGCGTACCCGGCCTCCTCGCAGTTCCAGAATCCTCTGTGCGCTGTCACCGCGATCTTCTGCGGAGCGCACGAAGCGGCCAGCGCAACCAATGCACCCACCGCCGCAACTTTAACGATCTTTTTCATATTCATTGAATATTACAGTTATTAATATGTCCATTTCAGTCCCGGAAGCGCCCGGTTCATCACAATCCGACTTAATTTAGCCATAAGTTCCTGTCGGTGGTAGGATGACCGTTCTTTCGGTCACGAGCCTTGGCTTTTGCTGTGTTGTTTCCGCGTCAAGGCTTGTGGCGACAAACCGTGGATTTGCGGTTTTGCTTTCCGTACCAATGGTTTTAAGGACAAATGTAGTAATTTTATGCCGATAAGTAAAGTCCGGAAACAGACGACGATGGCCCGATGACTCCCAAGGTTCATAGCACTTCCAACAGACGTAATAAATGCTCGTGGCATCTAATACGTTAATAATCAATCTGAATGGATAACTATCTGGTGCCTATGTCAGTACTGGATGATAGTATTTCCTCGTTGCTTATCAGAAAGTTAAGTACCTCGGCACAATTGCTGTCTGAGATGACTGACGTGAAGCAATATCCGATTTTTGCCATAGTCATATTCAATCGGCCTGAAAACGCAAGTTTTTATGTACTTTTGTCCCGCAATTAAAATGATTATGATGAAAAGGACTTTATTGGCATTGGCGATGCTTGCGGGCACGATCAATATTTTCGCACAAGCTCCGGAGTATCTTCCGGAATGGAAAGAAGGGTATCTGGACATCCACACGATCGCCACGGGAAGGGGTGACGCGGCGTTGATTGTGATGCCGGACGGGACTTCGATGATGATCGATGCCGGCGATAACGCAAAGGCGAAGGACACACAACATCCGGACGACACAAAGAAGCCGGGTGAGTGGCAGGCTATTTATATGAAGCACTTTATGGCTCAGCTTCCCGACAAGGACAACCTTGACTACGCGATGGTCACCCATCTCCATAACGACCACATAGGCTCGATGAAGGATGCGATTCCGGGCACGCACGGCTATGCGCTTTCCGGGATCACCCTCGTGGGCGAGCATATTCATTTCAACAAGTTGGTTGACAGGGCATATCCGGACTATGACTTTCCGTCTGAAGAGAATGCCTTGAATGCGAACAAAGGGTTCATTGAGAACTACATAGGCTTCGTTAACTATTCAGTGGAACGAGGTATGACTGCGGAGAAATTTGCCATCGGAAGCAAGAGACAGTTCACGATGGTTCACAATCCGAAGAAATATGCCAAAGACTTCGAGATCAGGAACCTTGCCGCAAACGGTGAGGTCTGGACAGGCCACGGCAAGAAATCCGTAAAGATGTACAGCGGGGATCCGACCCTGTTCGATGAGAATATGAACTCCTGCGCCATCCGTCTGCGTTACGGGAAATTCTCCTACTTCAACGGAGGCGATCTTTCCGGCGGGAACTGGCCGATCTTCAAGTCTCAGGAAAGGGATTTCGAGACTCCTGTCGCCAAGGTCTGCGGCAAGGTCACGGTGATGAAAGCCAACCACCACGGCTATTTCGACACCTGCAACGCGTTCTTTATGCAGACATTGTCTCCACAGGTTATCATAATCGATGCCAGAAGCCAGAATCATCCCGTCCCTTCCACAATGACAAGAATATCCGACCCTCTGGTCTGGAAAGGAGACCGTGACTACTACATAACCGTGGATCAGGCCCGCAAGAAACTCGGAGAGGAACTCTGGAGCAAATTCAAGCCGTGGGGCCACATTGTGGTCCGTGTCTATCCCGGAGGAAACAGCTACCAAGTCTTCGTCCTCGACGCGGACTACACAGACTACCGCATAAAGTACAAGTCCGAAGTCGTCAATCTGTAAATGACGACTGTCATAGACACCATTGCCGTGCGCTAGAGAGACCTTTTTGCGCACCAGGTGCTCGAGAAACTACATTCCGTGTGTTGAAGTGACCTTCTGACGCACCGAGGTTTCTGGAAGCATATTCTGTGCGCCAGAAACAGCCTTTCACGCACGATAAAGAAGCTGTTTTGATTTGTTTGTTTGAAGATTAAGAGCAAGCTCTTCCCCTGCTACTCACCTCGGCAATCCGAATAAGTTCGATTGCTCTCGGTTCGGGCGCTGGGTTGAGAGTGAAAAACTTCAGGTTCGACCGCTTCTTCCAAGGAAGATAGTGGTGCTATCTGACTGAAGAAGCGGGAAGAAGATGAAGATTTTTTCACCTCAAAGAACATTTCAAACAAATCAAAACAGCTTCTAAATTGATTTCACTTTGTGCCATCGTTGACTTAATGCTGCGTCAGAGTGTCAATACACCACTCATATACAGGTTTTATTGTTAGATGCACACCATTTATGTCCATTTCTTCATAGATATGATCGGTCAAAAGAAGAAGGTTGTCACATTTCGTTTTTCTATAAGCCAGAAGCAGACCATTAATCTCGCGTTTACGTGTTTCAGCGGCGGATATGTCATAAGAAACCTGAATGCATTGCAAAGCCCTGTTTCCATCACAAACAATGAAATCACACTCTCCCGAACGATCCTTTAGATAGTATATATCCCATCCTTCCAATTTGCACTTGCGAAGAAGGTGATTAAGTACAATAGTCTCAAGCCTCCAACCAAGATTTCCTCCGACAAATGCGTTCTCTCTCTTATTCATCAATGCAACATCAATTGGATAAACCTTTTCTTGAGTCACACGGACTTTACTCTTAGGAGAATACTTCTTGATGCCGGAAAGCAAATATGCCTGTTTTAAGTACGAAACATAGTTACGGGCTGTATGAGCAGACTTGAAGTTGAATAATTCAGCGAGATCTGGAGCGGAGACTATAGTTGGCGATAAATTTAGCAAATGATGGGCAAGATTCTCAAACTGTGCAGGAAAGGAGATATTGTACCGTTGCTCAATATCTCTTTTCAGAATATTTTCAACTAGGTTGGAAATATATTTCTTGCCATTCTTCACAACCATCAGTTCAGGAAAGCCTCCTTTCTTTATATACTCATCAAAGCAATTTCTAAGTTCAGCGATTCCTTTTGTAGAACGCAATGAACTCTCCACCCCATTCATCTTGCAATACTCCCCAAATGAGAAAGGATATAGCTCTATCTCACTGCTCCTGCCTGTGAGATGAGTCGCCAGATCGCCGCTTAACAATTTTGCATTGCTTCCAGTCAGAACAACATGAATCTTATTCCTAAGCAATCTGTTTACGAACAAAGGCCATCCCTCTATGTTCTGAATCTCATCAAGAAAGATATACTGGAAAGAGCCATAAATCTTGTATAATACTTCAAGTACATCATTCAATTGATTTGCTCCAATCCCTACAAGGCGTTCATCGTCAAAATCCGCATAAGCAAATTTCACTTCCGCTTCTTCAAGGGTCTGCATACATAATGTTGATTTGCCACTTCGACGGACACCTATTACCACTTGAGCCTGAGGACTTTCAAGGTCAATCAAACTCTCTTCATTTCTATGGCACAGATGTTCATCTGTCCAAGTCTCAACTTCATTTTTCTGGTCAGTTAATATAACTTCCAGAGTCCTTTTGTCTATGACAATCTGCTTCATTTGCATAACTTTCAAGTATTATAGATATCGCAAATTTACTGAAAAAAAATGGAGGCGACGCCTTATTTTGCAGATAATCGCTCTTCGCTTTGCCTTATTTTGCAAATTTTATTGGCTCCTATTGCCTAATTTATCAGTGTAAAGGTCACAAACCCTTTTGTTGCACTTTGACCGACTCTGGAATCTCGATGGAACTGAATTTCGGGGAATATCCGGTCGCCTACGAGGGGAAGAAAGCGTTATAGCAGCCGCAAGGAAATGATCTTGTCGTGTGCGATATCGAACACTCGAACACGACAAGATCACTTTGATGTGAAAACGCTCCTGTCGTGGTTCAATTTGATAACGAGTGTATCACTTTGACCTGGAAATGTTCCTCTCGTAATAGATTGGGTGAGTTCGCACGCAGAGTGAATCCGAGTATGTGTCCTTCCGGAAAAATCGCTATCTTTGAGGCCGTTTTGAAAAGGACAATAATTAAAATTTAATGAATATGAGATATTCGGAAATCGTGAAGCGTGCGGTGTCTGCGGTGAGTCTGACACTGCTGCTCTCAGTCGGTACGATGGCGGCTGATGTGAATGGGTGGCATAATCCACTGACTGAAAGGACAAAAGGACCGTTCGGGACCTGCTGGACATTTGACAGGGGGAACATTGATTTCGGGACCAACGCTCCGGAGATCAAGGTCCGGTACGTGCTTGAGGGCAGGAATATTCCTAAAGGGGCTACAGAGATGGCTTCTCTGGGAGTTGACCTCTATGACATCGACAACGACGGCGGATTCCACCTGTTGAACGGGACTTCCGATCTTGGGAAGGCTGCAAGTGACACGATAACATTTTGTTTCCGTGTTGATTATGGAAAGTCAGCCAAGAACGGTAACGAGTTCAGGCTTTATCTTCCGCTTTACAACGAGGTGAAGTGGATGGAAATTGGAGCCGATGGCGGAACCTATTTCCATTTCGAGCCGGTGCCGGTTGAGAAGGCCGTGGCGTTCTACAATGTCCCGGTTGAGGCTGTGGACAGGCCTTCCAAGGCGGTAAGGAACATCATCCAGAGAAAGGCTGACTTTCCTGTGAAGGTCGTCAGCAAGAAAGAAAGCAAAAAGTCAGGCTATTTCATCGCCGTGGACGGGGCCAAGGCTGACACGGTGGCCACACTTGAGGCGATCTTCAACGCTCTCGGCACAACGGCCAATCTGCCTAATATTCTGAAACCACTGAGACAGCGCCGCGATTTCACTTTCTATGATTGGACCGAAAGACATTCCAGAGTCCTTTATCGTGAAAGGCACATCGCCCCGAATCCGGAGATCGTGATGATAGGCAATTCCATAACCCATTACTGGTCAGGCGAACCGAGCCACAAGACCTGGCACGCTGGCGTGGATTCGTGGAACGACATATTTGCTGACCGAAACGTCATCAACTGCGGCTACGGCTGGGACCGTCTCGGGAATATGATGTGGCGTATGATGCACGAGGAACTGGACGGATTCTCCGCCAAGCACATTTTCGTGATGGCCGGCACCAACGACATCTACAGTCGCAGCGAGGAGGACATAGCCAAAGGAATGGTTGGGCTGATTGAATATATTCGTGTGAAACAGCCGACAGCCCGCATCCACATAGTCCACATCTATCCTCGCAGAAAGGCAATCGATAGGGTTGACAAGGTCAACGCCACTGTGGATGAACTGCTTAAGTCTAGCGACCTCACGAACTACGACATCGTGGACGTGAAGTCTGTCCTCACCAAGGCTGACGGCAAGTTAGACGAATCCCTCTTCAGGGACGGACTCCATCCGAATGAAGAGGGATACCGCAGAATCGCGGAAGTCTATCGTAAATATATTCAGAATTAATTACTTTCCGTACATCTCCTTGCGGTTCGCTGATCCGCTCGGAACCGGAGCCTCAGGGTCGTCGATTGTGGAATCCACAGTTCTGGCGA
>ERZ1026898.9-NODE-9-length-136366-cov-24.842691_pt1 | contig 136366 bp, 102 predicted proteins | sample MGYA00380178_ERZ1026898 | MGnify/ENA primary metagenome ERZ1026898 (study PRJEB33269, sample SAMEA4719814) | human gut metagenome | biome: human-associated habitat; feature: organic feature; material: feces | place: Cameroon | collected 2013-10 ...
ACCGAGCGCCGGGAGGCGACTGCGTTTGTTAACAAAGATAGTGGGTGGTCTTGTTATTTATTAAACGGGCGTAAAAATCGCAGATTTTTATGTAAGTTTGTTGAAAACACAAGTTAAGCCCTAAAAGTAGTAAAGAATAATATGTGGCCAGATAAAGAAGCGGAGATTGATTACCTGAATTTTGGATACATGGTAGATTTAGTTGTTGATATAGCAACCAATAGAGAGTTATCGCCTTCAACTATAGGATTGTATGGAGATTGGGGCAGCGGGAAATCGAGTCTAATGAAATTAGCTCAAAAGAAGATTGAAGAGAAGAATCCTAAGAATGAGAAAAAGAAAGACATGGTTAAAACTCTATGCATAGAATTTAATGGCTGGCTTTTCGAGGGATATGAAGATACTAAGACATCTCTCTGCGGTGCCATATTGGATGCATTAGCTGATGAGAGACGTTTCAGTAAAAAGGTAACTGATTATGCAAAAGAACTAATAGAAAAAATCGATTTCAATAAGATCTTAGGGAAAGGGGTCAAATATGGTTTGGATTTCTTTTTGACTGGAGGTGTTGGGGCATTGACCGATTTGTCACTCAGAACTTTACTACCCGTCATTAAGGCTAATGTCGGCGATGTACAGGTAAAAGACATAGAGGAAACTCTTAGCAAGTTTAAGAAGAGTGATAAGACACGAGCAGAGATCAAAAATTTTCGAAACGAATTCAAGAAACTGTTGAAAAAGAGTAAGGTTGAAAACGTTGTTGTATTCATTGACGAACTTGATCGTTGTCTGCCAGACACTGTTCTTGAAGTGTTTGAAGCGGTGCGATTATTTCTCTTTGTTGAAGGTATGTCATTTGTCATAGGTGCAGATGAGCGTCTAATACAATATTCCATAAAGAGTAAATACAAAGAAGTGCCTGGAAATAATTTAGATATTGGGAAAGAGTATCTGGAAAAGGTAATCCAATATCCACTGTGCATACCTCAATTAACACGAGCCGAAGTAAATCAGTATCTTGCTTGCCTATTGTTGAAACAAACGCTAGCAGATGAAAAGTTTAAAGAAATACTAAGCATAGTCTATACCTTGACTCCAAATCAAGATTTTTCTATAGAACTTATTAATTATAAGACACCAGAATTTGCAGAGGATTGTAAACAGGACATGGCTCTTGCACGAGAAATATCATCTGTTTTAGCTCCTAGTATTAATGGGAACCCTCGTCAGTGCAAGCGCTTCTTAAATACATTATATATGCGACTTGAACTTGCCAAATCGAGAAACGTTACCCTTGATAAAAATATATTGGCTAAGCTTATGCTGGCCGAATATTTCAATCCAGAGTTTTTCAAGGCGATTACAAAGCCTGAAAATAGAGAGCTTTTCAAGGCATTTGAACAAGGAGAGGAATTGAATGATGACAGTCCTTTTGCTTCGTGGAAAGAAAAGGATTGGGTAAAAAAGTGGATGCAAAACGGCACAAGATTAGATGATGAAAAGCTAGACAAATACGTTTATTTCGCAGATGTTAAAAATCGCTATGGGCAATCAAGCCTCGATTTATTAAGCCCGACTGCACGCAAATGTTATGAACAACTTATTGACGGAACTGCGATGAATAGAACAGCTGCCTTGAAGTCTGTTGATACACTTGCTCCCGGAGAAAAGGCGATTATTGCATCAGAGGTATTTGCCGTGATAGAGAATACGTCAACTATGAATGCAGAGGTACTAAGGTCTTATACTGAGTTCTGTATAAAGGCAGGAATGACAGACGAAGCATTGAAGAAACTTATGGAACAACCGGCAAGCAAATACAATGCTGCTGCCTATGGGCAGTTATCATCATTTATTTCCATATTATCACCTGGTGATGCTTCTAAGATTAACGACTATCTTTCGACAAATCCAGAGTTGAAGAATACCATCGAGAGACAGAAAAAATTAAATTCTATTGTACCTTCAAATAAAAAATAATGGGAACATCAAGTTTATATAAAGGCCCAAAGACGACATCTTTACTACCGCCGGATTACAATCCAGATGTAAATTCTGAACAGGATGCACCAAACGAAACAGTACCAAGTGAAGATGAAGCAGAAGTGGCGGAATCACAACAGGATGATACTGAAAATGAAAAATCAAAGGAGAAAAAAGATGATCAACCAAACCAACCTTCAGTCAGATGGGGTACAGCACGTAGCTCAATGAGGAAAGCCATGAATAATAGAAGCAGCAGCAATGCCAAAAGCGCTATAAGAAATTACACCAAAGCACTTGGTGGACACACTAATGCCACACGACAAACTGCGAAGGTTCGTAGAACGGCTAGTACTCTCTATACATACTTTGCAGGCACCCCAGAGGCAATTCGCCAACGCCTTGTAGATGCAGGTATACGGTTTGAAGGAAGACCCACGAAAGACATTTTTAATGACATATGTGGGCTTATTGCTCCAGTGCCTAATGACCTTGAAGAATCCCTGACAAATAAGGCTCTGCGCGAAACCTTTGCAGATGTTGCTACAGATCTGAGCATCGATCTTAATCAACTTGAAAGCTTTAATGAAGAATTGCTGCAACGCCTTGTCGGCGGATTGATGAAGCATTATATTTTTGACAAATTGCTACTACAATCAGAGCAGACCGCGCTCAAGAATTGTGAACAGATAACGGATTTACGTGAGTTGGAAAAATCAATTAGGATATACATAGATGGGATAGTTGACAGTGTCGTTCCTGACATAATCAAAAGTGGTTTGAATCCTGTGGACTTCAACCGGGCTTTGGAAACATTGTTTGATATTTCTTATCAACAAATGGAAGAACTACGATGAAAGAAAGTTTTGTTTTTATATTGTCCGAAAACGATAGTTTTCAAGTTGATGGCTCAAGAAGAGTAAACATCAATGATCCTGTAGCATTTAAATATACATTTTGGAATCCAGCTGCAGGTTTGGGAAAGAAACAAATGTATCTTACACCACGTCCTTTTTCCGATGAGGCTTTAGACTTGTTGTATATATCACTTATGGTGTTCTGTGTAGACAGAAGTATAAGTCGCGACAAACAGGAGGATGCTTGGACTCGCAATCTTGAACTTTACATTCCTGTAAAGGCTTTTGAAAAATGGGAACATTGCAAAACTATTCTCATAAATGCACTCAACTTCCTAACAGGTGATCACTGGACGATACATTTCAGAGAAAGAACGACCATAACTGATGACGAAGACAAGTATAGAAACGGTAGGTGGCGTTTCCGTAGATCCGTCAAAAGGATTGATGCTGATGTATTCTGTATGCTTTCTGGAGGATTGGATTCGTTTATAGGTGCTATCAATCTGCTAAAAGACGGAAAGAGCCCTATATTTGTCAGCCATTACGGTGGAGGCAAAGGGGTAAAAAAATACCAAGACAGGGTAATTAACTCATTGAGAACTAAATATACTGTTGATCCCAAACGTTTTTTCAGGTTTTATGCTGCTTCACAGAATGGTATAGAGGACACGACACGTTCTCGCTCACTTATGTTCTTTGCCCATGCCATAACTATTGCTTCTGGCATTGGTCATCATATCGACTTGTATGTGCCGGAGAATGGTGTTATTTCATTGAACATACCTCTGACCGTTATGCGATTGGGCAGCCTCAGTACGCGCACAACTCACCCATATTTTATGGGAATGCTTCAAAACCTGTTAACAAGGTTGGATATTGACATCTCATTAGTCAATCCTTTTCAGATGCAAACAAAGGGTGAAATGATGAAAACATGCAAAGACCTTGATTTTCTTAATACCCATTATCAGGATACATTATCTTGTTCTCATCCAGACCAAGGACGTTGGAAAAGAGAAGCAGTGGGGCATTGTGGGGAATGCCTACCTTGTACCATCAGGAAGGCAGCGATAAAAGCTGCTGGGCTAGATGACGCCACCACTTACCGCCACCATTACGAAACCGAATCCGGAATTGAGGCATTGTGTTCTTATAAATTGGGGCTATCAACTCCTAAAGATAGTTATGCGGCTATACAAATGTCGGGACCAATTAAAGAAAACATAGATGATTATGTCGGTCTTTACGAACGAGGTATCAAGGAATTGGAAGATCTAATTTACTCACTTTAATGGAACATCTCTACGACACTCATTTCCATCTAGATTTGCAAAAAGACCGAGTAGCGGCTATTCGTGAAATAGAGGAGCACCAAATCTACACAATAGCTGTTACTAACTTACCTGACTTATATAGAAGGGAATCCACCGAGATAGCGAGCAAGTATATTAGGTTAGCACTTGGCTTCCATCCAGAGCTGGTTCATCAATATAAAAATCAAATCCCTTTAATGTGGGAATTGCTAGCAGAAGCTCGTTATATTGGAGAAGTGGGATTAGACTTCGTTGATGTTACACATAAAAATGAACAACTAACATTCTTTAGCGAGTTAATCGAAAGATGTCGTTATGATAATAATAAAATTATAACTATCCATTCTCGCAAGGCTATACGACAAGTACTAGATACAATCGGTGATAACTTTAAATTTTGGCCCATACTTCATTGGTTTACAGGGAATCAAAAAGAATTACTAACAGCAATAGAGAGAGGGTTCTACTTTTCCGTCAATAAATCAATGATGAATGCAAAAGGGTTTCAATCTATCTTGCCATTAATACCTGAAGATAGATTATTATTTGAAACTGATAGCCCATTTATCACCTTTACGTATTCACATCACGAGGCGCTGACCGAGATCTGTCAATTAATTAAAGAGAAAAAGAAAGATGTGGATATGTGGAATAATTTTAGAAATATATTAGGTTAGGGCTCTAGATGCAGGTCGTGTGTTTCACATCGAAAATGCACAAATTGAAGATTAAGAGATAAATTCAAAGTATAGTTCATACAATTGCATACTATAAATATCAAAAGTTTGTAGTATATTTGCTTTCAAAAGGACTTTGGGAAATGGTTTTGAAAGATGATAACGTTAAGGCTAAGCCTTTTGTGAAATGGGTTGGTGGGAAATCTCAGCTTCTTGATGAGGTGAGACTGTCGCTGCCTGTTGATTTGAGCAGAAGAAAAGGCATTACTTATGTGGAGCCTTTTGTTGGTGGCGGTGCTGTGTTATTCTGGATTCTTCAGGAGTTTCCGAACATTGAACGGGCCATCATCAATGACATCAACCGAGAACTTGTTTGCACTTATTCTGTCATCAAGAATAAGGTTGAGGAACTGATCGATGTATTAGCAGAGTATCAGGCAGAATATCAAGCTATGGATGATGACGACAGGAAAGATTACTTCCTCGGGAAGCGTAGTCGCTACAATGAGCATCCGGAGAGCGATGTCGAGACTGCCGCATTATTCATATTCCTGAATAGGACATGCTTTAACGGACTGTATCGAGTCAATTCAAAAGGGGCGTTCAATGTTCCGTTTGGGCGGTATGCTAACCCGAAAATTTGTGACGCAGAGACATTGAGGGCTGATTCAGAACTTCTTAAACGTGTGACGATCCTTTGCGGTGATTTTGCACAGACAGAGGAGTATGCTGACGAGCATTCAGTTTTCTATTTTGATCCTCCGTACAAGCCCATTACTGTGACATCTTCATTTACCTCATATTCAAAGGAGGGGTTCGATGATGAAGAACAGATTCGTTTGAGGGATTTCTGCAACCGCATTGCGGAGAAGAAGGCACTGTTTGTCGCCAGCAATTCAGATCCGGCGAAAGACACAGCTTCCGGTAACTTCTTTGACCATATCTATCAGAGCTTCAGCATCAAACGTGTTTCCGCATCCAGAATGATTAATGCCAATGCAGCTGGACGGGGAAAGTTGTCCGAAATAATGATAACCAACATAATATAGCACATTATATGAGGGATTTTAACGCTTGGCTTGGTGAGTTCCGCAGCTCCATTGCTGATTATAAATATTACATCGACTTTCCCAAAGTGTTTGCCAATGTTGATGCGCTCAAGATTGAACTGAACATTCTTAACTCATTGATCGGGTCACGAAATATCGAAGCCGATTTTGAGAATATAATCGAGCGTTACCCTGAGACCCTAAAATGCATTCCTATTCTTCTGGCTAAACGCGAGATGGATATTTTCGCGATGGATGAAGAAGGAGCATTCTGCTACAATTTTGTGGCGAGAAACTATCCGATATCTCAGTATAAGATCTTTATGAGAAATACGGGATTGTTCGATCTTATGGAGAATCATCTGATTAATAATCTGGTGGACTATGTGACTGGTGTCGAGACTGGACTTGACTCCAACGGACGCAAGAATCGTGGTGGTCATTTGATGGAAAATCTTGTTGAGAGTTATCTCATTCAAGCCGGCCTTGTAAAAGACGAGACCTATTTCAAGGAAATGTATATTCACGAGATTGAGAAAAAGTGGAACGTAGATTTATCTTCAATCTCTAATAATGGAAGCGCAGAAAAGAGATTTGATTTCGTCATCAAATGTCCGAATATGATTTATGGCATCGAGACGAACTTCTATTCTAGCCCTGGTTCCAAACTGAATGAGACCGCACGGAGTTATAAGACAATAACATTGGAAACCAGAGACTTGGATTTCTTCAAGTTTGTGTGGTTCACTGACGGTCAAGGCTGGATAAAGGCCCGGAACAATCTGAAAGAGACTTTCGATGTCCTTGAGAACCTCTATAATATCAAGGATTTGGAAGATGGCGTTATTTCAAAGCTGATTCAAGAATGATTACACCTTTCTTCAAGTCCGGTAATAAGGATTTCACTTTGGTTAAAGGAGATTGTATCGAACTTATGTCTCAATTTGAGTTCAAGTTTGATATGATTTTCGCAGATCCGCCATACCATCTGTCTAATGGGGGCATCAGCGTTCAGAGCGGAAAAATGGTGTCTGTGAATAAAGGTGACTGGGATAAATCTAAGGGATTTGAGGAAGACTACCTGTTCGATAAGGCTTGGCTTTCAGCCTGCCGAGAAAAGCTAAAGAGCAACGGAACAATTTGGGTAAGCGGCACTTATCACAACATCTTTTCCATAGCACGGTGTCTGACGGAACTTGGATTCAAGATTCTGAATTGCATTACTTGGGTGAAGACCAATCCCCCACCTAACCTTTCGTGCCGGTATTTCACGTACTCTGCTGAATATATCCTTTGGGCTCGGAAGGAGCAGAAAGTCGCTCACTACTTCAATTATGAGTTGATGAAGGAGATAAATGGTGGTACCCAGATGCGTGACGTGTGGACTCTTCCTGCTATAGCACGATGGGAGAAATCGTGCGGGAAGCATCCTACTCAGAAACCTTTATGCGTACTTTCAAGGATTATTCAAGCTTCCACAGAACCGGGAGCATGGGTATTGGATCCATTCACGGGCAGCAGCACGACAGGTATCGCAGCCAACCTGCTTGGACGCAGGTTCTTGGGAATAGATATGGAGGATAAGTTTCTGGAGATCAGCAAAGCTCGAAGAGAAGAACTTGACAATTATTCTCTTCGTACTGAGTATCTGGAGAAACTGCAAAAACAGGCAAAACTCTTCGAGGATAAGGATATTCGTGTCCTCAGCGAGCCGCCTGTTTATTATGGTGCAGGGTTGCCGTTCTAGTATTCCCTATGATTGATTGCCAAGTTCAAGAGGTTTCGGTAGTTCTTTTTACCTTCTATACATTCTTTCGTCCAAACAAGGGAATACTTAAATTGATGAGCATCTTGATTCTGTTTCTCACACAAGCAGAAAAGTTCCAATATCAATGCCAACCCGCCTATTGACAGAGTGCCAGGGACATTAACATTCGCGTAGGCTCTCTCGATGTGTTCCAATGATGTTGGAGTATAGTCTCTACGCTCTTCCACAGAGCGAAACGGAGTACACGTATCATAGAATGAAGAGAAGTAATCAAGTATGGCCTTCATTTCTTCCGGAAAATGTTGTGCCTTTAGAAGCACATCTACAATCCAGTCAACGTGAGGCAGCAAGACAGGTTTTGCATCCTCTCCAGGATTAAGATATTTCACCCGGAAATCAAGTTCAGGGTTTTCTCCTCTGTTACCTTGGAACATACCGATTAGCGTTCCATCTTGTGTGGCGAATGTATGGATGGCCTCTTCATTACCACGAACCATTCGCATTTTACCGTCTCTGTAATAATCTGGGTTATAAGTCATAGCGTATCATTGTTAAGTAATTCGCATATAGAGATATTCAAAGCCTTTGCAATCTTTTCCATATTGCAAAGCGTAATATTCTTTTCGGCACGTTCAATCATACCGATGTATGTGCGGTGAACACCGGCCTTGTCTGCTAGCTGTTCTTGCGACAGGCCAAGTGCCTTTCGGTGCTGTTGGACGCTCTGGCCAAAATGCAACAAAATAGGCTGTTTATCCATTTTAAGTGTTGTTCTTGCTTTACTTGACAAAAGTATGAATATATACTAAAGTTATCAACATACTATAATTAGCACTATAGGATAATAAACTGATTATCATAGACATTTCGGCATGGGTAATCAGCACATCCACGCCGTCTGGAATCTTTTCATAGAACTCCTTCTGGCATCCGGAACTTCAGTCCTCCATAAACATGGGGTCCCCATAGAATGTCACGCCGTCTATCTCCACCGAACTGTTGCACAGATAATGGCAATTGGAGTCTAGTCCGTCAATGACGGCCCCATACAGGCAAGCGTCGTGGTTCCCCGCCACGAAATTCTTATGGGCATAGGGAAGAGCGCTGAACCACCTCATAAAGTCCAGCACCTCCGAGGATGAGCCGTTCATGGCAATATCTCCCGAGTGGACGATCACGTCCACCTCAGGAAGACCGCCAAGATCGCGATGCGACCCATGTGTATCCGAGAGAAGAAGAATGTTCATGTCAATGCCGGTCTATACCCATAAAAGTAGCAAAAAAACCCGCTTTCCCTCATTCATTGGCCTTAAAATCAGCGGCAACCGCCATACACTCATTAGAATAGAGGAACGTGTCCTGCATCCTTTCCACATCAGACCCGCTAAACAGAAGCATGTCACCTTTTCCGTCAAGACACTCCGCTCCTGGCGTATCCAAAGCGACTATAGAATCTCGTTTGTCCAACATGCGGAATCCCATCCTTACAGGAGATATTCTCCTTTCTCTCTTTGGTTATCAAACTATTAGAAATGCGATTCGTCGAAATTACCATGTGAACACCCACAGCACCCCATTCTGAGACAAGCCTACGATATTCCTAAACGCGGCAGTTGCAGCGTATTCTTCCTGCATCTCCGGATCCTGCATATTGATGACACTGGACGACAGTATCAATTCATCGGGAGGATCTTAGCGCGCAGGCTTTGGCAAAGTGGGAAAAGTACTTGTCTGACAGAAGCAAGGCGTCATTGTCCTCTGAAAGATATTCCTCACAGAATTGGTCCCTAGCCCTTATTACCTCTTTGAGCATCGATCCCCTTAATGAAAACGGCTCGCTAATTCGTCCGACAGCTATGGTCAGGTCAAAAAGATCAAGAGCACGGACAAAAGCGCCTTTGGCCATATTCTCGTTACCTTTACACTTCCATTTAAATGTTCTGCCTACCTCACTGCCTATGTTGGCCATCTGAACGATGAACGGCATCTCCGGCTACCGCGACGTGCTGGCCACCATCCACGAATCCTACGAACACATCACCCCGCGCCCCAACAGCATCCTCCAATTGCACCGGGACCTCTATTCCTTCAGCAGCAGCGCCGTAGGTGGTGTATATAAAAACTCGGACAACATCATTGCAGAGAAGCACGCCGACGGCACGGAAACAGTCCGCTTCCTCCCGGTCCCCGCCTTCCAGACGGCCGATGCCATGCTGAACCTCTGCACCAGATACAATGATGCCATCGAGGCCGCGACCTATAATCCGCTGATCCTGATGCCGATATTCATCCTGGACTTCCTCTGCATCCACCCGTTCAATGACGGAAACGGCCGCATGAGCCGCCTTCTGACGCTTCTCCTCCTGTACCGCGCCGGATTCATTGTGGGAAAGTACATCAGCATCGAGATGCTCATCGAGAAGACAGGAACCGGCAGGGCTACGGCCTATGTTAAGAAATAATCCTCCTATAGATCTATTTTCATAAGTCAATAATTTCTCAGTATGACACAATACATCGCATAGAGGTACTCAAAAAAGCCATTTCAAGGCATGGAGTACCGGAAATAATCAACTCCGATCAGGGCTGCCAGTTTACGAGCAAGGAATGGGCTGACGCCTGCTCTCAGCACTCTGAAATGAAGGTCAGCATGGACGGCCGCGGCCGTGCTAAAGACAATATCTGGATAGAAAGATTTTGGAAAACGATAAAATACGAGTATATTTACATCCAGCCGGAGGAAAACGGCGCGGATCTGTTCTTTGGAATCAAGAGATTTATTGACGACTACAACTACCACCGTCGTCACCAAGGAATCAACCGTACAGTACCAAGCAAGCTTTACATTCGTCAGGCAGCTTGGTCTTAACTAAGAACAACACTGTACCTGTTTAAATAACGATAGTATTGCAGGAGAAAGTATTAACTTTAGAGACAATGAAAGACATAAGTTGCATTAAAAGAACCATATAAAATTATTAATGACACCACTAAATTTTTAACCAATGGTAACATTCTTTCGTTTTTCTTCCAAACCGGCCTGTATCCTGGCATGTGCGCTTGCATTATGCGTAGGATGCAATGATGATGACAAGAAAGGAGGCACATCATCGAAAGAGTCTCTGGCGCTTACGTCATTCCATCCTAATTACGGGAAGTATCAAGAGAAGGTCATCCTGCAAGGGAAAGGCTTCGGTGACCCTTCCCAGATGCGGGTATATTTTAATCAGAGAAAAGCACCTGTCATCGGGGTCAGCCGCGATGGCACGGAATTGTACGTGCAGGCTCCGCGGCTCCCCGGTGATACTTGCGTCATCTCCGTGTCGAACGGCAAGGACTCTCTTTCCTACGAAGAAACATTTGCTTACACGGTCTCTACCACTGTGACCACGGTCTGTGGCAACGGCACCGGCATCTATAAAGCCGGAGACCTGAGCGAGGCGCAAGTCTCTCCTTATTATTGCTGCGTAGACAGCAGCGAAAACGTGTTCGTAATAGACCACAGCAGCTCAAACGGAGATGGAGGGAGCGTCAATGGCATTGCCAGGATTGATTTCAAGACGAATGAACTGGTGACGATTTCGACTCAGTACTATGCGAACGTGCCTTGCGTTGACCCTGTCACTCAGAAGGTCATGGCCCCTACCGAGACTACAGTCGGGATGTTCGTCGAGATGGATCCGAAAGAGATGTGGGGTCTGAGGGTCCGGGACTTCGGCGCAAAGATCGACTGGTCGAAGAGTTCTGCAGGCCGTCCTGCGAACGGCTATAAGCACACTTTCGTGGTGAATCCTTACGACGGATTCATTTACACGCGTTTCTATTACGGCCAGGTAGTGAAAATCAATCCTGTGACTTATGAGGCAGAGGTTGTCTGCGACACTCCTAACGGAGATTCTTTCGGCCTTACGTTCCGGCCAACAGACCCTAACGTGCTTTACGTGGCTTGCTGGAGCAATATGACAGGCATGGCCAATTCCATCGCGAAGGTCGACCTCAACAAGGACAAGCCGGAGATGGAGAAACTGACGAGCGGCATCACCGGCCACAGGGATGGCAAGATTGCCGAGGCTCGGTTCAATTGCCCGGCCCAGCTTTTCAGCGATAATGACGGCAACATCTACGTTGCCGACTGCGATAACCACTGCATCAGGAGGATAACTCCGGAGAACCAGGTGGAGACAGTGCTGGGAGTTCCCGGAAAGTCAGGCTGGAAAGACGGCACAAAAGAAGAGGCTCTCTTCAAGTATCCAAGAGGCATCGGAATAAGCAAAGACGGTTCTGTCTACGTGGCTGACTTCGGCAACAGGAGAGTCCGCAAACTATCCATCAACTAAAGATTATTCTAATGAAGAAACAGTTATATTTCCTGATTTCTATCATATTGATGATAGGATCTTTTCAAGCCCATGCCCAGACTTACAGGCTGGCAGGAACGGTTTATGACCAGGATGGCCCACTGCCTGGAGTCGCCGTAATAGTCCAAGGTTCTACAGTGGGAACGATGACTGACGACAAAGGGCATTTTTCCATCAAGGCTCAGAAAGGCGACAAGCTGATTTTCCAGATGATGGGGTTCAAGGACATTGAATATATCGTCGTAAAGGAAAACACGAAAATTAGCATAACGTTCACGGAAACGACTCAGGAACTTGACCAGGTCATCATCACGGCTCTCGGTACCACCCAGAGGAAGATATCTAACCTGGCTGCAGTGACATCCATTGACGCAAAACTGCTTGATCAGCCTACGACATCCATCAGTAACCTCCTCGGGGGCAGAGTCGCTGGCGTCATTTCTTCTTTGACCAGCGGAGAGCCAGGCAAAAACATTGCCGAGTTCTGGATTCGAGGTATAGGGACATTCGGAGCTAATTCTTCTGCCCTTGTGCTGATTGACGGGCTGGAAGGCGACATCAACTCGATAGACCCTTCGGACATCGAGAATTTCTCCGTCCTGAAAGATGCATCTGCCACCGCAGTTTATGGCGTCAGGGGTGCCAACGGAGTCGTGCTTATCACCACGAAACGAGGCAGCACGGACAAAGTACGCATCACTGGCAGGGTTTCAACTACTTTGTCTCACCTTAGGAGGCTTCCTGATTATGTGGGTGCATACGATTATGCAACTCTTGCAAATGAAGCCAGAGAGGTGCGCGGAGAAGAGCCGCTGTATTCCAACGTCGAGATGGACATTATCCGCAATAATCTGGACCCCGATCTCTATCCAGACGTGAACTGGCAGAAGGAAATCGTGAAGAATAATTCATGGAAGAGGGCCTACTATGTGAGTGCGCAAGGAGGAGCCAAGGCTGCGAAATATTTCCTGTCTTTGTCTGTCAATCAGGAAGATGCGGCCTATAAAGTGGACCATTCCAGCCCTTACGCCCAGAACGTCGGTTACGATACATACGGATTCCGCTCCAACATTGACATGAACCTGACTCCGACTACCAAGCTTTATTTCGGTAGCACGGGTCACCTAGCCGTGAACAGGAATCCTGGCGTCGCAAACACAGATTACATCTGGTCCGCCCAGGCAAATATTCATCCTCTCCGACTTCCCACTGTATATTCCAATGGACAGCTGCCGGGCGTAGGACAGGGTGCGCAGACTTCCCCTTACGTTATGATCAACCGTTTGGGAAAACGTTTGGACACAGAGTTCCAGTCTAAGACGACAGTCGCTCTTGAACAAGACCTGGGCATGATCACTAAGGGACTTAGGATTCGCGCGCAGGGTGCTTTCGATTACACTTCATGGTTCAGCGAGAGCCGCCATGTCCAGCCGGAGCTTTACGAGGCGGTGAGCAGGACATCTACCGGAGAACTGGTGACGATCAAGAGGGTTAGCGAGCAAGCTGCTTCTTACAATAAGACAACGAATAATTATAGGAAATATCACTTCGAGTCCACTCTTAATTATGATCGTCTGTTCGGCAAAGACCACAGGGTTTCTGGCCTTGTCTACTACTATATGTCCGATGATAAGTATTCCAGCGAGAGCGTCAGCAACATGAGCGCCATCCCAAAGAGATATCAAGGAATATCCAGCCGGCTGACTTACGGCTACTCTGACACTTATCTGATAGACCTGAACTTCGGATACACCGGATCGGAGAACTTCCAGAAAGGCAGGCGTTTCGGATTCTTCCCTTCCGTGGCTGTCGGCTGGGTGCCTACCCAATATAAGTTCATGAAGGACAATCTGCCTTGGCTGAATTTCTTCAAGGTCAGGGCTTCTTACGGAACGGTCGGGAACGACCGGATTTCATCCAAGAGATTCCCTTACCTTACAATCGTCAATCGAGGTACGACTTCCCCTTGGGGATCGGCCTCTGCGGAAACTCTTTGGGAAACGTACACAGGTGCCGACAACCTCAAATGGGAGGTGGCGACTAAGTTCGACCTCGGATTCGAGGGAACGCTTTTCGTCGATAAGGTGGATTTCGTCCTGGACTTTTTCAATGACGTGCGTGACGGAATATTCCAGGAACGCCAGCAAGTTCCTCTCTATGTCGGGCTCATGTCCAGGCCTTACTCCAACATAGGTAAGATGCGTTCATACGGCGCTGATGGCAATGTTTCATTCAAGCAGAAGATTGGAAGCAACATGAACCTCACCCTCAGGGCCAATTTCACATACTCTAAGAATGATGTCAAGAATTGGGAGGAGTCGAATCCTGCCTATCCTTATCAGGAGCGCTCAGGCTATCCTTACGGAGTCGTAAGGGGTTATTACGCCCTTGGCTTGTTCAAAGATCAGCAAGACATAGATACAAGCCCGGTGCAGACGTTCGGTGAATACAGGCCGGGAGACATCAAGTATCGCGACGTAAATGGAGATGGCCGCATAGATTCCGATGACCGAGTGCCTATCGCTTATGGGCTGTCATCGTCAGGGGCTATCGTTCCTATCCTGATGTACGGCTTCGGCGGTGAGTTTCAGTACAAAAAGCTCAGCATCGGGGTGCTCTTCAAGGGAACCGGAAATTCAGATTTCTTCTATGGCGGAGCGGGCTACATTCCTTTTGCTTCCGGAAGGCTCGGAAACGTGCTTGCGCAAGCCATGGAATACAAGAACAGATGGATTCCTAAAGAATATGCCGAAAAGCATGGGATTCCGCTCGAGCAGGCTGAGAATCCCGACGCGATTTATCCACGCTTGACCTATGGAAGCAGTTCGAACAACACCCAGACTTCCACGTTCTGGAAAGGAAATGGAAGGTACTTGAGACTTCAAGAAATTACCATCAATTACAACTGGTCGGCAAAATTCATGAAAAAGATCGGACTCCAGTCTGCTGACCTGCAGCTGGTGGGAAATAACTTGGCCGTATGGTCGCCTGTGAAGTTCTTCGATCCTGAGCAGGCTCAAAACAGCGGCCGGGCTTATCCAATACCTGTCACTTTTACATTCCAGGTTTATCTGCACTTCTAAAAAAATCACGAACATGAAAAGAATATCATACGTTATTTTAGCCTCGATCTTGTCGGCCGGATTTGCTTCCTGCAACTATCTGAGCATAGATGACTATTTCTCCGACGAGATAAAGATTGACGAAGTATTCGCCAACAAGAGGAATGTCCAGGCATACATCTGGGGCATGACAGGGGACCTGCGTGACGAAGGCTCTCTCTATCAGGATGCTGATTTTCCCGGACCTCTTGCGACAGACGAGGCCTTTACTATGTACGGCACTCAGTTTGGCTACAATGGAATGAAGCTTGTTCTCGGAGAAATCTCTGCCAGCAACCCTTATTCCTTCTCCAACGTGTGGACTACAAGCTACCAGTGCATCAGAAGGGCGAATACTGTGTTCGCAAGGATAGATGAAGCTAAAGATCTCACCGCACAGGACAGGGCAGAACTTCTTTCTCTGAACAGGTTCATTCGTGCCTATGCTTACTATAAGCTTTGGCTTGCGTATGGACCGGTAATCTTGATAGGGGACGAGGAAATACCTTCTAACCTTGATCTGGGAGATTATGACAGGGCTCGCGCCACGAATGAAGAGACTGTGGAATATATCTGCAGCGAGCTTGAGGAGGCAGCTAAATATCTTCCTGAAACCTATCCTCTGATGGAATTCGGAAGGCCAACCAAGGGAGCCGCTTACGGACTGATCGCAAGAATCAGAACTTATTACGCCAGCCCTCTCTGGAATGGAGGGGAAGCAGCCAGAAGGTGCTTTGGCAATTGGTACAGGAAAACGGACCGAGTTAAATATGTCACCACCGATGAATATGACGAAGAGCGCTGGGCTATTGCCGCAGCCGCTTGCAAGAGAGTGATGAATATGAAAAAGAGCGGAGCTCCGATGTACAGTCTATTCACCGTGCAGGAAGATACGCAGACTCCGCCTTTGCCAGAGGGAGTGACTTCCGATCCGGACTTCTACGAGCCTTATCCTGTGGGAGCCGCAGGAATCGACCATCTGAGGTCGTATTCGGAGCAGTTCACGGGGGAGGCGGTGATAGCCACAAATCCTGAATATGTCTGGGGAAGGAAAAGCCAGACCCTTGTTGACAATACCCGGATGAGTTTCCCTATCAGCTTCGGAGGATGGGGAGGAATGGCCCTTACGCAGAAAATAGTGGATAGCTATTCCATGTACGACGGACGCTCCATAGACAATTCCAGCGAAGCTTATCCGTACTCGGAATCGGGTTTCACCAACGAGCAGAAGTCTTTCTCGGGCTACAGGCTCAATGCCGGCGTCTATAACATGTACGACAACAGGGAGATGCGTTTCTATGCCTGCGTAGGGTTTTCGGAGAGATTTTGGCCGATGTCTTCCACCACCATGTCTGGGAAGTACAACCAGACGGTGACATATTACTATGACTCCCCTAACGGAAAGCAGAATTCTGCGACGGACTACAGCCCTACGGGCTATGTCATTGTGAAATACATTCATCCTAATGATGCCTGGGACGGAGATAACGCCAGGAGAATGGATAAAGGCTATCCTATCATAAGGTATGCTGACATACTGCTCATGTATGCCGAGAGTCTCAATCATCTGACAAAAGCTTATGAGATAAAGCTCGGCGACGAGACTTATTCGGTGTCGCGGGACCTGAATGAGATAAAGTCGGCGTTTAACCTCGTGCGCCACCGTTCCGGGATGCCGGGAATCAGCAATAATGATCTTGCAGACGAGGAAACCTTCCAGAAAATCCTTGAAATCGAAAGAATGAAGGAATTCCTGCACGAAGGGCAGCGTTACTTCGACGTCCGCAGGTGGGGAATTTACGAGGAAACAGAGAATGAAACAATCATGGGAATGAACGTGGATGGCTCTAAGGAGAATTTCTATCAAAGAACAGTTCCGAATACTTCCAGAATCGGAGCTCGCCTGGTTCATAAGAAACTCTACCTGCTTCCTATTCCACTGAGCGAAATCCGCAAGCTCCCTTCTTGCGACCAGAACCCGGATTGGGAAAGCTAACATCAACACGTATTGAATCATGAAACACAAATGCATAATATTAGCGGCTCTGGCAGCATTCTCCATCGTTTCTTGCAACGACAAGGAGGTGTTCGAGAAAGAGCAGTACAAGAACATCTTCGGATTCGTGAGCGAGTCTGACAACACTAAGAAGATGACGGTCAGCCTTCACTATGAGACAACCACGACGTACATGTCATTATCGATGGGAGGCACGAAGGCTCCAAAGAATGACGTCAAAATAAACATCGTCTTGGATTCCACTCTCGTAGATGAGTACAATAAGGCGAACTATGACGTAGATGTCGAGAAATATGCAGTTGTCATGCCTGCTGATAAATACGAGATATCCAGCATGACATGCGTAATAAAATCTGGCGAGGTGCTTGGCACTATCCCTGTCACGATTCACCCCGCAGGCCTGTCTCCAGACAAGGATTACATCATTCCTGTGAGAGTCCTTTCCTATGATGGCGCCGAACTTCATCCAGACAAGAGTTCCCTTCTGCTTAAGATAGCGATAAAGAATCAATGGTCTAATTCCAGCGGAATAGGTTATCAGATGGTGGGAAACAGAAAACTCTTGCCGGATGGGTCTCCTATCAATATGCCTGGAACCAAGACGATTCATTGCTGGACTGCGAACAGCGTGAGGATGATGCCCGGGAATGAGACTTTCAGCAAAGACAAGCACACCTTGGAGGCAAAGGCGATGATAGCGTACATCGATGCCGCGGCCGATGCGAAAGGCTATCACAAGGTTACGCTGAAGCCTTACCGGGATATTAAAGTGACGCAGCTGGACGATGACCCTGAATATCCTAACGTGTACGGAATCATAGACGATGGGTACAATACCTATAAGACCTTCCTGCTGCATTACAAGTATCAGATAGGAAATGATGTATATGAGATGCGGGAGGAGACGAGGGTTCTTTATTCGGAGGATAAGGATGTGGACGAGGGTTTCACTATCATAGAAACAAAAAAGTAGGAGGCAGACATGAAAAAAATAATATTGAATATATCGTTGGTATCTTTGTTGGCGCTTTCTGCTTCATGCGACAACTTCCAAAGGACGGATGTTTACCCAACCATCACAGTGGATCACAGTTCCGTTACGTTGTTTGAAGGGGACGAGATTCAGCTGACGGCTAGTCCGTCCAGTCTTACGTTCAAATGGTCTACGAGCGACGAATCCATTGCCACGGTCGACAATTCAGGCCTGGTCAAAGCCATAAAGCAGGGCTCTGCGTCCATTTTATGCGAATCGGGAGACATATCGTTCGAGACTGAGGTCTACGTAAGCAAAAAGGTTGCACTGACCGACGTTGCCATGAAGTGCGACAGCCTGATCGAGCTTGCAATCGGTGCCACTGTCACCATTCCGGTGTACATGGTTCCATCGGATGCCAACGACGTTCCAGCTACGGATTTCGGCTGGTGGTCTGATGACGAGAATATCGCCAGGGTAAGCCAGTCCGGAGTCGTAAAGGGCATAGGCACAGGAACTACGAAAATCCACTACCGCAAGGGCTCGTTCGCCAAGTTTGTGACCTTTGACGTTCAGGTTACCTTCCCGTTTGTGAAGGGGCATCCGTTCGTTATCAGCAAAGATGAGCCTGCCGTCATCTGGTTCAGGGATTTCGACCGCGGAGGAATGAACGTTGCGTTCTACGACACCGGCGGCGGTGGCGGAAACACTTACCGCGCCCAGCATGGTGACCCTACAAGTTCAATGGTGACCATCGAAGGTGGCGGCAACATCGGCTATCTTGCCAGTGGAGAATGGTACATCTATTCCATAAGCGTGAAAGATGCGGGAACCTACAAGATTACCATAAACGCTGCATCTGGCAGTGGCGGCTCTCAGGGCATGTATCATTTTGAAATCGACGGAGTCAAGGCTACCGAAACCATGCCGATTCAGGGCAGCGGCAACTGGGGACAATTCATCAATGATGATTCATTCCAGATTACCTTACCGGCTGGCGATCACAAGCTGAAATTCTTCGCCGATACTGGTTCTCATAACCCTAAGCACATGACTTTCACTTATATTTCCGAATAAACGTAGGAATTGCCATTCTCAAAGCCTTGGAAACCCGAAATTCCAAGGCTTTTTTCAATATATTCACTATATTTATAAGATTTTTTCTGCGCATAAATGATTTCTCAATAGAAGTCAAACTCACTGTCCAGCAGTTCTCCGACCAGGAAAAGAACCGGCTCCGCTGGTGGAATAAATATGATCTTCCACGCTTCAAGAATGTGCTTTTGAAGGAAGCTACAGCACGCCCGGAAGGTCTTCCGCTGGAAACCGCACTCCTGCAGCGCTGCCGGGACTACTTCGAGGACTATGCAGATGAAGTCCTTGACAAGGTCGGCATTTCAGACGTTGACCGTTATCTTGAGACCCTGAAACACAAAATCGATAATCCCTACCAAAAATGACACTCAAAGACCTGATACTCTAATATGATTTCGAAACCCTGCCTCTCCACAGCTCCCAGCAAAAGATCGAGGAGAAATCGGATGACACCCACACCGTCTACAGATACCGACTGATCCCGACCTTCGACTTCAAGCAGGAACTGCTGAGCCACGGGCCTTCTGTCGAAGTGCTGGAGCCGGAAGAGCTGCGCGACGAAATGGTTGATGACATCAGGAGGATGGCAGGGGAATTATAAGATTTAGCCTCTATGGTAATAATTTCAAAAACAGTGCGTAATAAGTATACTATTGAAGAGCATCAACCAACATACTTATTACGTTTTTATTCTCCACAAATGGTTTGAATACTTCCTTCCATAAATTGTCCGCCAACCCCTTTGCATCTTGTTTAGCCCTGAACAGGCATTCTTCCACAAGCCTACAAGAATCATTGCTGTCTTTTTGGAAAAACACCTTTGCCGGAATTGTCTTCATAAACGGATACCACGCATTTTCCCGACTCTCATGAAAGCCATTGGCTGTCAAAAAGGCTTTCAAATCGGCATTGGCATTAACCTTCTCAATAAATTTTTCAGGAATGATTTCAGAAGGATTAATCCATATCCCCGCTCCTCGTTTATACCAAGACCAGTGGCTCCACTCTATACAAATACTCAGTGAATGATGTTTCTGTAAAACAATGGATATATAATCATCCTTAGCATCATACCTCCAACCGGCTCCGGACAAATTGGATTCAGCAATTATCCTCATCTCAGTCAATAGACGACTCTTCAGTTCGCGAACCATCATGTCCTTCATGTTGGAGAGTTCCACAAACGAGTTCCTGTCTTCTGCAGTTTTAAATAAACTCAAAACATTCACAATCTCATTCATTTCCTTATAACTGTTTACAATATTCAATATACTGGGCAATCAGATTTCGGAGCGGAGTATTCTCTGCCGGCAGTCTATCCATGCATTTTCCTAACCACTCAGGGATAGCCTCGTGAAAAGTCATCACTTTTAGTTCCATAGGTAGTTCTTCCGGCAAGTCTTCAGGATAGTCAACCGGACGTGAAATTGAATTGGAATTAATATGTTTGGTTCTATCCGGCACCAAATAAACTATTTTGTACTCAGGGTGCTTCGAATAATAATCAGTATCGCGATCTTCTTTGCACTTGTGAATATTCTCATACCAATACCGGTACAATTGGTTAGGTTGATCTCCTGCCCAATTGGATTTGTTCTCAATTATGACAGCGCCTAACGGATTCTGTCTTCTTAACAAAACATCCACACGCCCTTCTTCAGCCGTTATTATCCATTCCTCATTGCCTTTGTCCTTCTCAAAACCAATATACTCCAAAAACGCAGACAAGAACAATTTGCCTTGTCCATGCATCGGATTATCCGAAAGGAAAAAATGCAGGATTCGGCTATGGATGGGTTCACTTATGCCGGAAAACTCATTCCAAAGGGAAAATACATTGACGTACTTGCCCTTCTTCGTATTGGACATCCTCTCCGTCTTGATTATTTTCATGATTGAACTGCACAGATCAATCGTCTTCTGATATTTTTCCAATTTTTCTTCCATAATCTACAAATTAATCAAATGCGGCTCAAGCAGCGTACCGTAATGCTCATCCATCATGGCAGCATTGGAAAAGACGGTTCCGCCTCTTTCCTCCAGGCCATTGGCCTTATGGATATGGCCGAAAAGATGTATCCGGGGACGGACTGCCGTCACACGCGAGAGCAGCTCATTGGAGCCGTAATGGATGCTTCCGTCCCGGTCGAGGATTCCGTATGGCGGGGCATGGGTAATCAGCACATCCACGCCGTCAGGAATCATTTCATAGAACTCCTTCTGGCGTCTGGAACTGCAGTCCTCCATAAACATGGGGACCCCATAGAATGTCACGCCGTCAATCTCCACCGAACTGTTGCACAGATAATGGCAATTGGAGTCAAGTCCGTCAATTACGGCACCATACAGGCATGCGTCGTGGTTCCCCGCCACGAAAATCTTATGGGCATAGGGAAGGGCGCTGAACCATCTCATAAAGTCCAGTGCCTCCGAGGATGATCCGTTCATGGCAATGTCTCCCGAGTGGACAATCACGTCCGCCTCAGGAAGCCGGCCAAGGCTGCGATGCGCCCCATGGGTATCCGAGAGATGAAGAATGTTCATGTCAAAAAGCATTCTAGAACTCCAGGTTCACTTTATATATAGGATCTTCCAGTTCATCTTGCTTGACTAGGAACATGGTCATATAGACAGGTAGGTATTCGACATTGCCCTTCACGTGCAGGTTGTCATTGCACAGAACTATCGCCCTCCGTATTCCATAATTCGGGATGCTCAAGAGTTTGGACAGCGCATTATGACGTTCGTAATCCTTACCAGACTTGACTTCCAAGGGAATGATTTCATCATCCGTTTCCAATATAAAATCAATTTCTCCCTGCTTCTTGCTGTTGAAGTAGTATAAATCCCATCCATGAGCGTGAAGCTCTTGCGCGACAGCATTTTCAAATACGCTACCATAGTTCACGTTCACCTTTCCCTGCAGAATCTTCAGTTGGATGCCTCCTGATGAATATTGGCAAGAAAGCAGCCCTACATCGTTCTGGAAAAGCTTGAAAAGGTTCCGCTGCTCACTCAGTTTCAACGGGGAGACTGGCTCTTCGACATTGTATGTCGGAAGTGCCATGTCTGCGTCTTTGAGCCAGATGAAATCATTTTCATGTCTGCCGAAAGTCATATTCTCATTGAGACGTTTGAGGATGAACCGTTTGTTCTTGGCATTCAACTCAGAAGGGATGAGATCAAACACCTCATCGATATACAGTTTCTTTCTGACATCCTTGTCGTAACGGGCTATGTCTTTCTTATAAAGATTGATAATATCCCTTTGTTCTTTCACCACGTTCTGAATATTGTTGGAATCCATATAAGTCTGGACAGCAGCAGGCATACCTCCAACTATGATGTACAACTGAAATAGTTGCATCATCTTTTCATGTATATAGGCATCCACCAGCGTTTTTTCCGACCAAGATTTCTTGACAGCATCCAACACATTCTCCGGCACCCCCACGGCACTGACAAATTCCTCAAAATCCATGGGATAGACCTGCATCTCTGACATATAACCAACAGGCACTGAACGGATGTCTTTCAATTCAACACCCAGCAGGGAACCACTCAACGCATAAATATAGCTTCCTTCATCCACCAATGCTTTAACCCAGGTCATCACATCCGGGCATTCTTGCACTTCATCAAAAAAAATCAATGTTTTGCTTCGCACCAAAGGGACTCGCGAATATGCCGAAATCCTGAGCAGCAGTTCTTTGACATCTCCTGCCCCATTGATTATGTCCATCGCCTCCGGCTGAAGCAAGAAATTGAACTCAATGAGATTCAAGCCATGCAGTTTAGCATATTTCCGGATAGAATAGGTCTTACCTACCTGTCTGGCGCCGGTAAGAAACAACGCTTTCTTCGAGTTGGAGAAATGCGCATCTATCTCGTTGTCAATCTTTCTATTAAGCATATATTGCACAATTTACGCAATGTGTTTTACCACAGTTTTTGCAACTTTTCCAAGGCAAATCTATGCTATTTTTGCAACTTTTCCAAGTATTTCATCTTTTATTCACATTATTCTCTACAACATCTTCCTTGACCTTAATCGACATACATTCATCAGGGGAGAGGAACGTGCCCTGCACTCTTTCGACACCGGAACGAATTCTGATACAAATTGGAAAGTTAAAAGAGATGAAGGTACTCAGCTCTCTTTTAACATCAGACTCGCGAAGCAGAAGCATGTCGCCTTTTCCGTTAAGCCACTCCGCTCCCGGCGTATCCAACGTGACTATAGAACCTCGTTTGTCCAACATGCGGAACCCCATCCTTACAGGAAAATTCTCCTTTATCTCTTTGGTTATAACGCTATTAGAAATGCGATTCGTCAAGATTACCATATGAACACCCACAGCACCCCATTCTGAGACAAGCCTACTATATTCCTAAACGCGGCAGTTCAGCGTATTTTTCCTGCATATCCGGATCCTGTATATTGATGACACTGGACGACAGTATCAATTCATCGGGAGGATCTTAGCGCGCAGGCTTTGGCAAAGTGGGAAAAGTACTTGTCTGACAGAAGCAAGGCGTCATTGTCCTCTGAAAGATATTCCTCACAGAATTGGTCCCTAGCCCTTATTACCTCTTTGAGCATCGATCCCCTTAATGAAAACGGCTCGCTAATTCGTCCGACAGCTATGGTCAGGTCAAAAAGATCAAGAGCACGGACAAAAGCGCCTTTGGCCATATTCTCGTTACCTTTACACTTCCATTTAAATGTTCTGCCTACCTCACTGCCTATGTTGGCCATCTGAACGATGAACGGCATCTCCGCCCACCTTTCCTTATTCGGCTTTTCAGGAAGATACATCATCTTTTGTTCAAAAACCATTCAATAGCGTTCACGATATGTATTGTCTGATTGCTGACCATCACATCGCGGGTTTCGCCCAGACATATAAGCCAAAGGTTTCCGCAGTTCAACTTTGAGGAAGCCAAAATAAGGGATTCGGTCTCCCTTCTGTAGGTCTTACTGTCAGAAATGTCATAGGCCACTTGAATGAGTTCCAATACAACATTCTGTCTGCACACGACAAAATCGACCTCCTTTTGCCGTGTGGAAGGCTTGTAATAGTATATGTCCTCAGCCGCGGAACAATACCTGCGAAGCAACTCCATAAGGACCGCGTTCTCCAAACGCCAGCCCATATTCTCACCAAGAAGCGAGTTGCCACGGTTGGAGACGAATCCTTGGTCAACCACATAAGCTTTCTCGCCGGTTATCCTCTCCTTGCTTTTGTATGAGAACTTTTGCAGAGGGTGGATCAAGAATGCCTGAGCCAGATAAGATGTATATTTCTGAGCCGTGGCAGCTGTCTTGAGGTTGGATATTTCCGCTAAAGTTTTATAGTCAATAACTTGACATGAATTATTAATAAGATGATAAGCTATGCGTCTGATGCTCTCTGGATTGCGAATATTAAAACGCTTCGCTATGTCTTTTGTGATGATTGTCTCGATAAGCCCCTCTATGTACGTTCGGCGACCGCGAGGATTACGAAGCTTCATCAATTCAGGGAATCCCCCGTCATTAAGATAAGCTTCCAAAGCGATTTTTCTGGCAGCGTCAGCCTTTGTCGTAATCCCTTTGACATCAACCTTTTCCGCATCGCATAACTCTGCATAACTGAAAGGATAAAGTTTTATCTCATTGTATCTTCCGGTAAGATGTGTGGCAAGTTCACTACTTAACAGTTTGGCGTTGCTCCCGGTAAGCACAATGCGCAAGCCTTGCCTAAGCAATCTGTTCACAAACAGATGCCATCCCGGAACATCCTGAATCTCATCAAAAAACAAGTACTTCACATCAACACCATAAAGCTGGTAAATGCAACCCAACAGTGTGTTGAGATCCTTGGCTTCCATTCCCAACAACCTATCATCATCCAGATCAGTATAGCCGTACTTTACTCCATGCTGGATAAGTGCCTTATGGCACAATGTTGATTTTCCGCTCCTGCGAACACCTATGACAACCTGTGCCATATCGCTGTCCCACTCGAAAAAATCCTCCTCTGGACGGGATACCCAGCCAGAGACATCATACCCTGACATTTCCTCTCTTTGCTCCGCCAAAACCTGCAAAATCACCTTCTCATCCATAAACACTTGATTTATTGGTACAAATATAGAAAATATTTCGAACAATTGCGCTATTTTGACAAAAACAATATTACGAAATGCATTATTTTGACAATTTTAGGTTGTTGAAACAGTGTTATTTTGACGAAAAATATTCGGAGTTGTACCACGTGACCGCGAGAGAAGTAGTGTACCGCGCGTGAGAATGGCGGCACAAACTTGAAAAAGTAGATCAAAACCACTATTCTGTGCCGAAATATTCAGGAAAGGCGGTTTTGAGGGATGGTTTGGCGACTTCAAGGAGGGGGATCATCACGAAGGGGCGGTTCTCTATGTCCTTGTGGGGGATGATCAGGTCGGGAGCGGAGATGTGCTCGGAGCCGTAGAAAAGAATGTCGATGTCGATGACGCGGGAGTGGTAGATGCGGTTGCCTGCTCCGTCATATTCAGGAGGATCGGTTCTGCCCATCGCGCGCTCTATTGATTTGACCTTGGACAGCACATCCTTGGCTGCGTCCTCCGCCGGAATTTCCGGTCTGAAGGTTCGGTAAAGCGCCACGGCGTTCAGAAACTTGCCACCGGAGAAACCCATCGGCTTGGTCTCTATCAGCCTTGAAAGAGCCGTGTAGTGGCCTTCAAAGGCTTCATCCATCCGATGAAGAGCCTCCTCGATGTTCCTCTCGCGGTTGCCAAGGTTGCTGCCGAGGGAAAAGTATATGCTGACAAATGCCATCGTTCCAGATAATACAGGCCTAAAAATATTCAAACCTAAATCAAGCTGCCAAAATTGAATATACCGGATCAGAAATTCGGTTCCTTTGAATAGTCCGGGCCTGCTCCAGGATCAACCCTATCCGAGGAAGAATCAATGTCATCCAGCCCGAGTTCCAAACGGGCCTCGTCAGAAAGCATCGATTGGTCCCAAGCCGGATCAAAAACCAGTTCCACATTGCAGGACTTGATTCCAGGAACATCCGTGACGTTTCTCTGAACCTCATCAAGCACCTCATCGGCCATCGGGCAGTTCGGGGCCGTGAAAGTCATCTTGATGAAAGCCTCGTGCTTCTTGTTGATGACAAGCTCGTAGATGAGGCCAAGATCATAGATGTTGACAGGAATCTCCGGATCATAGACCTGCTTCAATGCCAGAACCACATTGTCATAAAGCGGCGCCAGCTCTTTCACATCCTCCGCGGAAAGGACCTCACTCTCCCGCTCTACCTGCGGCTCCTGCACGGTCGTCTTTTCCTCTTCCTTATTATTTTTGAATATGCTCATAATAGTATTTGTTTTGCTAACTGTTCTCCAGCGCCACAGCCTTGATGGTGTCGATCATCGAGACCAGTCCGTTGGCTCTGGTCGGCGAGAGATTCTCCTTAAGACCTATCTGGTTGATGAAGCTGAAATCGTCAGCGGCGATCTCTTTCGGTGTGCGGCCAGAATAGACATTGATCAGAAGGGAGATTATGCCTTTCGTGATGATCGCGTCGCTGTCGGCCTTGAACCAAAGTTTTCCGTCCTCCAGGCGCCAATCCAGCCAAACCCGGGACTGACATCCCTTAATCAACTTATCCTCAGTCTTTTCCGATTCCGGATACGCCTCCAGATTCTTTCCCAAGTCGATGAGATACTCGTATTTGTCGAGCCATTCATCGTACATCGAGAAATCCTCAATCACAGACTGTTTAGCTTCCTCTAATGAGTTCATATAATTATCCAAGTTTATATCTAAAAATCATCTGACTATTTCGGTGCTTCGACGGTTGATGAGCCTGCCGAATCACATACTCAGCGCCACCCCTGACTACACCAACATCGCGATCGCCTTGTCAAGCGACTTAATGAAATATTCAGCCTCCTCCATCGTGTTGTACGGAGCGAGCGAGGCACGGAGCATCCCTGTCACTCCAAACCTGTCCATCAACGGCTCGGCGCACATCTGGCCGGAACGCACTGCGACTCCCATCTTATCCAAAATCAAAGCCAGATCCTCGTGATGCGCTCCTTCCACACTGAATGAATATAGAGGTATCTTCTGCTCCGTTCCACGTGGAACGCCGTAAAGACGGATCCTTGGGTCTTTGGTCAGCGCATAAAGAAGATACTCGGACACAGCCTTCTGATTAACCAATAACTCTTTATCATTCATTAATTTAGCCAATTCTATAGCTTGTTTCAATGTCGGAGTCGAATTGATGTTCTGAGTCCCTGCCTCAAACTTTTCCGGAAGCGGAGCGTAAGTCGTCCCGGAGAATTTCACGGTAGCGATCATCTCTCCCCCGCCTTGGTACGGAACCATCTGGTCGAGCCACTTTCGCTTTCCGTAAAGGACTCCGGTGCCGGTCGCTGCATAAAGTTTATGCCCGGAAAAAGCATAAAAATCACAGTCAACATCTTGAACATCAATACCTTCGTGGACAACGCCCTGCGCCCCGTCGACGAGAACTGGACAACCTACCGAATGACAGACGCTTACAATCTCCTTGACAGGATTGACGATTCCAAGCACGTTGGAAATCTGGGTAACAGCGACGATTTTTGTTTTGGAATTGAGCAATGACCTCAATTCATCAATGCTCAGATGTCCTTCATCGTCCACGTGAAGTACTTTCAGAGCAGCATTCTTTCTCTGGCAAAGCATCTGCCACGGAACAATGTTGGAATGATGCTCAGCCTCGGAAACGATAATCTCATCCCCCTCATTGACGAATGTCTCCCCGAAAGAGAACGCCACAAGGTTGATGGATCCGGTAGTTCCGGAAGTGAAAACAATCTCTTCACGGGCAGCCGCGTTAATATATTCCTTGACAGTATCGCGTGTGCTTTCGTACTCATCAGTGGCATCGACGGCGAGCTTGTGGACCGCACGATGGATGTTGGCGTTCGCACCGATGATCAGCTGAGTCCATTTGTAAATCACCGATTGCGGCCTCTGGGCGGTCGCTGCGTTGTCAAAATAGACCAGCGGCTTGCCATAGACGGTGCGCGAAAGCGCCGGAAACATATTCCTGAGTTCTTGAATATTCATTGTCAAACCTCCATTCAATCTTGCAAATATAATCAAAAGCATTGGAAGAATGGACGCTTATTGAAATGGTGTATGAATATTCCGTATTTAGCGCAAAAATGCTAATTTTGTCTTGAACAAAAATCTTTGAATATGATTGATTACATAAAGGGAACGATAGTCGAGCTATCCCCTGCTGAACTTATTTTGGAGAACAACGGCATCGGGTACAGCATTCTGATTTCGTTGCAGACTTTTCAGGCGTTACAGGATAAGAAAGAAGCGACCGTTTACATATTCCATTACCTTCGTGAGGATGCGGAGCTGTTCTACGGATTCGCAACGAAGGATGAACGCGAGCTGTTCGAGCTGCTGATCAGCGTGTCCGGAATTGGTGTGAATTCGGCCAGAATGATGCTTTCATCACTGTCCGCAGAGGAGATCAGACAGGCTATTTTGTCCGAGGACATCGCAAGGATCAAGAGCGTGAAAGGTATCGGTGTGAAAAGTGCGCAGAGGCTTGTTTTGGAGCTCAAGGACAAAATCGTCAAAGGTGAAGGAGCTGATTCCACAGAACTTTTCGGTGGCAACCGCAGCGAGATTGTCGAGGAGGCCGGCCGTGCGCTTGTTATGCTCGGTTTCGCCAAACCTGCCGTTAACAAAGCCATCCAGGCGGTTCTCAAGGCTAATCCAAACGCAAAAGTTGAGCAGATTATCAAGTCGGCACTTCAGATGATGTAGTTGTTTCCGCCGATGGCGGCAAAAGCAAAAAGACTTTGGCTACCATTCACCCGGATAGGGCGCGCGCAGCGCGTAGGTAGCCAAAGTCTTTTTGCTTTTGTCTTACTGAATAATAAAACTGGCAACAGACAAATCAATATTCTTCCTACTTTTCAAACAAATCAAAACAGCTTCTTAATAACACAAAATAGTCTACGATAGGCTGAATGAATAAGGCCTAAGCAACCATTTACCCGGATAGGGCGCGAAGCGCAGGTTGCTCAGGCCATATTCATTCAGCCGCTGATATACTTTTATCGCACTTTTATTGTTACCGTCCAAAATAGACAAGCAGAACGGAAATGTCGGACGGAGAGACTCCGGAGATACGGGAGGCCTGGGCGATGGTGGTGGGCTTGTAGAGGGAGAGCTTCTGGCGACATTCGATCGTCAAGCCGGAGACTTTACTGAAATCAAAATTCTGAGGAATCTTCAGATCTTCGAGACGGGAGATTTTTTCAGCGATGGATTTTTCACGCTCAATGTAACCTTTATACTTGATTCCAATCTCAACGGAATCGATTATTTCCTTACGTGCATATTTTTCAGCCGCACTCCCCTCCTCCGGCAACCCTACCGAAAACTTATCAAATGTTCCACGTGGAACAAAATTCAATAAACCAGCCAGTGAAATCTCCGGACGAGAAGCCAGATCAGAAATGCGCTTCGACTCCGAAAGGACAGCGGAATTATGTTCGGCAAGATATTCATTAATTATGTCAGCACGCATATTCACGCTATCGCACATCTGAGAAAGTGATGCAACTGCTGAATACTTCTTTTGCATCAACATATATCTTCTCTCAGAGGCGAGACCAATTCTGTAAGATTTTTCCGTGAGCCTCAAGTCGGCATTATCCTGACGAAGCAGGATCCTATACTCCGCGCGAGAGGTGAACATTCTGTACGGCTCATCAACACCCTTCGTGATTAAATCATCTATCAAGACGCCAATGTAAGCCTCATCACGACGAAGAATGAACGGATTTTTGTCGTGGACCTTCAAATGGGCGTTGATTCCGGCGATAATTCCCTGAGCACCAGCCTCTTCGTAGCCGGTAGTACCATTAATCTGACCCGCAAAATACAGATTTTCAATATCTTTCAGTTCAAGAGTAGCCTTTAGCTGGGTAGGATCGAAATAATCATATTCAACAGCATACGCCGGCTTGAATATTTTGGCACTTTCCAAACCGTTGATTGAATGCAAAGCATCCAATTGGACATCCAATGGCAACGAAGAAGAGAAACCTTGGAGATAATATTCATTAGTGTCCCTCCCCTCAGGCTCTAAGAAAAGCTGATGTGAAGTCTTGTCAGGGAAAACCCTAAGTTTGTCCTCTATGCTCGGACAGTACCTCGGGCCACGACCCGTGATCATTCCAGTGAACATTGGAGAGTCCTTGAAACCAGACCTCAAGATGTCGTGAACTTTCTCATTCGTGTGCAGGATGAAGCAAGGCATCTGATTTCCCAACCACTGGACAGCCGAAGTTTGATCATAATAAGAAAACCTCTCCGGATTCTTATCCCCAAGTTGCTGAAGAAGTCTCGAAGTGTCAACAGAAGAAATGTCAATGCGCGGAGGAGTCCCCGTCTTCATACGGCCAGTCCGAAGACCAAGACTGACGAGTTGCTCAGTCAAACCGTGAGAAGACAACTCCCCTATCCTGCCTCCCTCGAAAGAAGTGCGACCGATGAACATCCGACCATTCAGGAACGTTCCTGTTGCCAAAACAACCGCCCGAGATTTGAAAATTGCCCCGGTATTTGTCTTGACTCCGCAGATTTTTGAATTCTCAAAGAGAAAAGAAGTGATAAAATCCGCGTAAATATCTAAGTTACAATTATTTTCAAGAATATTCCGCCAGAAGCTTGAAAAGACTGTTTTATCGCACTGGGCGCGTGGACTCCACATAGCTGGTCCTTTTGAGCGGTTCAGCATCCTAAACTGGAGAGTAGAGGCATCAGTTACCAATCCCATCATTCCGCCAAGCGCGTCAATCTCCCGGACAATCTGTCCTTTCGCGATTCCGCCTACCGCCGGGTTGCAGGACATACGGGCGAAACTCGTAAGGTCAGCATTGATCAGCAGAACGGACGAGCCAAGATTGGCGGCGGCGGCGGCAGCTTCGCAACCGGCGTGCCCCCCACCGACAACAATCACATCGTATGAATATGTCATATTCAAAAATAGTCTTGATTTGAAAGTGAACTTTCGTTGTGAAAGAATATTCTTTATTTGGTCTGGTGGTTTGAGTATTCCTTATACAAATCAATTAAGGCAGAAGCGATGATCAAGCCTTGTCCCTCAGACCAAGGTAATAGTCTTCTTTGGCGCGCATCACTTTCTGCTCATCAGGCGTGTGGTCATCATAGCCGATAAGATGAAGGAGACCGTGGACAATGACGCGGTGAAGTTCCTCATCAAATTCGGTTCCGAACTCGATCGCGTTTTCACGGACGCTGTCTATACTTATAAATAGGTCACCCGAGAGTTTGTTTCCTTCGCAATAATCAAAGGTAATGACATCGGTGAAATAGTCGTGATGAAGGTAACGAATATTCACATCAAGAATGTAATTATCTGAACAAAAGATAATTGAGATGTCACCAAGAGTCTTTATCTCACTTCCGGCGACCATTTTAAGCCATCTGTTGTTGGCAAGTTTGTTCTTGAACTCGAACTTTATGTCCTCGCAGTAATACCTGACCATAACCCTAAATTTTACGCAAATCTACAACTAATAATTCAAAAAATTTGAAATGACAATTATTATTTCTATCTTTGAAAGCCTATTGGAAGGTTTTGCCTTCAGGCACATAAGAAATGATTGTTAAAATTAATTACTGATATGGAGATCAAGAAAACACCAAAAGCCGATCTTGAGAACAGGAGGACTCTCTACACGGAGATCGGACTCGTGGTTGCTCTTCTCGTAGTCTGGGGAGCTTTTTCCTACAGCACTAAGGAGAAGGCGGTAGCCAGCCTGGGCGAAGACACTCAGGTAGTTGAAGTTGAGGATATGGTTCCTATTACACAGGAGACCCCTCCACCACCACCAGAGGCACCGAAGATTCCTGTGCTTTCGGACCAGATCGACATCGTTGAGGACGACATCAAGGTTGATGACAACTTTATGAGCCTTGAGGACGACGCCAACCTCGGAGTCGAGATCATGGACTACGTTGAGGAAGTAAAGGAGGAAGTAGTTGAGGAAGAGGCAATTCCGTTCCAGCTCGTGGAGGAGAAGCCTTCATTCAACGGTGGTGACGCCAACGAGTTCTCAAAGTGGGTAAACTCCAAACTTCAGTACCCTGAGATCGCGAAGGAGAATGGTGTTCAGGGTCGTGTCACCCTTCAGTTCACCGTTAATCCTGACGGCTCTGTGAGCAACGTGAAGGTTCTTCGTGGAGTAGACTCATCACTCGACAAGGAGGCCGTGAGAGTTGTCTCAATGTCTCCGAAGTGGAAGCCGGGAAAGCAGCGTGACCGCGCTGTGAAGGTAACCTACACCTTCCCTGTTATCTTCCAGTTGAGATAGTAGTGAATCAATGAAATTCAAGGCCGTCCCCAACCGGATGGCCTTTTTTTGAATAAATATGGAAGAACTAAAGGAAAAGGCCGTCTTTGTCGGCATCATCAGGCAGAACGATGACGACAGAAAGGTGATGGAATATCTTGACGAACTGGAGTTCCTGGCGGAGACTGCCGGGGCGAAAGGCGACAGGAAATTCGTACAGAGGCTTGATAAGCCGGAGAAGGCGACCTACATACGAAGCGGAAAACTTCAGGAGATAGCACAGTACTGCGAGGATAACGAGATCAATTATGTGATCTTCGATGACGAGCTGACAGGTATGCAGCAGAGGAACATCGAGAAGGTAATCAGTTGCAGTTCAGTGATTGACAGAACCAGCCTCATTCTTGAGATCTTTGCTCAGCGAGCCAAGACATCCTACGCGAAGATGCAGGTGGAACTAGCGCGCTACAACTACATGCTGCCAAGGCTGGCCGGTATGTGGACCCACCTTGAGCGACAGAGAGGTGGCATGGGCACGAGAGGCGGTATGGGTGAGACCCAGATCGAGATCGACCGACGGATAGTAAAGGAGCGTATCGCAAGACTTAAGGAACAGCTGAAGAAAGTCGATAAGCAAATGGCCACACAAAGGGGCAATAGAGGCTCTATGGTGCGACTTTCATTAGTGGGCTATACCAATGTAGGTAAAAGCACAATAATGAACCTGCTGGCCAAATCTGACGTTTTTGCGGAGAACAAGTTGTTTGCCACACTTGACACCACTGTCAGAAAGGTAGTGATAGAGAACGTTCCGTTCCTTCTGAGCGACACGGTAGGATTCATAAGAAAATTGCCGACACAGCTAGTGGAGGCCTTCAAAAGCACTCTTGACGAGGTGCGGGAGGCTGACATTCTGCTGCATGTCGTGGACATCTCTCATCCAGGCTTCGAGGAGCAGATGGAGGTAGTGGAGAGGACGCTACAGGAAATAGGTGCGGGAAACAAGCCTGTCTATGTGATTTTCAACAAGATAGATGCCTACACCTACGAGGAGTACGATGAGTTCTCGCTTACTCCGAAGGGTAAGGAGAACCGTTCGCTGGAGGAGCTGAAAAACAGCTGGATAGCACAGGAGAAGACCCCGTGCATATTCATCTCCGCCATCAATAAGACCAACATCGAGAAGCTCCGCAGCGACATCTACAAGATGGTCGCCGAAATCCACGCCGGCCGCTACCCGTTCAATAACTTCCTCTGGTAATTTATCAATAAAGGTCTCTGAACAACATAAATAGTCAAAAAAGTCTCTATGTGAAATTTTTCACGTGACAAAAATTTCACATAGAGACTTTTATTGGCTTAAAAAGCAAATAAATAATATCAAGTAATTATTATAGAATTACTTACAGCAATATAAACTCTAAAGGGAGAATAATGTCTTACAGTAATATAACCAAAGGACAGAAGAATAAGTTACAGTAATAAAAAAAGAGTAGAAAAAATATTACAGTAGTATAACCAAAAGGAGAGAAGAATAACGTACGGAATCAAAAACAAAGAGTAATAGTATATTACAGAAATATAACCTAAAAGCAGAATAATAACTTACGGAGATATAACCAAAGGGCTGAAAAATAAAATTTCAAATTTTGGTAACGTGCAAAATTTGGAATTTTCTTTTTTTTCTGCCCGTCTAAAGTAACTAATATATAAGAAAGGTCACTTCGATGCTTCGACAAGCTCAGCAACCGAAGGTTAACTAACAAAAAAGGTCGGAAAAGCAAACGCCTTTCCGACCTAAGATATTCAGTGATAAACTATTACTCAGAGAACTTCGCCTTGAGGAACTCGCGGTTGAGACGGGCGATGTGGTCGATGGAGATTCCCTTAGGGCACTCCATCTCGCAGGCGCGAGTGTTGGTGCAGCTACCGAAGCCAAGCTCCTCCATCTTCGCGACCATATTCCTGGCCCTTTTGGCGGCCTCTGGGCGGCCCTGAGGAAGGAGGGCGAGGGAGCTGACCCTTGCGGCCACGAACAGCATCGCAGAGCCGTTCTTACAGGTCGCCACACAAGCGCCGCAACCAACGCAAGCGGCGGCGTCCATACTCTTCTCAGCGTTCTCGTGAGAGATGAGGATGTTGTTGGCATCCTGGGCGGAACCAGTTCTGACAGAGATGAATCCGCCGGCCTGAAGGATCTTGTCGAACGCGCTGCGGTCAACTACCAAGTCCTTGATGATAGGGAAACCAGCGCTTCTGAAAGGCTCCACTGTGATGGTAGCGCCATCCTTGAAGTGACGCATGAAGAGCTGACAGGTGGTCACGTGATCGTCCGGACCGTGAGCGCGACCGTCAACGAACAACGAGCAGGCACCGCAGATACCCTCGCGGCAGTCGTGGTCGAAAGAAACCGGACCGCTGCTCTGGCAGCCTCTGTCAACGGCTACAGGATCGTTACCCTCACGGATCAGCTGCTCATTGAGGATGTCAAGCATTTCGAGGAAAGAGGCGTCCTCCTCTATTCCGGAAATATGATAAGTCTCAAAATGACCTTGTTCCTTGGCGTTCTTCTGACGCCATATCTTAAGATTGAAATCCATAGCCGATTCTAGTCTTTATAATTTCTTGTTTTAACTTCGATGAACTCGTACTTGAGAGGCTCCTTGTGAAGCTCAGGCTCCTGGCCTTCTCCCTTGTATTCCCAAGCGGCGACATACATATAGTTCGCGTCGTCTCTCTTGGCCTCTCCTTCCTCGGTCTGGCTCTCGACACGGAAGTGACCGCCGCAGGACTCGTTCCTGTTCAGGGCGTCACGTGCCATGAGCTCGCCGATCTCGAAGAAGTCCTCAAGCCTGAGGGCCTTCTCAAGCTCCTGGTTGAACTGATACTGCTCTCCTGGAACACAAACATCCTTGTAGAACACAGCCTTGAGGTCGTTGATCTCCTTGATTGCCTTCTTCAGACCTTCCTCGCTGCGGGCCATGCCTACATACTCCCACATGATGTTTCCCAACTTCTTGTGGATGGAGTCAACAGTCTGCTTGCCCTTGATGGCGAAGAGTCTGTCGATTCTGGCCTGAACATCTTTCTCGGCCTTGTCGAAGGCAGGGTTGTTGATGTCGGTCTTAGGCTCGGCGAACTTGTGTGAAAGGTAGTCGGCGATGGTGATAGGCAGCACGAAGTAGCCGTCAGCCAGACCCTGCATGAGGGCGGAGGCTCCAAGACGGTTTCCACCGTGGTCTGAGAAATTGGCCTCACCGATGGCGTAGAGTCCAGGGATGGTGGTCTGAAGATCGTAGTCAACCCAGATGCCGCCCATCGTGTAGTGGATGGCAGGGTAGATCATCATAGGCTCCTCCCAAGGGCTTACGTTATTGATCTTGAAGTACATGTCGAAGAGGTTGCCGTAACGCTCCTGTACCCTCTGGTGTCCGAGGCGCTTGATGGCGTCGGAGAAGTCGAGGAACACCGCGAGACCTGTCTCGTTGACACCGAAGCCGGCGTCGCATCTCTCCTTGGCGGCTCTTGAGGCCACGTCACGAGGAACGAGATTGCCGAACGCAGGGTAACGGCGCTCGAGATAGTAGTCACGGTCCTCCTCAGGGATCTGCGAAGGCTTGATCTCGTGCTTGCGGAGCTTCATCACATCCTCCATCTTCTTAGGAACCCAGATACGTCCGTCGTTACGCAGGGACTCTGACATAAGGGTCAGCTTGCACTGCTGCTCGCCGTGTACCGGGATGCACGTAGGGTGGATCTGCGCGAAGCAAGGATTTGCGAAATAGGCTCCTTTCTTGTAGCACTGCCATGCGGCCGAACCATTGCTGTTCATGGCGTTGGTTGAAAGGAAGTATGTGTTGCCGTAGCCACCGGTTGCGATAACCACAGCGTGGGCGCCGAATCTCTCAAGCTTGCCGGTGACGAGGTTGCGGGCGATGATACCTTTTGCCTGACCATCGATGATGACGAGGTCAAGCATCTCGTGGCGAGGATAGCTCGTAACTGTTCCCGCTGCGATCTGGCGGTTGAGAGCCGCGTAAGCTCCGAGAAGGAGCTGCTGACCGGTTTGTCCACGGGCGTAGAACGTACGGCTTACCTGAACACCTCCGAATGAGCGGTTGGCGAGATAGCCGCCGTACTCACGGGCGAAAGGAACACCCTGGGCGACGCACTGGTCGATAATGGCCGCGCTGACCTCGGCGAGACGATAGACATTCGCCTCACGGCTGCGGTAGTCACCTCCTTTGATCGTGTCGTAGAAGAGACGATAGACAGCGTCATTGTCATTCTGATAGTTCTTAGCGGCGTTGATACCACCCTGAGCGGCGATGGAGTGCGCGCGGCGAGGTGAATCACTGATGCAGAAAACCTTGACATTGTAGCCAAGCTCACCGAGAGTAGCGGCTGCGGAAGCGCCGCCAAGTCCGGTACCGACAACGATGATTTCAAGCTTTCTTCTGTTGTTCGGATTGACGAGTCGGAGTTCCGACTTACGTTTGGTCCATTTCTCGGCCAAAGGACCGTCAGGAATCTTTGAGATTAATTTATCGGCCATATTCTGAATATGTTATTTATAAAATTCCAAATGAAATCGCAATAAGTCTGCAATTTTAGTCATTTTTCTCGTAATCAGCAATTTTATGAACCATTTTCGGCGATTTACCTGCACATATTTTATGATAGCGCCGGTAAATCCGTCTGGTGAAGCGGTCATAACGCCGCACCGACATGTCGTTTGAAAAATGACGATCGACATATTTCTCAACCTCGCGGCAGTCACTCTCGCAACCATATTCAAAACCCAAAGCCTCCTTCAAGGCAAGAGCGGCGTCACAAATGGCGGCGTTGTCACTTTCACGAGACTTTTTCATATAGTCAGGAATATGATCGCTCCCGAAAACCTTCAGCGGCACATAGACCATGCTTGTCGGGCTGCCGAGAAGCGTCCACATCACCGTCCTCGAAGGATCCTCCCCCGGAGCGACTCCCTCAAAGACCACGGAAGCCGATGTGATGTCACGCATAATCGGCTTGCCGGAGCGGGAAATCTCATTAAAAAGGAATATGTGATCAGCAGTGCCCACATCAGCGGAAGTCATTATGTCAGAAGCCTTTTCAAAGCGGTCAACGCCCTTGCGGTCCTCCTTGCGGCCACTGCGGGTGAAGTTCGTCACGACCATATACCCGCTTGGCTGGTCGGCCACGATGTACTTCTTCCAGGAATGGTTGTTCACCTCATAATAAGCGGCCTCGCCGAGCGCGTCGATGATGCCGAAATTCGCCTCCACACCCCAAGGCTTCGGAAGCGAGTCGAGCATATTCTCAAAGTCTTGCAGACTGCGGCATATTCCAAGAGCCTTGTACATGACAATCCCCTCTTTGTCCATTTCGGAGGAAGGAACGTCGTCATCCTTGAGGTCGTAGGTGGCGGTGTTCATTATGCAGAAGCCGGCGGAATTGACTCCTGACCACACTTCCCCACCCTGCGACGGCGAATTAACAAGACCGATGAATGAATATTCAGGGCCTTGGAACCACTCCATCCTGTTGTTTAACTCGCCTGTGTCGCGATGCTTGAGCATCACCGGCCGCCCGTCAACCCGCACTCCCCCGGAAATGATCACGGAAGTACAGCAAAAAGCTCTGAATGAAATGAATATGAACGCCGCGGCGGCAATGAATATCTTAGAAAAGCGTGCCATCCTCATCTTTTTTAGCCTCAAGCTCAGCGTCCAGTCCAAGATGATGGTAGGCCATCTCGGTGGCGATTCTTCCCCTTTGGGTGCGCACTATGAAGCCCTCCTTTATAAGGAACGGCTCATAGACCTCCTCGAACGTGCCTTGGTCCTCGCTGATCGCCGTGGCGATGGTGTTGGCTCCGACCGGGCCGCCTTTGAACGTGGTGATTATCGTGCGGAGGATCTTGTTGTCGATGGAGTCCAGTCCCCTCTTGTCGATCTTCAGTTTGTCAAGGGCGTAACGGGAAATTTCAAGATCAATGTGTCCGTCCCCCATCACCTGGGCGAAGTCACGGACACGTTTCAGAAGGGCGTTCGCGATTCGAGGGGTTCCACGGCTTCTCAGAGCTATCTCCTTGGCCGCCTCGTCGTCGATCGTCACGTTCAGGATCCTGGCGCTCCTGCGCACGATCCTTATCAGATCAGAAGTGTCGTAATATTCAAGGGCACAGTTTATTCCGAACCTTTCGCGGAGAGGCGCGGTGAGCAGTCCGCTTCGGGTCGTGGCCCCCACAAGGGTGAAAGGATTGAGGGAGATCCTGACCGATCTTGCGCCAGGTCCCTTGTCTATCATTATGTCAATGACATAGTCTTCCATCGCCGAGTAGAGATATTCCTCGACCTCAGGAGAGAGGCGGTGGATCTCGTCGATGAAAAGCACGTCTCCGGTCTCCAGTGAGGTCAGAAGGCCGGCAAGGTCACCGGGCTTGTCAAGCACCGGGCCGGATGTCACCTTCATATTCACACCCATCTCATTGGCGATGATGTGCGCGAGGGTGGTCTTTCCAAGGCCCGGAGGCCCGTGAAAGAGCACGTGGTCAAGGGCTTCGCCCCTCATCTTGGCCGCCTTCACATAGATGTTCAGATTGGACACGATCTCCTTCTGTCCGGTGAAATCTTCCAACCCTTGCGGGCGGATAATTCCGTCCAAATCCTTATCTTTGCCGGCGTTTGTGCTGTGCGGATCAAATTCTGTCATCAGAAAGTGTTTTAATCAGTACAAATATAGTGAAAACCGCCGGAAGAACGAAAGCGACTTTCCACAGCGGAACACCAAAATCAAAAGTCTAAAAAATATAAATGATAGATTTAGATTTGATTTCTGATTTTATTTAGATTGTTAATATGTTGATAACTCAATTCGTGGATTGAGAATCAGAATATTACGAGTTGATTAAGTTGTTGGTTACATTATGGAAAACCTTTTGATGAACTGTTGAAAAGCATCCCGGTCAGAGAAACCAACATTCTGGAATGCGTTTTCCACAGGGTTTTCCACAAGTTTTAAACACGATTCAGGCCACTATGTTGATAAGTTCAGAATCTTCTAAAAAATTGTCGGATAAGATAGTCTCCGGCAAGGAAACATATTGCAAGGGACTGTTCCTGTCCGCCAGATGGTTTGTCGTATCTTATGTCGCCACAGGCGGCACAAATGTTATAGTGCTGCCCGATAGAGAGAGCGCTGAATATTGCTGCTCAGACCTTTACGGTCTTACAGACGGAGACATCGTGTTCTATCTCCCGGACAGCGGCAAAGGTGTCGAGAGGAGCAACTACAAGTCATCTCTCGGAGTGCAGAGGACTTCGGCTGTCGGAAAGCTTCTGGCCAATGCCGACAATTCTTCCAGGCTTTTCATCGTGACTTATCCGGAAGCCCTTGAGGAGGCGGTGCCGGCTCCGGACAAGATCGCCTCATCGTTGCTGAAAATAGCCAAGGGACAGGAAATATCCCACGATTCGATACGGGATATTCTTGCTGGGCAGGGGTTTGAGAGAGTCGATTTTGTGTCTGCTCCGGGACAATATTCAATAAGAGGGGCGATCATCGATATATTCTCATATTCATTCAACTCGCCGTTCAGGGTGTCATTCTTCGGAGATGAGGTTGAGAAAATCCACGTGTTCGACTGCAACACGCAGCTTTCGGTCGAGGAAAGGGATGAGGTTGAGATATTCCCGGATCTTGCTGCTGACGCTTCGGAGGCAGGAAGTGTCAGTGTGTCGAGTCTGTTTCCGGAGGGAACGGTGCTTTGGCTGGATTCTTCGGAAATGTACAGCGGCAGGGACTTTTTCAGTGCCCTTGAGCCGTTTAGGAAGGTTTATCTTGAGGTTCCGCTTGGAAGGGACAGTGATGATTCCGTCAGGTTCAACATAGCTCCCCAGCCTGCCTTCAACAAGAATTTCGAGCTTCTGACAGCTGACATCAGGCAGAATATGGAACACGGGTACAAGGTTTACATATTCAGTGAGAAAAATTCGCAGATCGAGCGTCTTAAGTCTATTCTTATAGATAATAACGGGCTTGTTCCTCAGTTTGTCGCGGGAAAGAATATCCACTCCGGGTTCATCGACAGGGATGATAAGGTCTGCTGCTACTCGGACCACGAGATTTTCGACCGTTTCCACAGGGTCAGTGTCAGAAGGACGGTGGAGAAGAGTGAACAGTTGACACTTAATGATTTGACAGCCTTTAATATAGGTGACTATGTGGTTCATATCGACCACGGTGTCGGGGTGTTCGGCGGGCTTGTCAGAGTCAGGGACGACAAGGGAAGGATGCACGAGGTCGTGAAGCTTATGTACAAGGACGGTGATGTCGTGTTCGTGTCCGTGCATTCGCTGAACAAGATTTCAAGGTTCCGCTCCAAGGATGGCGTACCTCCCAAGATAAATAAGCTTGGATCAAAGACTTGGCAGAATCTCAAACTCAGCGCCAAGTCCAAGATCAAGGACATAGCCAAGGATCTGATCCAGCTTTACGCCAAGCGCAAGACCACGCAGGGGTTCGCCTACTCCCCCGACAGTTATCTTCAGGAAGAGCTGGAGTCTTCATTTATGTACGAAGACACTCCGGATCAGGAGTCGGCCAACAAGGCTGTCAAGAGGGATATGGAGGACAACAGTCCTATGGACAGGCTTGTCTGCGGTGATGTCGGATTCGGAAAGACGGAAATCGCGATCAGAGCGGCTTTCAAGGCTGTTACTGACGGGAAGCAGGTCGCCGTGCTTGTGCCTACCACGATCCTTTCGCTGCAACACTACACGACTTTCTCGTCTCGGCTGAAGGACTTCCCTTGCACTATAGATTACGTGAGCAGATTACGTACAACGAAGGAAATCAATGACATAAAGGATCGGTTGAAGAACGGACAGCTGGACATCGTGATCGGTACTCACAAACTGCTCGGCAAAGGATTTGATTTCAAGGACTTGGGACTTCTGATCATCGACGAGGAACAGAAATTTGGTGTCTCGACCAAGGAGAAACTGCGTCAGGTGAAGGCTTCTGTTGACACTCTGACTCTTACGGCTACCCCTATCCCTCGTACATTGCAGTTCTCTTTGCTTGGAGCCAGGGATCTGTCAATAATCAACACTCCCCCGCCGAACAGGATTCCGACTCAGACCGAGATCATTCTGTTCGACAAGGACGAGATACGGAGCATCATCAACTACGAGCTGAACCGTGGCGGCCAGTTGTTCTTCATTCATAACAAGGTCGAGGAGCTGCCTTCCATCCACGAGATCCTGCACAGGTTGGTTCCTGATATGAAAATCTGTGTAGCGCACGGGCAGATGGAAGCCAAGGATTTGGAGAACAGGATGTTGGATTTCATCCGTGGGGATTACGATATGCTGCTCTGCACCACGATCATCGAGAACGGACTGGACATTCCGAACGCCAACACCATCATCATCAATCAGGCGCAGAACATCGGCCTGAGCGACCTGCACCAGCTCCGTGGGCGTGTCGGACGGTCGGACAGGAAGGCGTTCTGCTACCTTATAGTCCCTCCCCTTGTCACAATCACTGACGATGCGCGCCGAAGGCTCAAGGCGATCGAGGAATTTTCCGATCTCGGCAGCGGATTCAACATCGCTATGCAGGATCTGGACATCCGCGGCGCCGGAAACCTGCTGGGTGCGGAACAGAGTGGTTTCATCACTGATATGGGCTATGAGACCTACCAGAAAATCCTTGCTGAAGCGATGGAGGAACTTGGGGTCGAGACTGGAATATCCACGGTTCACACAGATGAGTCTTTCGTCGAGGACTGCACCATAGAGACTGACCAACCGGCGATGATCCCGGACACCTACATAGACATAACAGCCGAAAAGATAAGAATATACAAGCAGCTTGACAGTATGACAAGCGACAAGGAGATCGACAGGATCAAGTCTCAGCTTGAGGACCGTTTCGGAGATATGCCATCCGAGGTTGACAATCTCTTTGACGTTGTCAAGATCAGGAATCTCGGAGGAAAGCTTGGATTCGAGAAGATCATCATAAAGAACGGAATGATGATAATGTTCTTCATTTCGAACCAGATGTCGCCGTATTTCAAGAGCAAGGTCTTCGAAGGTGTTCTGGATAAGGTCAACAGGAACGACCAGCTTTTCAATATAAAACAGTCTGAAGGGAAACTTAAGATTGTGTCCCGTGGAATAGATTCTTTGACGAAAGCTCTTCAGACTCTTAATAAATTGCAATAAAATCATTATCTTTGGCAGTTTGCCCGTTTGAACAGACAATGTCGAATCTTTTGGTGGAAATAGGAAACACGGCCTTGAAGGCGGCCTGGGCCGAGGGAATGACTCTCGGAAAGACTTTCCGTTACCAAGGCGAGAAGATGTTCGAGTACATCGATTCGCTGGTGGAGAAGGAAAAGCCTGCGGTTATGGTTGTTTCCTCAGCCATTGATCTGGGTGCCACAGTTGAGGCCAGACTTCGCTCTGAATGCGGCAGGCTCATTGTCTTGGACAAGAATCATACGGATGTTTCCGATGAATATTCACTCCCCTCTTACCTGTCCTCCGACAGGGTCGCGTCAGTGATCGCAGCGAGGTATCTTTTCAAAGGGAAAGGCAGTCTTGTCTTCGATTTCGGGACCACTTTGACCATAGATGTCATCGAACCAGACGGGGAATATTCAGGAGGCAACATTTCCCCCGGTTTCAGGACAAGATTCAAGTCTCTGGCGAGATATTCAAGGAACCTTCCGCTTGTAAACACACCTCGGACTGTAAGACAGACAGGAAGTTCGCTGATTTCATCGATCGAGTCGGGGGTTGTGTCAGGCATAATGTTTGAAATAGAGGGGTACTTGTCTGAATTTCCCGGAAAAGTTGTGGTTTTTACGGGAGGAGACGCTTTATATTTTGCAAAAAGAATGAAAAACTCCATCTTTGCAGTCTGCAATCTTGTACTGATGGGGTTAGCCTTAATAGCTGACAGATATGTTGAAAAGAACGGTTGAAAAGATATTCCTTTTGGTGGCGCTTTCGTTCTGTGCTCTTCCGATGGTGGCGCAGAATGAGGCCTATAATGCCTATTCTCCATATTCAATGTTCGGAATAGGGGATATCTCCAAGCAGGGTACCGCCTATAACAAAAGTATGGGAGGTGTCGGAATAGCCACAAGGGATAAGAGGAACATTAATATTCTCAATCCGGCGGCTGTGACGGCGAGGGACGAGAAGTCGTTTATGGCTGATTTCGGCGTGGCGCAGGGCAACAGGTATTATGCCCAGCACGATATGACGTCATCCAACAACACATTCAACATCTACGATTTCGTGATATCCTTCCCTGTCTATAAGTCATTGGCTATGTACGCCGGAGTCACTCCGTTCAGCGATCTTGGCTACGATATGACCTCGAAGGTCACCGATCCGTCAATCATCACCAATACCGGTGTCATCACAAACGACATTAATGGGTACGGCGGGTTGACAAACATATTCCTTGGCGCGGGAATCAATGTGGTAAAAGGTCTTTCATTGGGTGTAGAAGGACAGTATTATTTTGGTAACCTGCACAAGACCAACACGTTCACGATGTCCAACAGCACGTACAGGAATATTTCGAGCGGTTTCAATATGAACCTCCACGCCTTTACGGCCAAGTTGGGTGTGCAGTATGAGAAGAATCTTACCCAAAGTGTCTCCGCGGTCGTCGGCGCCACCTACAGGCTTGGCACAAGCCTTAGGGGAGAGGTTGAAAGATATGAGATTCAGTCAATCTCATCAATCAATGACTCCACGCCTTCGCCGAGGACCTTCATTGACACTCTTGGAAGGGGGAAGGTTAAGCTTGCCAGTGAGATTGGTGTCGGAATAGCACTTAAGGGTGGCGACAGGTGGACGGCTGAGGTCAACTATATCCGTTCGGACTGGAGTTCCAGCGGAATGGACAAGGTCATCGGATTCGCAAGCGTCGGCAACGCTGTTTTCAGCGCTTCGGCATCGCAGTCTGTCAGAGCCGGTTTCTCGATTGTTCCGAACAGGAATGATATCCGTTACTACCGCAAGAGGGTTACCTACCGCGCCGGAGCATACTGGGACCAGGCTTGCTGCAAATTGGACGGAAACACTATCAATGCTGTCGGAGTCACGCTCGGAGCGACCCTTCCGGTGTTCAGATGGAGCAATGGTCTGACTCTTGGCGTGGATTTTGGACAACGCGGATCATTGACTGGAAATATGGTCAGGGAGAGATATGTCAATTTCAACATCGGGATAAACGTTTTTGACATCTGGTTCCTTAAACCAAGGTATGACTAAAGAATAAAACAATACACAATGATGAAAAGGATTACACTAGTACTGTTAACTCTCGCTGCGGCGGCTTTCGGAACAAAGGTCTCCGCTCAGGGTAAGTATGGCGCTGACAGCGCTGAATGCATCAAGTATCTGTCTTACTATCAGGAGTATTACAAGCAGAAGAATTACACGGAGGCCCTTCCTAACTGGAGAAAGGCTTTCAGGCTTTGCCCTCCTACGGCCAGCCAGAATATGCTTCTCAACGGTATGACGTTGATGAGCAAGGAAATCGCCAAGACAAAGGATCCTCAGGCCCGCGCGGCTTTGGTTGACACAGTCTTGACTCTCAATGACCTCAGGGCTCAGTACTATCCTAAGTATGCTGTGGCCGCCCTTAACTCAAAGGGGCAGTACATCACACAGTATATCAAGGATTACCAGGTGGTTTACGATGAGCTTAACAAGATCATCGAGGCCAATGGAGCGCAGGTCAAGCCAAGCCTCCTTCTCCTTGACCTTAACGCCGCCATCGAGCTTTACAAGAAGTCAGCCATCGGCGCGGAGGATGTGATCAACACCTATCAGGGTGCCATCGCTCTGCTTGACAAGGCAGGTGCGAGTGACGAGAACGCCAAGATCAGATCTGACATAGAAGGCTTGTTCATCACAAGCCAGGTGGCCAGCTGCGATAACCTCATCGCTTTGTTCACACCTCGTTACGAGGCTGATCCTGAGAATATGGAACTCGTCACCAACATCGTGAAGATGCTTGGTTCCACCGAAGGATGCCAGAACAATGACCTGTTCCTCAATGCTGTCACAAAGATGCACAAGAGCGAGCCGTCCGCTTCTTCGGCTTACTATCTTTACAAGCTTCATTCAGCCAAGGATGAGTCTTCCGAGGCCATCAAGTATTTCGAGGAGGCTGTCTCGCTTTGCGCTGACGATGATCCTGTGAAAGCTGACTATCTGATCGAGCTTGCGACATATTGCCTGAAGAACAACATCAACGGCAAGGCGTTCGACTATGCCAAGAAGGCCGCCGAGCTTAAGCCTGATCATCAGGGCAAGGCTTACTACCTTATCGCTACGATCTGGGGTGCCGCCCGCTGTGGTGGAAACGAGATCGAAAGCAGGGCCAAGTACTGGGTCGCTGTGGATTATCTCCAGAAGGCCAAGGCGGCTGACGCTTCACTTACCGATGACTGCAACAAGCTCATCTCCGCCTACAGCGTTTACTATCCTCAGAAGGCCGAGGCGTTTATGTACGATGTTGTGGATGGGCAGTCCTACACGGTTAACTGCGGCGGAATGCGCGCCACCACTACGGTAAGGACACAGAAGTAGGGTTTGAATTGAGACTGAACATACATAGGCTTATGATGATTGCAACCGCTTCGGTGGTTGCTTTCATCGTATATTCCTGTAAGGGTAAACTTTCGGAGGCTGAGCGGCTTGATCTTGCGGAGACACCGGTCCAGACGGTTGACAGTATGTTCGTGGTTCAGACAAAGAACGGGGGCATACAGATGAGGGTTGAGGCGGACGTGATGGAAAGGTTCGAGAACGACACTTGCTCCTACGAACTCTTTCCTAAGGGTCTGCACGCCTTTGCCTACACAGATGACGATGTCCTTGAGACAGTGCTGCATTCAAACAACGCCAAACATTTCAAAAGCAAGAAAAAGGACGAGGAATATTGGTCCGCTTTCGGTAACGTGGTGGTTCAGAATGTGATAAACCAGCAGACTTTGGAGACTGACACCCTTTACTGGGATCAGGCCAACGAAGAGATCTACACAGATTGCTATGTCCGGATGTTTTCCAATGACGGTTTTCTGCAGGGATTCGGAATGAGGTCTGACGAGATGGCGAGAAACGTCAGGATATTCAAGGCTTTCAACAGCGATGTGGTTGTGGTTCAGGATTCGACGAAAGTTATCATAGATTCCGTAAACTTTATTGGCCCTTTGCTTAAAAAATAATGGTTAATTGAATTAAAATCACTATCTTCGCACCCCAATACCTATTTTTTGGAAATTATAAAAATGTAATACACAATGGCGATTCTTCAAAAAACTCGCGAAAAGGCTGGTATGGCAGTGTCAATCATCATTGCCTTGGCCCTTTTGTCATTCATCATTGACCCTCAGACTCTTGAGACGGCGTTCAACGCTATGTCCTCAAGGAATGATGTCGGCACGATCAATGGAAAGACAATCTCTTACCTTGATTTTCAGCAGGATGTAGAGAAATTCACAACTATCAACGAGATGGTTACCGGTTCCTCGGCCCAGAACGAGCAGCAGCAGGAGCAGGTACGCAACGCCGCTTGGCAGAGTCTTCTGGACAAGTACCTGTTCATAAAGAACGCCAAGGCTGCCGGCATCAGGGTAGGAGAGGAGGAAATGAAAGAACTCCTTGCTGGAGATATGGTTTCTCCTGTCATCTCTCAGAATCCAGCGTTCACTGACGAGGACGGCAATTTCTCAAAGGATGCCGTGCAGAACCTCGTCAACGGAATATCTCAGGATCAGACCGGCAGGCTCAAGGAATATTGGAACTACCTCCAGAACACTGTCTATACCCAGCAGTACTATGCAAAGTATGGTTCAATGTTCACTCAGGGCAATGTTCAGAATCCTTTGATGCTCAAGAGAGCCATCGCCGAGAATAATAACACCACCAATGTGGATTTCGTTATGGTTCCTAACTATGGTCAGGACACCACAGTCAAAGTGTCTGACGATGAGATCAGGAAGTTCTATGAGTCTCATAAGAAGATGTTCAAACAGAAGGCCTCAAGGGACATTGAATATGTGGTTTTCGAGGTAAGGCCGTCAGAGTCTGACATCAACGCCACGAACGAGGCTATGTCCAAGGTTTATGACGAGTTCACAACCACAGACAATATGAAGTCGTTCCTTGCCAGAAACTCAGAGAGGAATCTCAACGAGTACTGGTACAAGGCCGGAGAGCTTTCCACAGTCAACAAGGAAATCAGCGAGTTTGTTGACAACAACGTAGAAGGTACATCTCCTATCGTTTCCGACAACAACAATGCTTTCTATGCTGCCAGAATCCTTGCCACAGCGCAGATTCCTGACTCTGTCTATGTGAAGCACATCCTTCTTCAGGGTGGTTCCGAGAACAAGGCTGACAGCCTTCTCAACGTGCTTTCCAAGGGTGAGAGCTTCTCTAATGTCGCCGCTTCGTATTCAGCTGACACAAGGAGCGCCGCTGACGGTGAGCAAGGAAACATCGGTTGGATGACACAGACCTATATGATCCCTGGATTCGAGTCAGTCCTCACGGCTCAGGTAGGAAAGCCTTATGTTGTCAAGACTCAGTATGGAACGCACATTGTTGAGGTTTCAAAGAGAACCGCCCCTATAGCCAAGAAGCAGGTGGCTATCCTTGAGAAGACAGCGTTAGCGAGCGGCGAGACATTCAACAGTTACTATGCCCAGGCGAGCAAGTTCTCCAAGATCGCTTCCGGCAAATATGAGAACTACAAGGCTGCCGTTGATTCAATGGGAATATATTCACATCCTATGAACAACGTTCTTGAAAGCACTTCATCCTACGGATCTATCAGTCAGGCCAAGGAAGTCACAAGATGGGTGTTCGACAACAAGGTCGGCAAGGTTTCAGAAATCATCACTGTCAACAACAACTTCCTCTTCATCGCCACTGTCACTGGAATCCACAAGGAAGGTGTGGCGAAGATCAACGAGGTTAAGAACATCATCCGTCAGCAACTTTACGCCGAGAAGGCCAGCGAGAAGGCCGCCGCTGACATCGCTAAGAAGATCCAGGGTCTGAATGATCTTCAGGCTATCGCTGACACTCTTCACTCATCTGTAAGCGCTGGTGTCGATGTAAGGTTCGCATCACTTGCTGGACAGGGACTGGATCCTAAGTTCATCGGTGCCGCTTCAGTTGCTCCTGAAGGCAAGATCTGCGGTCCAGTGGCCGGTACGATAGGTACTTACATATTCAAGGTGAATTCACGTGATACAGGTGCTTTCTACACGGAGGATGACGCCAAGAACGCCGCCGCTCAGTTGAACAACTATGCCACGCAGATGATTCTTCCGGTTATGATGACCGAGGCTGACGTGAAGGATAACAGGGCTCGCTTCTATTAATTGACCTTAAGCCTGAAAAGAGGCTATTGATATAATATTGGGGATGGGTTTGCGCCCGTCCCTTTTTTTTGTTCCGATGACTATAATAATTGTCGTTTTTACTGCAAATATTGTCACATAAAATACAAGTTTGCCATAGTTGTTACTATCTTTAAAAACGTTAAAGGGAAAATATAGTCAGATATTTGGTAACGATAACACTATAACGGACTTAAAATATAACTTGTAGTTTAACAACATTAATTAATATGCACGATAGAAAACAAAAAGTTGCATCCTGTCTTTCAAAGGTAAAGGCAGCGATAGCGGCTGTTCTCCTGCTTATGGTTGTCGGGACAGGTACCGCCTTAGCCCAGAAGACCGGCAGAACAATCACCGGCAAGGTGCTTGACGAGAACAATCAGCCGATGCCTGGCGTGACCATCGTAGTGGATGGCACGACCAAGGGGACGATGACCGGCCCGGACGGAACCTTCACGCTTGCTGAGGTGCCGTCAGGATCGACTGTCATTGTGTCTTGTATAGGGTACACCAATCAGGTTCTTCCTGAAGGTAAATCCGACTATCAGATCAAGCTTGTTCCTGATTCCGAGATGTTGGAGGAGACCGTTGTCGTGGCCTTCGGACAGCAGAAGAAAATCTCTGTGACCGGCGCCATCTCGACAGTAGCCTCAGCCGATCTGCGCAAGACCACATCCACCCGTCTTGACAATGCCCTTGCAGGTCGTGTGACAGGTCTTACCTCAATGCAGAGCGGCGGTGGTCAGCCGGGTGTCGATGGTGCTACAATGTACCTTCGTGGTGCGGCCACAACGAACGGCAAGAGCCCTCTGATTCTTGTAGACGGTGTCGAGAGAGACAACATCCGCACCGTAGACATGAATGAGGTCGAGAGCATCTCCGTCCTCAAGGACGCTTCCGCGACCGCGCTTTATGGTGTTCAGGGTGCGAATGGTGTGATCCTCATCCAGACCCGCAAGGGACAGAAGGGAAAGGCTAAGTTGAGCATCTCTTTCGACCAGAGCTGGACATCCTTCACCAAGGAACCTGACAGGCTTCATTCGTGGGAGTATTGCGAACTCAGAAACGAGGCGTTGTCCAACGACGGTTATGGTCCTCAGTTCTCAGAGGAGATCATCGCCAAGTACAAGAATCCCCTCCTTGGCTTGGACCCTACGTCACCTGACTACGATAATCAGGTCGCCATGCGCAAGGCTGTCTACTGTGACAATGACTTCTACAGGATGTATCTTAAGAAGAACACTCCTCAGTCACGAGCCAATGTCAACATCTCCGGAGGTACCGACTTTGTCAATTACTTCGTGAATGTCGGCTACATCCATCAGGGAGGTAACCTTAACACCGAGAGTCCGGACTATCTGGGGTACAATCCTCAGTGCTACATGGACAGGCTCAGCCTGCGTTCAAACCTTGATTTCCACATCACGAAGAGCCTTACCGCCTCGCTCAACATCGCCTCTTACGCCGAGAATGTGAACATGCCTGCGGTTGGCGCTCTTTACGGTGGTAATCCTGCCGCTGACGGTAATCAGCAGTGGATGATTACTGACCTTATCTACCAGTCGCAGACCATCCTTCCTATCTCTCCTGGCCCTACCACAGACTCAAGATTTGGAGCGGAAAGCGGTGCTTTTATAGGCTATAATTACCTTGACCGCTCCGCTTTCGAGATCATCAACCGCAGAGGTTTCCACACCAACAAGAGGAAGAACCTCAACACCCAGTTCTCTTTGAACTGGGATCTTAGCGAGCTGGTCACCAAGGGATTGAGCATCACAGGAATGGCTGCCTACGACACCTACAACAGAGGTATACTGGAAGGACTCAAGCAAGAGCAGTTCTACTATGCTAACGTTGACTACAAAAATGACAGTATTTCCTATTCATTGCACGAGAGAGAAACCTTTCCTTTGACAATGTCTTCATGGAGGTCATCCAACTATCAGTTGTATGTGCAGGGTTCCGTGAACTATGCCAGAACCTTCGGCAAGCACAACGTCACCGGAATGGTGACGGCGTACAGAAAGTACTGGGAGACGACAGCGGCAGAGATTCCTTACAACGTTATTGGTACGGCGGCGCGCGCCACATATTCATTTGACGACAGGTATCTTGTCGAGGCCAACCTTGGTTACAACGGATCGGAGCAGTTCGCCCCTTCTAAGAGGTTCGGTCTTTTCCCTTCGGCGTCACTTGGATGGATCGCCAGCAACGAGTCGTTCCTTAAGGACAACGAGTACATCACCTGGTTGAAGTTCAGAGGGTCTTACGGTCTTGTGGGTAACGACTCTATGGGTGGCTACAGGTTCCTGTTCCAGGATAACATTGAGGTTGGTGGTGGCACCTATGTCTCTGGACTTGGCGGACATACGATCAGCGAAGGTCTCCTTGGAAACAAGAGTATAACTTGGGAGCTTTCCAAGAAGATGAATCTCGGTTTCGAGATCGGTCTTTTCAAGGATTTCAGAATCAATTTCGACTACTTCACGGAGAATCGTGACCAGATCCTCATCACCCGTCAGACCATCCCTTCATTCCAGGGTGTAAGCTCAAGCTACATTCCTAAGGTGAACATGGGTGTTGTCAAGAACCACGGCTATGAGATCGAGGCAAGCTACAGCCACTCGTTCAACAAGGACTTCTCCCTGTCCGTCAAGGGCAACTTCGGATTCAATGACAACGAGGTTGTTGAGTTTGACGAGCCTATGCGTTCAGAGGAATATGCCTATCAGTATCGCACCGAAGGCTTCCGTCTCGGACAGGCTTGGGGTTACCTGATTGACTGGAACTCCCCTGGAAAGGGTTATTTCACATCTCAGGAGGAAATAGATAATTACTGCGATTACGGTTTCGGTAGCCCGAGAGTCGGTGATTTTGTCTATAAGGATGTCAACGGTGACGGCGTTATCGATGACAAGGACTTGTCTCCTATCGGTTACTCGACAAGCATTCCTGGCATCAACTACGGTGTCACTTTGGGATTCAACTTCAAGGGTATCGACTTCAATGTGCTCTTCTCCGGTTTGGGAAGATATTCCAAATACTATAGCGGCCAGGGTGTGGTTGAGTACACCAAGAGCGGTACTTTCTTCGAATGGACAAGGCACGGCTGGACTGAGGAGCGTTACAACAATGGTGACAAGATCTCCTATCCGGCAATCTCCACCGCCCAGACTGTCAGCCATACTACCAATGACTTCTTCATCCAGAACCGTTCTTTCCTGAGATTGAAGAACATTGAGTTAGGCTACACCCTTCCTTCCCGCTTCCTTTCACGCGCGGGAGTCAACAGTGTCCGCGTCTATGTCAGCGGCCAGAACTTGTTCGTATGGGATAATCTTCGTGTGACCCATCTTGATCCTGAACAGAATAACTCTTATGGTTATCCTATCACCAAGAATGTCAGTCTTGGACTTAATATTAACTTCTAAACTGACGATGAATATGAAAAATAAATTCTATATTATTGCAGCTTGTGTTTTGTCCCTTGCCTTGTCCTCCTGCTCAGACGCATTGGATCAGGCTCCTTCCGGAAAGATCTCGCTTGAGGAGGTTTTCCAGGATAATGACAAGACGATGTACTATCTCAACTCCTGCTACTCCAGCATCAACGTCAAAGGATGCGTTTGGTTTTTCTGGAACAGAGGGCCAGTGAATTGGTGTGACGACGCATGGGACGCCGACGATCTTGATGTGGATTGGGCTGGGTCCAGAAAATACTATGACGGGAACGCCACGGCCGCTGACCATCCGGCAAGTTTTAATGGTGGTGATGGCGGAAGCCAGAGCGCCTCATGGTCACGTTATTTCCAGAGGATACGTAACTGTTCCGTGTTCCTTCAGAACATCCCTACAGCAAACGTGACCAAGGAAAGCGACCGCTCCAGATGGACAGCCGAAGCTCATCTTCTGAGGGCTTACTACTACTCGGAACTTCTGATGTGGTTCGGTTGCTCCCTTCCTATCATCAAAGAGCCTTACACCCTTGACGCGGACTTCTCCAAGGTTGAGCGCGGCTCGTTCCACGATGTGGTTCAGTTCATCATCGAGGATTGTGACGCCGCCCTTGCCTGTGATGAGCTTCCTTGGCGGATTACCACTGACAGCGAGGCGTTGCGTATGACAAAGGCTGTCGCATGGGCGATCAAGTCAAGGATGACAGTGTTCGCCGCCAGTCCTTTGTACAACGACGGCAACAACTATTGGGAAGAGGCCTACACTGTGAACAAGGCTGCTGTCCAGGCTCTTGAGAGCAACGGCTACGCTCTTTACAACAAGGTCAACCAGACTGCGGTCTGGGGAGCCGAGAGAGCTTACCTTCCTAACACCTATGCCCAGTTGTTCAATGAATATTTCTGTAATTCCGGCGCCTATGCCGCAGACCCTGCCGACAAGGAGACAATCTATCAGTTGAGAGATGGCGGTAACTGGGATCTTGCCAACGTTGACGCTCCTGGTGCCATCCTTGGTTACAAGGCTGGAACCTGTCCTTCTCAGGAGCTTGTAGATGCGTTTGAGACCGTAAATGGAGAGACTGTCCTTGATTTGGGCAAGCCTTATCTTGACGAGCAGCACCTCAAGCCGAACTACAACAGTTCCAACACGATGTATAACCATAATGATCCTTATGCAAACAGGGATCCAAGGTTCTATGCTACTGTCTATTACAATGGCTCCAAAAGGTACTGTAACTGGAGTACAGCGGCTGAGTCGACATCTTTTGAGAATTTGGGTCAGGGTACAGGAAGCATGACAAGAATAATAACTACATGGGATGCCTATCAGAAAGAGGATGGTTCAATTGAGAATGAGGCGGAACCATTGATGGGACGTAAAGTAGTTGGAGAGAAAATTCGAACAAACACACGTACAGGCTATTATCAGCGAAAATTCCTCCATCCTAACAGCGGTGTGGAGATGAGAATCCAAGGTGCCCGCCACAAGGATTACCGTCTTGCGGAGATCTACCTCAATTTCGCCGAGGCGGCCATGGAGGCCAACCATCCGGCAGAAGCCATCACTTACGTGAACAAGGTACGCTCCCGTGTCGGGATGCCGGGTCTTCCTGCCGGACTTGCAGGAGACGCGCTTCGCCAGAGGATCCACAACGAGCGTAGGGTGGAGCTGGCTCTTGAAGGAAACCGTTACTTCGATGTCCGCAGATGGCATAAGCCGGACGAGGATCTCGCGGCCACTGACCGTTGGGTCACCGCGGCTCACATCACCCACATGAAAGACGGTTCCTACAAGTACGAACGTACAACAATCAAGGAGCGTCAGTGCTACACCAACAAGTGGCTTAAGATGCCGGTTCCTCTTTCCGAGGTCAACAACATGAGAGCCATCACCGGTGAAGACTGGCAGAATCCGGGCTGGTAATGGTTAAATCTTACAGAACACTTAATTAGAGCATTAAATATGTTGAATAAGAATATATTCACAGCAGCGGCGCTTATCCTGCTTGGAACATCCATCCAGGTCAAGGCGCAGGACATCACTGTCGCCGGTACCGTAAAGGATGTTTACGGCAACCCGTTGCCTGGCGTGATTGTCTCGGCTAATCATAAGGACTTGTACATTACTGACAAGAATGGCCAGTACACCGCCAAGGTGGGCAAGTCCGAGGATTTGGAGTTTTCCCTCCTTGGTTACAAGCCGACTTCTGTCAAGGCATCCTCACAGGCGGATGTCGTCCTTGAGGATGACGCCCACAATCTTGCCGAGACAGTCAACATCGGACTGAGCAAGCAGAGCAGGGAACTTCTGACAGACGCGGTCTCAACCGCATCCGGAGAGCAGCTCGGAAAATCCTTGATGTCCCGTCTTCAGGGATCATTCTCGGGAATGTTCTCTGGACTCACCACGATGGAGACATCGTTCGAGCCTGGCTATGAGTCACTGAATATGTACATTCGTGGATTCTCCACTTTCCACGGCGGAGTCGCCGGTGTGGTCATCGACGGTATCCTCTATGACTCTTTCGCCCATGACATCCTCTACCGAATCTCTCCTGAGGAGGTTGAGTCGGTGTCCATCCTCAAGGACGGAGCATCTCAGGCCATCTATGGTGTGAAAGGCTCCGACGGTCTGATTGTCATCAACACCAAGCGCGGTACTCCCGGCAAACTCAAGGTCGGGGTCAACATTTCCGAGACAGTCCAGACACCTACATCCAAGATTCGCAGTTTTGACTCCTACACATTTGCTGGCCTGAGAAACCAGGCCGCCGCGAATGACGGACTCGGCGAGTACCATTATTTCCCGCAGGAGGCTCTTGAGGGCTTCAAGAACGGAGGAGACGAACTCTACCCTAACACAGACTGGTACGACATGCTTGTCCGCGATTTCTCAAATCAGCAGAGAATCTCGCTGGACGCTACCGGTGGTAACGAGAACGTGAGGTTCTATTCCAACTTCAACGTCCTGCGTCAGGGCAGTTTCTGGAACACTGATCAGAAGGACTACAAGTCTGACAACGAGAAGTACAGAGTGAATTTCCGCTCGAATGTCGATGTCAAGGTCAGCAAGTACATCAGCCTTTGGGCCAACCTTGCCGGATCTATCGTGAAGTCCCACACTCCGGGCGGTGCGGTCAACAACAACGGAAACATCTATAACCTGATCACCAGGATGCCTTCCTACATCTATGGACCGGTTACTCCTACAATCTATGACGAGGAAGGAAATGTTGTGGAGCAGGGCGGTGAAGTCACGACTTCAACCAACATCAACGCCTCTCCTTACGGAATGTTGAACCGTAGCGGCTACAGCAACGAGACCAACACCAACATCTACGGTCAGGCAGGTATCAAGCTGGATCTTTCATTCCTGACTCCTGGTCTTTGGGTTGGTGGCAGCGTGGGCTATCTGTCCTACATCACCGCCAACATGGCCACTACCCAGAACTATGCGAGATTCATCAGAAACGATGATTGGAACAATCTCGAATTCACCAAGTTCGGTACGACAATCAATGATAACCTTAAGTATTCCAAAGGGGAGGCATTGTACGGATACCTCTCTTACAAGGGAGAGGCCGGATGGCAGAGGGATTTCGGCAAGCATCATCTGAATGCCAACGCCTACGCCACCTATCAGGAATTTGACAATTTCACCGGTAGCGCCACCTACGATTTCAGACGTGTCTACACCGGAGCCGAGCTGGCTTACGATTTCGACAAGAGATACGCTGTCAAGCTTTCCACCGGCTATTCCGGATCGGACTATTTCCCGAGAAAGACCCGCTTTGTGTGGACACCTGGTGTCTCCGCCGCATGGATAGCCTCCAACGAGAGCTTCATCAGGGAGAGCATGCCGTGGTTGTCTTTGCTGAAGATCCGCGGATCCTACGCCATCACCGGTAACGACGCCACAGGATTTGACAGGTACGCCTACAAGGATCAGGTGACCAGCACCACGGGTGGCCTTATCCCTTATCTTGGCTACTACACCAACGAGTCTGTCTATGGCAACCCTAACCTTGAGCCAGAGAAGATCCACAAGGCCAACATCGGTATCGATCTCGGTGTCGCCAACCAGCTCCAGGTTTCCTTCGATGTGTTCAGGGAGAAGATGACCAACGGTGTGATCAGTTCAACCGCCAAGGTTCCTCTCTACCAGGGTATTCCTCTTGGAGCCTATCCTATCACCAACATGGGTGAGTACGAGAACAAGGGATGGGAACTCTCCGTAAGCTACAAGAAGCGTTTCAACTCTGACTTCGCCCTGTTCGTGGCCGGTCATCTTGACTATAGCAAGAACAAGGTCATCTTCGTCGGAGAGACCGCTTACAACGAGTCCTACGCCTACCGCTACCGCACTGAGGGCTATCCTGTCGGACAGTCTTGGGGCTACCTTACGGACTACAGCAACGGCAGCGGTCTGTACAACTTCCAGGATGAGATCGAGGCAGGTCCTAAGTACTCGTTCGGCACACCTCGTCTGGGTGACATCAAGTACAAGGATCTGAACAATGACGGTGTCATCGACGAGAAGGATCTCGCACCGATCGGCAATGGATCTCTTCCTAAGTACAACTTTGCCTTCAATGTGGGTTTCAACGTCAAGAACTTCGAGGTCAGCCTCCTGTTCCAGGGAATCGGTGACTACGACAAGAACTATGGCGAGCTGATCTCCAATCAGTCTGCCAACGACGGAATATTCACAGAAAGCCATAAGTCTGCATGGACCGCCGAGAAGTGGCTCAACGACGAGGAAATCAGCTTCCCGGCTCTTTCCACAACCTCGACGACCAGCAACAGAACGAACGACTTCCTCCTGAAGGATGCGTCATTCCTTCGTCTGAAGACAGCCGAGATCTCCTACAAGATGCCTAAGAAGGTCTGCGATTTCCTTAACGCAAGCGCCTTCAAGGTCTATCTGAGCGGTCAGAATCTCTTCACCATCGATGGTATGAAGACAAACGACACTCCAGTCGAGGGCAGTGTGCTCAACTTCCCTGTCTATAGAATGTACAGACTTGGAATCAACCTTACATTCTAATGGAAATGGTTCATATATTAAATCTGAATGTTATGAAAAAATTCCGCATAATTATTCTTGCAATGGTGGCCGCCGCGGCCCTGTCCTCTTGCCAGGACAGCTTGGATCTCCGCTCTAACGGAACCATTGACATGTCCGAGGTTTTCCAGGATCGCAACAGGACCAAAGGCTACCTCAACGCTTGCTACAGCTACTTGAAGGCGCCGTATGTCCATGCCGGAGCGTACACCGATGACGCGCAGAACAGCGAGAGCATCACTGCCGGCCACAGGTTCGACATCTGGTACAATTCCGATGTCACTTCAAGCAACTTCGCCGCCAACAACCTTGACGGCAATCCTTGGGGGCAGTTCTTCCAGGGTGTGCGCAAATGCAATGTCTTCATCGCCAACATCGACGGCGCCACGGCTGAAATTACAAACGAGGAGAGGGCCGGCTGGAAGGCTCAGGCTCTTACCCTCAGGGCTTGGTACTATCTTCAGCTCATGAAGAGGTTCGGTCAGCTTCCTCTGATAACTTCCGATCTTGGCACCAGCCATGACTATACCGCCGACAAGAAGTCGTCTGTGTCCGAGATCGCGGCTCAGATCTTCGCTGACTGCGACGCGGCGATCGCCACGGAGGATTCGGATGCATATTCCTATGTCTATCGTACCCAGCAGTGGGGAATGGCGACCAAGGCTCTTGCCCAGGCCATCAGATGCGAGACCGCGACCTACGTCATCAGCCCTCTCTTTAGTGATGGCGGCTACACCGCTGACCAGGCTCTTGACATCGCCGCCGACGCTCTCGCCAAGGTTCTTGCCAATGACTACAGCCTCTGGACAACAGCCAGCGGCGGCTACAATGCCTACGCTTCCTACTTCCTCTACAACCCTGATGATTACAGGGCCAAGGACAAGGAGACAATCTTCGGAGGCGTGCGCACGAGTGTCTGGAAAGATTGCGGTCTTCCGATAGTCAGCGGTAGCTCCACCGCCGGCACCTGCCCTACGCAGGAGCTCGTGGATGCCTACGAGATGGCCAACGGAAAGCCTGCCATCACGGGCTACAGCGACGAACAGCACCTTAAGCCGATCATCAACACCGAGTCTGGCTATGATGAGTCCAAGCCTTACGAGAACAGGGATCCTCGTTTCTACGCTACCGTGTTCTACAATGGCAGCAGCAGAGGAAATGATGAGATCTCCACTGTCGCCGGTGCCAACTGCGGACTGAACGCGACAAGCATCAGGTACACCCACACCGGCTACTACATGCGCAAATTCGCCCATGACGCATCCAACAGAAACTCAAACTCTGACGGTTACATGCGCGGAGTGCGTCTCGCCGAGCTTTACTACAACTTCGCCGAGGTTGCCTATCAGGCAGTCGGACCGGACAAGGTTGTAAGCGTGTCCGGACTGAACCTGTCCGCCCGCGACGCCGTCAACAAAGTACGCGCTAGAGTCAACATGCCAGGAATCCCGAGCGGTCTGTCAGCGTCTGACTTCGAAAAGAGGTACCGCAACGACCGTAGGGTCGAGTTCGCCCTTGAGTCTGACCGTTATTTCAGCCTGCGCCGTTGGAAGGCTCTCTCTTCCACAGCGGTAGTGTCTGGAGTGAAGGTTTCCGGAACCGGCAAGAACATCACCTACGAGCGCTTCTCCTTCGACAAGCGTATGACATGCTCTGACAAGTACCTTCTCTATCCGCTCGAACTCTCCGAGGCGTCCAAGATTCTCGAACTGACCGGAAACGATTGGCAGAATCCTGGTTGGTAGTAGGTTTGTATTTTTGAATTGAAAAAAAATTGATGAATATGAAAAAAATCATCTACTTGATATTGATAGCCTGCTCCGCTATATTCTTTTCCTGCAAGGATGACGATGGGATGACGAGAGATGGCGACATCGTTCTGTCAAACCTGACGGCGGAGCCGAGAATCGGTGCGGTTGTCCTCAAATGGGACAATCCTGCCGCAAGCGACTATTACTATGCGACAGTGACTTACAACAACGCTTCCGGAGAGGAAGTGAAGCAGAAGGTAAGTGTCTATAGCGTGGATCCCGACAAGGGAGAGGGTCACACAGCTGTGAGGATCGGTGGTTTCGCCGACACCAACACCTACGAGTTCACTGTTACTCCTTACACCTCTGACGAGCGCTACGGCGACGCTGTGACCGTTTCCTGCACTCCGGAGGACGCCTCAAAGGCCTTCAAGTACATCACCGGTACGGTGGAGACCAAACCTACCGTAGAGGGTGGCGTGGTCAGCTGGAAGAATGACTATGATGTTCCGGTGACCGTCACCATCACCTACAAGAACCTTGCGGGTGAGACCATTACGGAGACCCGTAAGGGCAGTGAGGACGGCAGCGTGGAGATCTTCCCGTTTGTGGACAAGACAAATGTGACGATCACGGCCACTGACGAGAGCGGTAAGAACACTTCGGAGCCAAAGGTTGTCGAGGTGACCCCGGAAAGGGGAGAGATCCCTCAGTCCAGAATGACGGCGATCGGAGCCTCTGGGGTGGAAGGCAACAATGTTCCCGCAAATCTTTTGGATAACAATGTCTCAACCGCGTGGTCAGGATCGAATAATGACATTGTGTGGGTTGCCATTGACCTTGGTGGGGTTCATCGGATCAACTGGTTTGAGCTGGTAGGTAATTCAAAGGATCGTGAAAGCCAGCCTGCGGCTCTTATGGTTTTCCACTCAAAAGAGCCTGTGGCAGACTTGTCACAAGCTAAGAATCTTGGCACTTTTGAATATAATCCTGAGCGCATCTATAACCATGCTTACAAATTGGAGAATCCGATAGATACCAGATATATTCTTATCGCCTTTCCAGGCGTGCAGCGCGTGAGCATCACCGAGTTCTGCGCCTACTATGCCGACGCGGCCACCCATTACGCCAAGGAGTCCGAGCTTGAGCTCCAGCCGGATCCGGATGATGACCCTACCTACTATCCGGAGATTGAGTACATGATACCGCTTGACGGTCAAAATAGCTTGACATTTGAGGCAACTAATCCAGACGATCCTTCGGAATATACATTCAAGACGACAGGCGGAGACCCATTTGTCAGTCTTGCTCCACTTAAGAAGGCCGCGGCGGGAACAGTACTTGTATTCCAGTATAAGGCAAGTGCTGATCTTGCATGTGAATTCTTCTGGTGTAAGAAAGGCACTGGTCCCGTTGGTGGAAAGGAGACATTCTTTAACTTGAAAAAGACAGACGAATGGAAGACATTCAAGATTAACATGGTTGGTGCATGGAATAACGGTTGGTGGGATGGAAAAGAAGGAGACAGAGTCCGTTTCGACATCGGTGATGGAGGAGGGAACACGCTCGTTGTCCGCCTCATGCACTGGCGTGCCGCCGAGGATGGTGAATAATCCAATCAATCTTCTAACTTGCAAAGTGTAAATGAAAAAAAACATTCTTTTACCCATACTTGCTTTTGTGGTTATGTCCTGCGCGCTTTCAGCGCAGGACATAACTGTCAAAAGACCAGCCGTTGACCTTTATCAGGACACTTGGGTGGCCACCGACGCGCTGGGAAGGACCATGCCGGGCTATGATGCCGTCGGGCCGGTCAAGACAGATCAGAGACGTGTTGTGGGCATCTTCTACATCACGTGGCACACACAGAACCTTGCGAATATGCCGGCTCCTTATGACGCCGACGTGACTAAGGTTCTCCAGGCCGATCCAAACGCCAGATTTCAGGCTGACAATCCTAACTGGAAGAGAGGCTCCTACCACTGGGGCGAGCCGGAGATGGGCTATTTCCTGAGCCAGGACGAATGGGTCATCAGAAAGGACATGTCGATGCTCTCCGACGCGGGAGTGGATGTGCTTGTGTTGGATGTCACTAACGCCGTGCGTTACTGGGACGAGTGGGAGGTGCTTTTCTCCACGATGGAAAAGATGCGCGCCGAGGGCAACAACACCCCGCAATTCTGCTTCTGGGCGTTCAACGGAGAGGTCATCACGGTGGTCCAGCAACTCTACGAGCGGATCTACAAGGAGAACAAGTACCCTGACCTGTGGTTCTACTGGGACGGGAAGCCGCTCCTTCTCTACAATGCGGATCCTGTTCATGACGCCAACGGAGGCCACTCCGCCTACAAGGACGGCAAGCATGACTATTCCGATGAGGTCAAGAACTTCTTCACGCTGAGGAACATGTGGTGGGGCTACTACGAGTGGGCCGGCAAGCGTTTCATCGGCACGGAGGACAACTGGAGTTTCGGCTACAGCATGGCCGACTCACGGATCAAGTCGATGACTCCGGAGCAGCTGGCTTCAAAGCATGACGGTAAGATCGAGGAAGTAGCCGTCACCCCTGCCCAGCATCCTGTCACCATGACTGATGTCCCGATGGGAGTAGGAAAATCCTGGTCGAAGCGCGACGGCGAGCCTAAGCTCAATGAATATGATCTCCCGGATTCGGCCTACGTTCCTTGGCTTGGCCGCAAGGTCGCCCATCCGGAGGGTTATGGAATATACTTCCAGGAGCGTTGGGAAGACGCACTCGCTGTTAATCCGCAGTTCCTTTACATCAACGACTGGAACGAGTGGACCGCCGGGAAGTACGACGGCGAGGTCGGCTGGCTTGGCCGCAAGAATCCGTTCATGTTCGTGGACCAGTACAACGCCGAGTTCAACAGGACAATCCAGCCGATGAAAGGCGGCTACACCGACAACTACTACATGCAGATGGCCCAGAACATCCGCCGCTACAAGGGAGCGCGCCCGATTCCGGTGAACAGGCATATTCATAAAATGTCGGTTGACGGGTCGTTCGCTGATTGGGACAGGATCGATGTCGTGTACCGCGACACCAGAGGCGACGTGTTCCATCGTGACGCTAAAGGCTACGGCGGGCTTCATTACAAGGATTCTACGGGAAGGAACGACATTGTGGCCTCCAAGGTGGCTGTCGGGAAGAATGAAATATTCTTCTACGTCGAGACCGCCGACGCGCTTACACCTTGCACCGATCCTGACTGGATGTTGCTGCTGATTGATTCCGACGGGGATACCTCCACCGGATGGTATGGCTACGACATCTTGATCAACAAGGACATAACGTCATCTGGTAAGGGTAATGTCCTCAAATATTCAGACGGAAAATGGATCAAGGCAGGGGAGTATAACTTCGCTGTCAGCGGCAACAAGTTGGAGCTTGCGGTACCGAAGGCTCTGCTTGGTGTCTCCGGAAAATCGATGACCTTTGACTTCAAATGGGCCGACAACACCGGAGAGCTGGTGGATCCTATCTCCCTTTGCCTGAAGGGAGACACCGCACCGAACCGTCGTTTCAACTATCGATTCATCTGGAATAAGTAATATTCATGAAAAAAGTTCTTGCCTCTTTGTTGCTGCTTGCGGGTCTTTGCGCCCAGGCCAAGCCTACTGTCTTCCCTGTTTCGCTGAGCTGTAACGACATGGTGGATCCTATCGCCGTGAGCGATGTCAGCTTCAGCTGGAAGCTCCGTTCGGATGTGAGGGCGGCCCGTCAGACTGCCTATGAGCTCTGGGTCGGTTCGACCCCGAATTGCGGCGGTGACGTGTGGAAGTCCGGGAAGGTCGTCTCCGATGACCAGCTTGACATTACCATCCCTCCGACAGTGACCCTTGAGGAAGGGAAGCGGTACTTCTGGAAGGTAAGAATTTGGGACGGCTCCGGCAAGGTCTCTCCGTGGACAAAGGCAGCCAGCTTCACAAAGTCGATAGACAACTCCTGGGAGGCTGACTGGATCGCGACAGGGAAGACTGAGGACGGGCCGTTCCCATATTTCCGCAAAACCTGCTTGATCGGCAAGGGTAAGGTCCGCAGGGCGGTCGTCTATCTCTGCGGCCTGGGCTGTTCGCAGCTCTACCTCAACGGCCGGGCGGTCGAGCCTGACAGGATTCTCGATCCGGCGCAGACCGACTACGACAAGAAAGCCCTTTACAGCGCGTTTGACGTGACCTCTCTTCTCGTGGGCGGCAAGAACTGCATCGGTGTCATGCTGGGCGCGGGATGGTACAACCAGGACAAGGTCTGGGGAGGGGAAATGACCTATGGCAGACCGATCCTCCGCTGTCAGATGCGCGTTGAATATGCTTCCGGCAAGGTCGAGACCATCGGCACGGACACATCCTGGAAATGGGCGGACGGGCCGCTTGTCAGCTCCAATGTCTATCAGGGTGATGAATATGACGCCACCCGCGAGATAGACGGCTGGTGCGAGGCTTCTTTCGATGACAGTTCCTGGAATGATGCCGTGAAGGCTCAAGGTGTCTTGCCGGTGCGGATGGCCGCGCAGGAGATTCCTCCTATGATCGCTCAAAAACCTCAGAAGGCCTGTGCCTTGTGGCGATCCTCAAAGAAGGGGAATGTCTGGATCTATGATTTCGGGACCAATCTCACTTCGGAAGTCGTGTTCAGCGCGTCTCTTCCGCGCGGAGTAAGGCTCCAGACCATAGGATCGGAGGAGATCGACCTGCGTACCCGTGAGATCGATGTGGCATCCACCGGTGTCGAACATGTTGGATACCAGAAGGATGCCTACACTTTCGCCGGAAAGGGGAAAGAGACATGGATGCCGGTCTTCACCTACCATGGAATGAGGTATGTGGAACTCACTGTCGAAGGCTCTGACGAGGAACCGACATTGGATTGGATCACCCGCGCTCCGGTACACACCGACCTGGCTTCAATCGGATCGTTCGAGTGCTCTGACCATCAGATCAACTACCTGCATGACATCGCCGAGAGAACCTTCATCAATGCATTCGTCGGGCTTCCTGTCGATTGCAACCAAAGGGAGAAATGCGGATGGCTCGGTGACACCCATGCCTACGACCGTGCCGCCGACATGCTCTTCCAGATGAACAATTTCTGGGTCAAGTACCTTGATGACATCCGGACGACATCCGATGTCAGCCTCACCAACACCCTGTTCCACAAGTACTACAACAATCAGTTCTACTTCGCCGACAAGGAAGCCGGCCTGCCTTTCATGATCGCCCCCGGAAAGCGTCTTTGCGGCGTCGCTTCCCCTGATTGGGGAACGGCGGTGGTGCAGCTTCCTTGGCATCTTTATGTGTACTACGGCAACAAGCGGATTCTCCGGGACTATTACGACATGATGAGCCACTGGGTACGCCACATAGCGTCTACGGCTGTTGACGGAATAGTCTATGAGGGTCTGGGGGACTGGTGTCCGACATTCAGCAGCCACGAGCATAACGGCACGGTGGTCGAGTTCTCTTCTTCGGCCTTCCATCTTCTTGATCTCGGGATCATGGTCAAGACGGCAAGGCTGCTCGGCAAGGAGGAAGACTTGGAATGGTTCGAAAAGCAGGAGGAATATGTCCGCAAGGCCATCGTCTCCAAGTTCTTCAACCCTCTCAAATGTTCTTTCGGCGGCCAGACGGCCGACGCTATGGCGCTTGAGCTCGGACTTTTCCCTGAGGATCGTCGTCATGAGGCCACCCAGGCCATTATGTTTGACATCAACACCGGCCATAAGTTCTTGGATGTAGGGGTCTTCGGCCTGTCAAGGATAGGAAGCGAACTCTCAAGGAACGGAGCCTCTGCCCAGGCTTTCGGCCTCTTCACAAAGAAGGGCGAGAACTCATTCGGCGTGATGGTGGACTCCCTCAAGGTGACCACACTGTGGGAGATCCTGCCTGTCCAGAGTGACATCTATGCGAAGTCCCACGGATCGCACAACCATCCTATGCAGGGTGGTTACGAGTCCTGGATTCTTGAGGATGTCGCCGGATTAAGGCCCGTTGAGGATAATCCTGGTTTCAAGACCGTCATGTTCTACCCTCGGCACACCGCCGACCTTGAGTGGGCGAAGGCTACCGTGGACACCCGCTACGGAGTCACATCCACATCCTGGAGGAAGGAGGCCGGAAAACTTGTCTGGGACATTGTCATTCCTGCCGGCGCCGACGGCCTCGTGCATATTCCTGAAGGGAAAAAGGCAACTGTGGACGGCGAGGCCGTGTCCTTTGGCATAAAGTCACTGAACGGCGAGGACTTCCAGGTCTTCCCGTCAGGATCCTACCACATTGTGGTGGAATAATTCAGAATATTCATTTAAAACCGCTTATTTGATTGTGAAAAGAGTTTTTCTTGCTTTTGCGCTTTTGTCCCTGGCGATGTCGCCGTTGTTTTCCCAAGGGGTGAACAGTGACTCATGGGCCGCTACTGACGCTCTTGGCCGAAAGGTCAGATCCTACAATGACGCTCCGTCGAAGCGAGACGGAAAGTTTGTCGCGATGTTTTTCTGGACCTGGCATCAGGGCAACGATGACACCACCTACCGGGTGAAGAACATCACCGAGATCGTCCGCAGGTATCCCGAGGCCATGAAGGATTACAATCATCCAGCCTGGGGAAGCAAGAAACCAGGATTCTTTTTCTGGGAGGAACCGCTGTTCGGCTACTACAAGACCACGGACAAGTGGGTTCTCCGTAAACAGGCGGAGCTTCTGGCAGACGCCGGCGTGGACGCTGTGTTCTTCGATTGCACCAACGGCTCGCTGACTTGGAAGGAATCCTACGAGGCTCTTCTCCAGACGTGGGACGAGGCTCAAAGGGACGGCGTGAATGTCCCGAAGATCGCTTTCATGCTTAATTTCGGCCCGTTCTCCTGGACTCGCACTTCCCTTCACGAACTCTACAATGATCTTTACAAGCCGGGCAGATACTCTAACCTATGGTTTGTATGGAAAGGCAAGCCTTGCATCATGGCTTATCCAGAGGCGCTTGATGATTCGCCGCTTGACAGGGAGATCGCCGGGTTCTTCACCTTCCGTCCAGGTCAGCCGGACTACGTTGACGGCCCTACCAGAAATGACCAGTGGGGGTGGTTGGAGAACTATCCTCAGCATGGCTATGTGGCCTCCAAAGGGGCTGACGGCAAGGTTTCCTACGAGCAGGTGACGGTGGGAGTCTCCCAGAACACGAGTCCTGACCGCAAGGGTCATTGCGGGGCATTCAACGTCAAGGATTCCCAGGGACGCAGTTTCTCTGTAAGGAACGGATTCGACCCTCGTCCCGACGGCTATCTCTATGGCTGGAACTTCTCCGAGCAGTGGGACCGTGCCTACGAGCTTGATCCGGAACTGGTGTTTGTGACCGGATGGAACGAGTACACTGCCGGAATATGGCTTCCGCAGCATGGCTGGCAAGGGGATCCGTTCTCGTTCGTGGATCAGTTTGACTGGGATCACAGCCGTGACATCGAGCCGAACAAAGGCTGGGGAGACAAGGGGGATGTCTACTATCTCCAGCTGGTCGACAGGGTAAGGAAATTCAAGGGAATGACTCCTGCCGTGTCGGCAAGCGAAGAGAAGACGATCAGCCTCAGGAATGTCAGGGACTGGGATGATGTGCTGCCTTACTATCAAAGCTACAAAGGCAACACCATGCACCGTGACGCGCGTGGACGCTATGACATGTACTACACCAACAGTTCCGGACGCAATGACATCGTAGGAGCCAAGGTCGCCCGTGACCAGGAGAACATCTGGTTCTATGTCGAGACCGCCGGGGAGCTTTCTCCGCAGTCCGACCCGCACTGGATGCAGCTGCTCATCGACGTTGACAGGGACAAGTCCACTGGCTGGAACGGCTATGATTTCATCATCAACCGCGTCAGTCCAAAGGGGCGTAAGGCTGTCATGGAGAGGAATATTCAAGGAATATGGATGTGGGAGAAGTCGTCCGAGTGCGAGTTCAGGACTTTCGGCAACAAACTTGTAATAAAGATTCCTCGCAAGGCCCTGGGATTGTCTTCCGGATCACTTGACTTTGAGTTCAAGTGGAACGACAACATGCAGGAAGAGGGTAACATCATGGACTTCTACGTCAATGGTGACACCGCCCCTGGAGGTCGTTTCAACTATGTTTATACGACTAAATAACTCAAAACATGAAAATATCTTCAAAACCGCGTTTCATTTTCGCGATTCTTTCTCTGGTCGTTCTTTGCTCTTGCGGCAATGACAAACAGGAAACCAACATAATCATCCGTCCGAAGGATCCAAAGGAGAAGATGGCCTCCAACCTTAAGGAATATCTCGAAAAGGACTATCCGTCAAAGGTTTCTGATGTCAATGTGACATCGGATAAGGTTATCGTCAAGGGCACCTGCGGAGGATCGGGCACTTATGTCCTCGCCGAGATAACTCCTTGGCAGGACGTGACCGAACTTGAGGAATATCCTTACACCGAGAACATTTCCGGAGGAAACTTCACGGTGACCGTAGATAGGATCGCTCCATCCCGTGAGGGTATCAAGTACGACAAGGTGTTCTCCAAATGGGCCGTTGTGAAGGTTGACGGTGACAAACAGACTCTTGACTCGCACGCTCGCTATGCTGACGAGGTGGCTCCTAAGGCCAGTCCTGCCGAGATTCCGCTCCGTAACAAGAAAGGTTTCGGGGCAGGGGACATTGATTTGTACTTCAGTGACTGCAAGGAGATGAATGTCGGAAGCATAACGATGAATGTTGTTCTCAATCAGTATATTACCGGAGAAGGCTCAGGCTATTCCTACGGAGGTAAGAACTACAGTCTCGGTTCCGTGAAAGGTTATGTTGACCGTATAACCAAGAAGGCGGCGGAGAGTGATCTTGTCGTTTCTGCCATTATTCTCTGCCAGGTCAATTCCATATTCAAGGACCCTGAGAACACCGGCGGCAATTACACCATGCCTAACCTGACGACGGCATCCGCGTTCAATCTCTATGCGGCTGCCCTTGAGCATCTGGCATCTACTCATTGCAGTGCCGGCAGTAGGATTTCCCATTGGATCATGCACAATGAGGTGGATTTTGCCGATGAGTGGACGAACATGGGCAGCCAGCCGATGCTGCGTTACCTTGACAGGTACATCAAATCGATGAGAATCTGCTACAACATCGTCCGTCAGTACGACCAGAACGCCTCTGTGCTCGGTTCATTCACCCATTGCTGGGCGAAGGCTGACGGGGCTTATGCTCCTAAGACATTGCTGGAGAGGACCGTGGATTATTCCAACGCGGAGGGCGATTTCCTTTGGGGTGTGGCCTACCATCCTTATCCACAGGATCTTACCAAGCCTTCTTTCTGGATCAACGACTCTCAGTCAACCTACTCGATGAACAGTGATTACGTGACTTTCAAAAACCTTGAAGTGATCGACGCATGGATCAAGCAGAAGGCGAACCTCTACAAGGGCACGACAAAGCGTAAGCTGTTCCTTTCGGAGCAGGGCACCAATTCTCCGTCCTATTCCAAGACAAATCTTGAGTTACAGGCCGCCGGTGGTGCCTGGGCTTGGAAAAAGGTCTCCAAACTGGATGGCATCGATGCGATCCAATGGCACAACTGGGCCGACAACAAGGCCGAGGGAGGCCTCAGGATAGGCCTCCGCACTTTCGATGAGGGCGATGTTCCGAATCTGACCCCGAAGCCCGTCTGGTACGTCTGGAAAGCCGCCGGCACCGCCGAAGAGGATTCCGTCTTCGAACCGTACAAGACCACTCTCGGCATTTCCGACTGGAACTCCATCATGGGTACCATTCCCGGCAACTGATCTTGAGGAAAAGAGTTGTGTCTGACAACTGAGATTTAGATTTGGGGCTGACTCCTGTATGTATGAGTTGTTGTTGGCACATAACATATTGTGAATCAGTTTAAAATGCAAGTTTCTGGTACTGTTTTCCGCACCAGGAACTTGCTTAAATTTTTGGTAGACACCTCATTAGGTGCCATGCATGGCTGATGCCCTTGCCGGTTTCTAACGAAGAAAACACGTTCGTTTGAGTTTAATAATGCATTCAAACTGAGTGGCAGAGTAACCCTTGGTCAATGTGGTTATAATATTTGCAAAAAAAATAAAAAAAACGTTTTATTTCGCGGTTAAAGGATATGAGTATGAAAAAGTGTATAGTGTTTTTATTGGCGTTCCTGTTGTTCCATTCTATGGGAATGTGCCAAGCGAGTAGAGACAGGATCATGTCGTTTGAATTGGGAATAGGAGGCATTCAGTCTTTTGACAAACTGTTTTTTGACAAGGTGGGTGCAGGGCTGATGCCTTATGCCGAGATCAGGTATAATTTCAAGAATATTCCATTGGAAATAGGAATCGGAGGGAGCGTGCAGATTTTCAGCCGGAAGACCAATGATGGTGAGGTCTGCGATTTTATTTCCAAAAATATTTTTATTTTATCTGACTATGCTTTTTACAGACAGCGCTCAATGAAGGTGTTCGCCGGAGCTGGTTTAGGCTTGGGCTATTTTGACATGACAGAGGACATTAAGCATGAGGGATACAATGTTTACACAGAGTCGGGAGAACAGGACTATCCCATTTGCGTGATACCAAGGGTTGGTGTAGAGCTATGGAGACACCTGAGGATCTCTTTAGGGTATCTGTTCGAAGACCGTGCGAACAGGAATCTCAATCTTAGAGTCGGTTATGTCTTTTGATGGTTGATTCATTTGGCGGGCAACTGATTATAAATCAATAAATAAAGTAAGTTCGTGGTGCTGAATTCCACATCACGAACTTGCTTATATTGTTGATCTTCATATCTTTAGGTGCCACACCTGCTGGTCGCAGAGCCTGTCGAAGCGACGTTGGTTCGGCAAGCTCACCAACCGATTTGTGCGCTTCGGCTGGCTCAGTGACTGACAAGCTTACACGTTGAAGAGGAAGTGCATAATGTCGCCGTCCTGGACGACATATTCCTTGCCTTCGGTGGCGAGTTTGCCGGCGGCTCTGACGGCGCTTTCGCTGCCGAGGGTGACGAAGTCGTTGTACTTGATGACCTCGGCCCTGATGAATCCCTTCTCGAAGTCCGTGTGGATCACTCCGGCGGCTTTCGGGGCTTTGTCGCCTTTGTGGATGGTCCAGGCGCGGCACTCGTCGGATCCTGCTGTGAAGAATGTCTGGAGTCCGAGCAGGTGGTAGGCTCCCTGGATCAGTCTCACTACACCTGATTCTTTCAACCCCATCTCCTCAAGGAACATCTGACGGTCCTCATAGGAGTCCATCTCGGCGATTTCGGATTCGGTCTTGGCTGAGATCACGAGAATCTCCGCGTTCTCTTCCTTGACAGCCTCACGGACGGCGTCCACATACTTGTTGCCGTTGACAGCCGAGGCGTCGTCCACGTTGCAGACGTACATCACCGGCTTGTTGGTCAGAAGGAAAAGATCCTTGGCCATAGCGGCCTCCTCCTCGTTGATGAACTCTACGGTCCTGCACGATTTGCCCTGCTCAAGGGCCTCCTTGTAGCGGAGCAGAAGGGCGACAAGCTTCTTGGCGTCCTTGTCTCCTCCTGTCGTGGCCTGTTTCTGGCTTTTGGCGAGACGTGACTCAACCGTCTCAAGATCCTTGATCTGGAGTTCGGTATCCACTACTTCCTTGTCCCTTACAGGATCCACGCTGCCGTCCACGTGAACGACATTGCCGTCATCGAAGCATCTGAGCACGTGAAGGATGGCGTCGGTCTCACGGATGTTGGCAAGGAACTGGTTTCCAAGGCCTTCACCTTTGCTGGCTCCCTTCACGAGACCGGCGATGTCCACGATGTCAACAGTGGCCGGGACAACGCTCTTAGGCTTGCACATGTCCGCAAGCACCTCCAGCCTCTTGTCCGGAACGTTCGTAGAGCCAAGATTCGGCTCTATTGTACAGAAAGGAAAGTTCGCGCTCTGGGCCTTGCCTGAGCTCACGCAGTTGAACAAAGTTGACTTTCCGACATTCGGAAGTCCGACTATTCCGCATTTCAATGACATATCTTACTAAATTCTAAAGTCGATAAAATAATTTATCGGCAAAGATACAAATTAAGAAGTTGTTTTGCTTTGTTTGCGCGCTCTTTGGATCAAAATTCTTCAGGCGACAACCAACATAAGAAAAAGTTTTTCTGTTTCTTAAGAAAGAGTTTACGTTTCTTATCTTTTTTTACGTTTTTGTGCCGCATATTTGCCGTTGAAATGAAAAGACATCAGTTCATATTGTTTGTTCTTCTTCTCTTGCCGGCCGCCGGCCAGTTGACTCATTGTCGTAATTGTTTAAGTTTATTAGATAAGGCGGCCGGAAGGGAAGATCAGCTTCTCGTTATGTTCTGGAATCTGGAGAACTTCTTCGATTGGCGGAGGGACAGCCTCAATGGCAGCGAATCCGAAGCTGATTTCACTTCTTTTGGCAAAAGACATTGGACAAAGAGACGTTTTCAAGCCAAATGCAACGCGATCGCCAAATCCATACTATGGGTTAAGGATGAGGAAGGAATATTACCGGATATCATAGGTGTGGCCGAGGTCGAGAACCGCTTTGTGCTTAAACGATTACTGGAAGACACACAGTTGTACAGAACTGACTACGGGATTGTCCATTACGATTCCCCGGATCCGCGAGGTATAGATGTGGCGTTGCTGTACCGGACCTCACGCCTTACTCTAATGCAGTCCAGGCCGTTGAGGGTGGGCGGAGGAACCGACCATCCGTTGCTGACCAGGGATATTCTTTTGACAAAATTTTTGAAATCTGATGGCGACAGCATCGCTTTCCTTGTGAACCATCATCCTTCCAAATATGGCGGAAAGACCGGCCAAAGGAGGGAGGTGGCTCTCAGGAGGCTGCGGGATGCCACGGACTCGCTTCAAAAGGCAGGATTGATGAATATAGTCGCGATGGGTGACTTCAACGACACTCCGGAGAATCCGGCTTTCGGAATATTGACGGACGGGGAGCCTTTACCTTTGACGAATCTGGCTATTCCTGCGGCGGAAAATGGTGAGGGAACTATAAGATATTCAGGAAAATGGGAGATGATTGATATGTTCTTTATTTCGAGGAGTCTGGCATCTGGCGGGCATATTCCTGAAATGAATGTGCTAAGGTTGCCGTTCCTTATGGTGAGGGATAACGCTCATTCTGGGGAAAAACCGCTTCGGACGTACACGGGACCGCGATATGTCGGTGGAGTGAGCGATCATTGTCCGATTGTTGTCTGGATTCGGTAGATAATCAACAAATATTTGTTAAATTTGCCTTATTGGAAGTCGGTTTTATGGCCGATTGTTGAAACGAACTAGTTTAAAATCACATAATATGGAAATGAAAACCAAAATCAGAGAGAAATTCAAGACTCTCTTTGGCGCTGAAGGCGAAGTTTTCGCCTCGGCCGGCCGTATCAACCTCATTGGTGAGCACACAGACTATAATGGCGGATATGTTTTCCCGGGAGCCATCGACTGCGGTATTATGGCTGAGGTGAAGCTGAACGGAACCCAGAAAGTCAAAGCTTTCTCGATTGACTATGATGAATATGTCGAGTTCGGGCTCAACGAGGAGGACAAGCCTAAGCAGCAGTGGGCCAGCTACATCTTCGGTGTGTGCAGGGAGACCGTGAAGCGTGGCGGCAAGGTCGAGGGTTTTGACACAGTCTTCGCTGGTGATGTTCCGCTCGGTGCCGGACTGTCTTCGTCAGCCGCCCTTGAAAGCACATTCGCTTATGCCATCAACTACTTGTTCGACAACAAGATCGACAAGTTCGACCTTGCCAAGATCGGCCAGTCCACAGAGCATAACTACTGCGGCGTGAAGTGCGGGATTATGGATCAGTTCGCCTCTATTTTCGGCAAGAAAGGCAGCCTTATCCGTCTTAACTGCAAAACATTGGAGTACAAGTACTTCCCGTTCGATCCGAAGGGCTACAAGCTCGTCCTTGTTGATTCCTGCGTGAAACACGAACTGGCCTCTTCGGCGTATAACAAGAGGAGAGAGTCCTGCGAGAATGCCGCGAAGGCCATCAGAAAGAACCATCCTGAGGTTGAGTTCCTCAGCGATGCCAAGAGAGTTTGGCTTGAGGAGGTTCGTGATGAGATTCCTGCTGAGGATTTTCTCAGGGCCGAGTATGTCATCGGTGAGGTTCAGAGAGTTCTTGATGTATGCGATGCCCTTGAGAGAGGTGACTATGACATCGTCGGCGAGATGATGTACCAGACTCACTTCGGTCTCAGCAAGCTCTATGAGGTCAGCTGCGAGGAACTTGATTTCCTCAACAAGCTTGCCCGCAAGTGCGAGGTGACCGGTTCCCGAGTGATGGGTGGAGGCTTCGGAGGCTGCACGATCAACCTTGTGAAGGATGAGCTCTACGACGCGTTCATCGCGGCTGTCAAGGAGCAGTTCCCTACCAAGTTCGGTCACGATCCTAAGTTCTACGACGTAGTGATCAGCGACGGCGCCAGAAAAGTTGAATAATATCTAATTTTACTTAATACGACAAAGGGTCGCACGGGATTGTTCCTCAGCGGCCCTTTAATTTATGGAATATGTGTGTTTACCTGAAGAAGCGGGCGACCCAGGTGGGGTCGATGCGGGAGAAGCCGGGGGAGGGCTTGACGGAAGGGTTGCGGCGGATGATGCCGGCGCAGTCTTCATAGACGTTGAAGCCGATGCGGAGGCCGTGCATCTGGCCGTCTTTCGGGTAGGAGAACTCGATGTCGTTGTCCGGACCGTCAATATGATAGAACTTGAACGGTATGTCCAGCAAATCCTTGGAGCCACCTTTTTCAATCATCTCCATCTTCGTGATGTACTTGCACATCTCGATAACGCAGTCGTCAAGGCCGGCGTCAAAGATGTTGACTTTCTCGATCAAAGAGCCGACATCACTCACGCGGCGGAGAGTGTAGCCTTCCAGCGTCTCGGAGATCTTCTCGAACTGGGCCTCAAGAGCCTTTTCCTGAGTCTCAGGAAGGATTCCGTCGGGCATCAGCCAGATCATCAGACGCTCGGTAGGATCGTGGTAAAGCGTCTGTCCCTGAACAAGATTGGCCTTGCCGCAATGCGGGCATTCCCACACGAACAGTGAGCCGTCCTTGACTTTTGCTTTCAAATCAGGATTCTCTCCGACATTTATGCGGTTCCAGACTTCTATTCCGTGCTTTTCTCCGCAGGCCGAACAAGCGGCCGTAACCTTCTCTGACATATTCGTTTAATCTAAATATTCCTTAATGCTTCTTTCTTTGATTTGTTTGAAGGCCTTTTGCCTCAAAGAATATTTTCAAACATATCAAAATTACTTCTAATCGGAAAATATTCCAACCATCTATTTATCAAGCCATTTCCAGACCTTGTACATCAGCGCTCCCCAAGCGAGGAACAGGACGACATATACCCAGAACGGCAGTTTGGCGGCGTAGTGCGTGCCTTGGGTGTACTTGTCAAACTCCGGGATGTCGGCGTAGTAATATGCCCCCGCCCCGAAGTCGAGCGAATCCTGGAGCCCGAGGCCGTGCGCCATTATGTAAAGGGCGGCCAGAACGGTCGCCCCTATTACGGTCAGGGTAAGAACCTTGACGATTCTTTTTCCTGAGATATTCATCAGTCAAGGACAGGAATCGGGAAGAATTTGCCTGAGAGGAGAAGCCAGACGGCGAAGAACGTCAGCGCGATGTTGAAAAGCTGGCCTATGATGTAGAGCCATAGCACCTTGCCGCCCTGCATCTGCTTGATGATCTCCTTGAAGTTGGTGTCCAGTCCGATGCTGGTGAACGCCAGCACGAAAGCCCAGTTCTTGTACTGGTCAAGCACCTTGTTGATCGCTCCGACCTGATCCGCTCCGCAGAGAGGCTGGATTAGGAATGAGGCGATCATCGAGGCGATGAAGAATCCGAGGATGAATTTCGGGAACCTGTACCAGATCTCTCCGGCTCCGACCTTCGCGTTTCCTGTGTTGTCAACCTTTGTGGCGAAGAAGACAGCCACGAAGAAGGCGATGAAGCCAATGAGGATGTTCTGGATGGACTTCACAAGCACTGCGGCCTGCTGGGCCTCTGGTCCTAAAGCGGTTCCCGCAACGACAACCGCTCCGGTAGAGTCAACAGTACCACCGATGAGCGATCCTCCCATAATCTGCGACATTCCGCAGGCCTTGATGATGACCGGCTCAAAGACCATCATAAGGATTGTGAATATTATCGAGATTGAGACGGTGATGGAAAGGTCGTCCTTCTTGGCTTTTGATGCCGCCGCTGTCGCGATGGCGGCACTGGTTCCGCAGACGCTGGTCGCGGAGGCCATAGTTATAACGAGCGGTTTGTTATTTATTTTCAGGATCTTGGTCCCAAACCAGTACATAAACAGAATTACGATCGGAGTGACAATCCAGGCTATTCCAAGGCCATAGAGACCGAATTTCGCGATGTTGGAGAACAGCACGGAGAATCCCATTATCACAAGACCTGTCTTGATGTAGAATTCAGTCTTGATGGCCGGCTTCAGCCAGTTCGGGACTCCGACCGTGTTGGAGATCAAAAGACCCACCAGAAGTGCCCAGAAGGCCCATTCGAGGTAGCGGTTGAGGGTATATTCAGCGCTTATGAGGCGAACCACCAATGCGATGACAAACAGTCCGATGATGGCGGGAATATATTTCTTCACGCTCTCGCCTTGAAGTTTGACCCCGATTGTGAACAACGCTCCGAGGGTGATGAACGTCACAAGGAACTTGCGCCAGAACGCCCAGGATCCAAGCTGCTCGGACAAAGGGACAACCTTTGCCGCTGCGGCCTCCGAGAGATTCTCGCCGAGAGTCCAAGTCGCGAATTTAACCGCCGAAAAATCAAATGCCTTAGTCAGGACAGCGATGCAGGCGATGACGATCACGATGCCGCCGATCCAGATTGCCTGCCAGTCCTCCTTTCCCCAAAACGCGGGAACAGTCTTGCCTTTCTCCATCTGTAGAAAAATTAGTATAATGTTTTACTATTTTGCAAAGATATAATAACTGACGGTTTCTCGCAAAACTTTTTCATAAGTCGGGCTGGTCTGTTTACAGGCTTATGCTGAATATCCAACCGATGTAGTTCTTGTTGAGATCACTGATCGGGAACCGGTCGATGTAATGCCAGAAGTTGCGGGCGTAGCGTATGCCGATCTGGGTGTCGTAAGGGAGCCAGAAGAAGTTGCCGAGATTGACGGTGAGGTCGGCGCCGACGCTGAACAGGTTCTCGCCCGTGACCGCTCCGGGATTGTAATGCAGCCAGTTGTCCCAGCAGAAGGTCTGGTAGGACCAGTCGAAGAACGGCGTCAGCTCGAAGTTCTTGACGTAGGCCACGGGGCTCAGGAACGACCAGTCAACGTCAGCGAAAGGAATCGCATAGTCGGCGGTGACTCTCCATCTGGATTCCGAGCAGGAATTGATGATGCTTTTCAGGTTGGTGTCCACGAATCCTCTCGGAATGGCTGTCAAGGCCCCTTCCATAATGGCCCCTTCTTCGCATGGTCCGTACCACACTTCCATCGACGCGGTGAGCCTGAGTCCTTGACGGGCTGTGAACCCTGGAAGATAGCCGTAGGTGTAGAGATAAGCGGTCGGATTGTAGGCCTTCATATGTCCAGGTCTGAAGTGGAATCCCAGCTCCGCTCCGAAACCCAGAGAAGGAAAGACCTGTGACGGTGCTTTCTGTCTCATGACATAGCCTCTTAGCGAGGCGTCCAGAGTCTGAAGCGGTGAGATGTTGTCCTCACCCATTGTGTCATAGGTTTCGGTTACATCCTTTCCGTCTTTTTTCACAATGTGCTGGAACAGAATCTGGTCGTTGTACCTGTCGTTGGTGAACTTGTACTTGACCTGCGGAATCAGTCCCCGGTTGATGCCGCCTGACGAGAAATTGAACGGAATGTAGGCCTTGACACTTCCCGAGAAGTAAGGTCTGCCGGTTTGCGTCCCTTGGTTGTAAAGTTTGTAAGCCCGATCTTTTGTAATCTGGATTTTCTGTATGTCCAAGGCGGCTCTGTCATTGAAGTCCGCCGAGAACTCAAACACTGGGTAGAGTCCTGTGAATATGTACTTAAAGTGCCCGGAATGTCTCCATTTGCCGTCCTTGTGAGGATCTTCGTGTGCTCCGTAGCCTACCATCCCATAGCCTGTGCTAAACAGGTTCTGGAACAGGGCCGTGGCTCCGAGCGAGGCGGTTTTGTAGTAGTCATCACCGCTGACGGACTCGACATTGTCATAATTGAAATAAATCGGAGCCCAGGAATGGATGTGCGGGAATCTGATCTTTGAATATCTTTCCGGTTGCGAAAATTTCACCTCCGCCGTAACCTCGCTAGAGTCGCCAAGGGCGTTTTCCTGCGCTGTAAGCGCGTCTGCGACAAGGTATTTATGAATATCCTCGTAGCGGACTTCGGTGACCGGCAGGTCAGCTACAGCAGTGGCGTACATCATCCGTCCTTGCTTGTAGTCCTTAGGCCTGTCCGATGCCGCCAACGAACTGTAGTACAGTGTGTCTGCCTTGAACACAGGCGAGCTGATCCCGTAGCGTGTAGATGTCAGCTGCCGCAGCGTAAGACTCTCCACGTCCAATGAATATAATTCCGTCACTCCAGTCCTGTCACACAGGAAGGATAACTGTGTGCCTTCTGAAACTGGATGCTTCGACAGGCTCAGCGACCGCTCACTGAGCTTGTCGAAGTGACCGTTATTGTCCTTGATTGTTTTTGTCCTTTCGGTGGTCTCTGAGCCTTGTCGAACCTCAGGCTCAATGGCCGGAACGGTGCGAAGATGCGAGAGCGTTACCGGTTGAGGACCAAGTAATTTACAAAGAATGGCTTTACCGTCGGAATCCGGTCCTGTGACCTCATAGATCCCCATTCCGTTATCCGACAATCCTGCCGCGAACAGCCGGTCTCCAATCCAGGCCGATTCCGTGAACTGAATCGAATCCGGAGCGGTGAACGATTCTCTGACTGATCCGTCCGCCGCATCCAGCAGGACAATCCGCGATCCTCCCGCATAAGGATATTCAGTGGCGGCTATGACCTTTCCGTCCTCTGACGGAGCCGGATTGAAATACCGTCCCTTCTTTGTCAGATTTTGTACTTTTCCCGGTTTTGACAGATCCACGTAACGGATCCGTGAGCTTCCCCCGAGAGTCCATCTGCGCCCCGACACTGACTCGCTCCAGAATATTCTTTGACCCTCTGAATCAAGGAACAAGTCGCTCGTGTAGGAGGCGAAGGATCTGATTCTCTTCTCCTTACCGTTAGGATCCAACCTGACAAGACAGTTCGGTGTCGCCATACCGGACTTCAGTGAATATATTCTTGAATCTCCGCCGAGAACCGATCCATTATATTCAGAGTGCATCCGTGGTCTCCGGGAAATTTGTCTTGATGGCATAAACGGTTCTCTGACAGCGGCTTCGATGTTCCATAATTGCTGGAAATTCTCCTCTATGGTCCGGAAAGATTCATTGAAACTCTTTCCGCTGGCAGACTTTACGGTCTTCTGGAGATTGAAGAGCCAACCCTTGCGCACAACCCTGTCGAAATATTTCTGGGTGAAAAGAGGGTCGTTGAAGAATACTCTCGTTCCGGCGATGAACATATATCCAACTCTATAGTAATCAGGTGTATAGAGTTTGTTGGAACCGTAGAACCATCTGTAATAGTCCCGCCAGTCGCCGCAGTCGAACGCCGGCATCATATATTCAAGAAATTCAGCCTGCCGTCCACGTCCACTCCGGCTGAGCGCCGTTTCCGCCACAACCGCGTCTCCTTCGAGGAACGCCGGTCCCGGGTATATTCCCGCGAAGACCCCGGCCGCCATTTCTCCGAAGAACCAGTGCAGCACCTTGTTGCTTCTGTCCGCGCCGAACTGCATCTGCGCAGCGTGCCGCCCCTCGTGGATCGCCAGATTCCGCACCCAAGGCATCGCCGTCGGAGCGTAAGGGTCATTGACCGTGAATATGTCCATCCTTTTCGGTGCCCAGGTGACCGATGCGTTCGGCAGTACATAGCGGCTGTGCAGCACGACCGGCATCTTCCCCTTGTAACTCTGCCCGATAAGGTAGCCCGACGAACCCGCTATCCTGAGTCTCGCCTGTTCCAGCTCCATCCCGTAAACCCTTGCCAGTGAGTCCTCTCCTTTCGGAAATATCATAATGAAGTTCTCCGTCTCCATCTGCCTCCACCGCACCGCCGCCGGATCGCTCCCCGTCAGCGAGAACTGAGCGTTTGCATTCACGCACAGCAGGCTTATGAATATGAAAATAAGTAGCCCTTTAAGATATATGTACCTTTTCATCATTTGCGTTTTCAAAAGTCCGAATAAATGTTCGTTGGCCCTGTGAATAGCATAGGGCACCTCTGTTATGTCTGCGAATATAGTGATTTTACACAAAGACAAATTCATTTTTGATTGGAAATATTTTCACTAAATTTGTTGAGATAGCTAAAAATTATGAAATTCGATACAGAGAATAAAAATATTGAGTACAAGAGTATTCAAAAGATCCGTAGCGGTGATAAAGGATTTAAGGAATTAGCGGGTACGTGTGTTGCGCTCGCTAACGCTCAAGGAGGGCAGATTTATATCGGCATCGACAACAAGACATTGACGGTAGGAACTAATCAATCTATCACTACGCAAGAACAAAATGATGCGGTCAGCAAATTGCGTAGTCTTTGTTTTAGCGTTGCCATCGCTTCTTCAGAAATACTGGAGGATGAAGAGGGCAGCCAATATTTTATAATAACGGTATTTCCTAGTACCAAAACAATTGCATCAACATCCGATGGCAAGTTGTTTATTCGAATAGTTGATAAATGTGAGCCGGTTCGTTCTGAGGACATTCAGCGGTTAGCGGAGGAGAAAGGTGCCTACCAGTGGGAAATCAATACGACAAAATATTCGTGTCGTGATGAGGCCGTGATCCAAAATCTTCAGAATTTTGCCGCTGAAATACGAAAATCTATACGTGTTAGAGATCATATAAAACAGTTGGATGACTTTGAGATTGCTGAGAATTATCATTTGGTTGATGGAGAAAAATTAACCAATATAGGTGTTTTATGGATCGGAACATCCAAGCAGAGATCTGGCCTTTGTTACCCACTGACAGTTCAGTATATTGTTTATAATGCCCTTGAAGAAAAAGTTCGTAAAGAAGAATGGCACGATCTTACGATGAATCCAAAGGATTTGCTATTGGATATAGAACGGAAAGCTATTGAGCTCACTTATAGCTATGAATTCCCCAATGGCTTGTTTAGGAAGCAGATACGCCATTACAATCCGAAACTTTTACGTGAACTTCTTGTGAATGCTTTTGCACATAAAAGTTATACTATATCAAACGATATAATGATTAAGGTTTATCCGGATAGACTTGAAATTACCAATCCCGGAGGATTGCCTTTGGGAATTTCAAAAGAGAACATTCTTCACACGAAACATCGCCGTAATCCGAATATGATTGAGATTATGAGTGCTTTAGAGATGATGGAAGGAGAAGGCTCCGGGTATGACTTGATTTACGAACTAAACGCAAAGGAGGCAAAACTTCCACCAGAGATAGATTCCTCATATAATGAGTTTAAGGTAACACAGAGAGCAGATATTATAGACGTGGAACTTCTCCCTTTGCTTGATTACGTTATGCAGAATTATCTTCTTTCTCAGAAGTCATTTATTGCATTTGGCATAATTGCAAGGGAGAGAAAGATACTATCAACCCAACTGACCAAGCAACTTCAACTTACAGGAGAAGATCGACTAAGAAGCTATGTCGACAAGATTCTTGCTGAGGGACTGATTGTCAAGTCTGGAACAAAAAAGGCAACTCGGTTCCAGATTAACCCTCAATTAATTCAAAATGCCAAGGCTAATATCAAGACTTCTCTTAAAACAATAGAGCCTTATGCTTTAAAGGCTTTGATAATTGAAGATGTGAAGAAACATCCAGGCACTAGAATTTCTGAAATAGCCTCCCGTATTCCTGATGTAGGTGTCGCTGAGATTAGAAAAATGGTATACTCTATGGTTGATGCTGAACTTCGTACTGAAGGGGCCAAGACAAATAGAAGTTATTTTTTAATAAGTGGCATAAAAGAAAAGAAATAAAAAAGAAATTAAAAAAGGAATTGGTTTAATTATTTGAATATTAATAGATAAGTTCTTTTTAGGAATGGGAGAGATATGTAAAAGAAAATCTGATTTGTTGTCCTGCGGGATGGCGGTATTGATGTCGGTAGCGCTGGCGGCGTGCGGAAACGAACCGTTGACGATGATTGTGGGCACGTACACTGACGAGTCTGCGAGCCGAGGAGTTTATAGTTACTTTTTTGATCAGGAGAAAGGGACGCTGGTTGGTGGTGACGAAGGTCGGTTCACAGAGGCTCCAGGCGCTGTCGGTCGGGTCGAGATGAGGAATCCGTCTTACATTACGTTGTCGGCTGACGGGCGGCACATCTATGCGGTTAGTGAGGTTTCTGACAGCACCGCTTCGGCAGCCACGCTAAGGCTTGGCGCAAAAACTGGTGAGATGCAACTACTTGTCAGTGAGCTGACTGACGGAAAGGATCCGTGCTACATTTCTACGAACGGGAAGGTCGTGATGACGGCAAATTACTCGTCCGGGAATGTCACGGAGTTTCCAATCGGAGAGGATGGCATCTTGCTGCCTCACGATTTCCTTTACGAAACCGGTCTGGGTGGGCCAGACAGTGTACGTCAGAATTTTCCTCACGCGCATTGCGCGCTGTTCAACGCCACAGGAACGGAATTGTATGTGTCTGAGTTCAGCGCTGATGTCGTGACAAGGTACGATGTGGCGACAAGGCTAGGGAAACGCATTCAACTTCCGTCGGATTTTGGCCCGAGGCACATAATCCTTAATGCTGACGAAAGCAAGGCGTATGTCCTCGGAGAGTTGTCCGGAAATGTTGCGGTCATCGACACGGAAAGCGACAGCGTCATCCAAACAGTGTGTGCCGACACGGTCCACGCCAGAGGCTGTGCTGACATTCATCTCTCTCCTGACGGTAAATTCCTATACGCCAGCGTCAGGCTTCAGAATGACGGAATCGCCATATTCAAAGTTGATTCTGACGGAACTTTGACTAATGCCGGCTATCAGCCGACTGGCATTCATCCAAGGAATTTCAACATCACTCCGAACGGAAAGTTCCTTCTGGTAGCCTGCCGTGACAGTGGCTGCATCCAGATTTTCCGCTGCGATGCCAAGACCGGCCTTCTCACGGACACTGGTCGTACGATCATTCTTGACAAGCCTGTCTGCATCAAGTTCAGTTCTTCGCATAGGTAGGCACTTGACGCCTTTATTATTGGTTGAGTGATGACATAATGCCTTTTGTGGAACAGATAAATAGGTTGTTCCACAGAGATGGCGGATTAACAAAGGATAAAAACACATCTTGAAAATACTATTGTCAGGCATAAGAGTTTTATCTCTGATAATCATTGTATTATCTTCGTTATTGGACTGAATTGGATATAGATAACAATCTTGGTGCTTTTGTAGAATCGCCGGTTGATGTAAATTTGAGAAAAACTGATAACCGACATGATGCGATCAATCACAAAACTTGTCACATTGGCTCTATTCTGTCTGCTCAATGTGAATTGCGCCAAGAACAGGACGGACGGAGTCGTCTCGATATCCGCCGCGTCACTGAAATTCTCAGCGGCGGGGGAATCCAAGACCATCACTATCTCCGCGACCTCCAACTGGTCTTCCGAGCATCCCGAATGGATAACTCTAAGTCAGGAAAGCGGGACCGGTGACGGCTCCGAGCAGGAAATTACCGTGACCGCAGGCAAGAATAACGGTGAGGCGCGGAAAGGCGAACTGAGAATCACATTGGATGGAGGACATTCCTGTGCGCTGTCCTTGGTTCAGGATAAGAATTCCGAGACCACTCTCAGCGGCAAGAAATTCATTGTCTGCGCCAATTCCATGGTCTATTACGGAGGCCTTGTGGAATATGGCTCACAGGGCAATGAAGACTTTGGAATGTTCTACAGGATGTTGAAGGACAAAGGTTTCTCGGACTATAGCATAATAGACTGCACTTATGGCAACCATCGTCTGTCGGACTATACGGCGGCTGGATGCAACACTCCTCACAAGGACTGCCCTGGTGTCGGAGTCGATCTGCTCAAAGGGCTGGATCTGAGTTCTTTTGATTATGTCATCATTTCTGAGGCCGGTAACGACAACTCGAATTTCTATGAGGACGCCATGGCTTTATTCTCACGTTTCACGTCTGTGAATCCGAATGTCAAGTTGGTGTACATCAATCATGTTTACAGTGTCTATAAGGATCACAAGAACATCTTGTCGCGGTTGAGTAAACTGCATAATGCCGGGGTGACTGTCGTAAACTGCGGTCAATTGGCCTATGACATCTACACCGGTGCGGTGAGTGTTCCGGGAGGGTCTGTAAAGTACAAGGATCGATACACTTTCTGCAACCATGCCGGATCTGACACCCATCATCCGAATCCTCTCATGGGATATATCATGACCCAGATGCTGTACTGTGCCCTCAGTGGTGACAACACCCCTGATCAGAGGTGGAGCGACCTGATAAAAGAATGCAAATACAGCAGCAACCCGATTCCGTACAATGACTATTACTCCACTTATTATACGACACCTGCGGACGTGCCTTTCATGACCGTGATTGACAACGCTGCGGAAATGAAAGGAATTCAGGATCTTATTCCGGAATATATAGATAAATTCTGATGTCTCGCTTTTCATGCATATTCCTGTTGCTGGCTCTCGTCCTTTCCGGGTGCTCGTCTGAACTCAGCCATAAGTTCAGGGAACTTGACCGGACCATATCGGAACGGGGAAAATACCGCATACAATTGGAGGAAAAGGCCGACAGTCTGCGCAGGGTGATGTCTGGCGCAGGAACCGACTCCGCGAGGTGGGAATATTCAGAACAACTTTTCAGATTGTTTAAATATTGGCAGGCGGATTCGGCGTTGAGGTATTTGGACATGATGGATTCATACGCTGACGGGAATCCGGCGAAGACGCTGCATGCGACACTTGAACGCTCTATGGTTGAAGTCCTTATGCGGAAATATTCAGAAGCGGAGTCGGTGCTGAATCAAGTTGACACCGCAAGTCTGACGCAGTCGGAACTCGCGGCATACTATAAGGCGGATCTTTATCTGGATGGCATAAAAGCTGTGGATGAGATGATTCCGGCCGGGGATCGGAAGAGGATAGTGGAAAGACGGCACATAAAACGTCTGGCTTACATAAACAATCCTGAGATAGAACCGTTTGAGTTGATTAGACGGAACGGAATGCAGCTTTACGAGAGCGGCCATGCCAAAGAGGCGACGGTCATTCTGCGTGACCTCGTGGACAACAGTGAAAGCATAGAGGATAAATCAGAGGCCGCCTATAGCCTTGCTTTCGCATACGCATACACGGGAGACAGGGAGAAAAGGGAATATTGGCTGGCACAGAGCGCGATATACAGCATGGCGATTCCGATAAGGGCGTCTTTGGCTCTTTTTGAACTGTCCAATATGCTGTTTGAAGACAATCAGTTGGGAATCGCGTCACGGTACTGCCAGGTGGCTTTGGAGGATGCGCTTTCGAGCAAATACAACTCACGCATCATGAACTCGGCCAATTCGATGCTGTATATCGTGCAGGCTGTGGGACGCAAGACCAGACAGGATAAATCGGCGTACATCTGCATAATACTTGTGTTGGGGCTGCTGTTCGCCGCCACCGTCGCGCTCCTTGTTCTCTCTTTCAGGCAACACAACACGATAAAATTGAAGAACCGTCTTTTGGAAGACGCCAATGAAGCCAAGACAGAGTACATAACCAGGCATATCACCATGTCGTCCTACTACATGGAAGACATTGAAAGGTACCGGCATGAACTGCGTTCGGCCTTGAAGGAAGGAGGTGTGGACGCGGTCAAGGAGATGTTGCGCAAGCCTCCGGAGGATGTCGTGGACTACAAGACGTTTTTCAAGATATTCGATGACACTTTTCTGGGGCTTTATCCTGATTTTCCCGACAAGGTGAACGCTCTTTTGAAGCCGGATGCAAGGTTCATTCTGAAAAATCAAGGTGAGCTGACCACGGGGTTGAGGATTCTCGCGGCGATCAGGATAGGGATAACAGACAGCGGAAAGATAGCCAAATTCCTTCATTGCGCTCCGAGTTCTGTCTATACTCACAGATGCAAGATAAAGAAACGCGCTGTTTGTCCTCCAGAGGAATTCGAGTCAAGGATATCACAGATTTAAATACATTGAAACTATAACTAAATTTTATGAAAAAGGTCTTTATTGCACTAATGATGTCGCTGATTGTCAGCGTGTCAGTTCCTGCACAGACGATGGGCTCATTTTCCGGGAAAGTCGTGGACTCGTCCGGAGAGCCGCTCATAGGTGCGGGTGTGGTCATAAAAGGAACGACCAATGGGTCCGCGACCGATTATGATGGCAATTACAGGCTCACGGGAATCTCTTTTCCTGTGACCGTGGTGGTGTCTTGTATCGGTTATGATGATTCGGAGATTCATCTGACAGGCAAAGAACGCCAGCCGTATGTCATCACCTTGAGTGATTCCAAGAATGTCCTGGATGAAATCGTGGTCGTCGGCTACGGAACACAGAAGAAATCAAGCCTGTCCGGTGCCGTGGGCATAGTGGATGGCGCCTCTCTTGAGAAAAGGCCGGCGGTCTCGGCTGCGAATGCCCTCCAGGGAGCGGATCCTTCCCTCTACATCAAGATGGGCAACGGTGGCCCTAACAGTTCCCCTTCCATCAATGTCAGGGGCAGCATCTCGGTGAACGGAGGTTCTCCTTTGGTGCTTGCGGATGGTGTTGAGGTCTCGCTTCAGCAGATCAATCCGAACGACATCGAGTCTGTGTCTGTTCTGAAAGACGCTTCTACCTGTGCGATTTATGGCGCGAAAGCTTCCGCCGGAGTGGTGCTCATCACAACCAAGCAGGGAAAGACGGGAAAAAGCTCGATAAACTACAACTTCCGCCAGGCTTGGATCCAACCTACCACCAACACAGACTACATCACGTCTGGTTACGAGCACGTCAGCATAGTCAACATGTTCTGCGACCAGTCATTCCATTCCTCCCAGCGCAGGGTCTTCGACTACACAGCCGAGAACGGACGGCTGCTCAAGCTGTACGAGAGGCGCAACGACAAGACCGAGGACCCTTCCCGTCCGTGGGTCGTGCTTGAGGATGACGGCCTGTACCACTACTACGGAAACTATGACTGGTATCATAACTTGTTGAACACCAATCGTCCCACAAGCGAGCATAATGTGTCTGTGTCCGGAGGCAACGACAAGGTGAAATACTATGTGAGCGGGCGTTACTACTCCGAGGACGGAATATTCAAGGAGCCGGCGAAGGACACTTATCAGAATTTCTCCGTCAGGTCGAAGATAACAGCCAAGGTGACGGACTGGATAAAATATTCCAACAACATCTCCTACAATGTCCGTGACTACAAGTGGGGCGGCAATGAAGACACCAACCTGCTTTTCCAAAGGATGTGGTTCGTCTGCTCGCCGGCCTTCTCTCCAGTGAATCCGGACGGTTCGCTGGTGGTTTATCCTTCAGAGATCGTGGGGTCACAGACTGACCTTATGAGAAGCAACGCCGCGCAGATTCTGGCCGGAAAGAATCATTTCTCCAGAAATGTCAGCAACTTCGACATGACTCACCGCATAGACATGACTATCGCAAAGCATCTTGTCCTGACCGGTGAATATGATTTCCGACGCTCTGACACATACAATACCTCCAGAACCAACAATTACTATTATGGTACCAAGCCTGGTGAGCAGATAATGGTCACCGGTACGACCAAGTCGTACAAGGAAGTCCGCTCGTTCAGGAACAGCCATGTGTTCAATGCCTACGGAACCTACGAGAATGACTGGAACGGCCACTATTTCAAGGCGACCGCCGGAATGCAGTACGAGAACTACAGGAGCAACCAGCTTTCGATAAAGGCCTGGCCGATCCTCAATGACGCTTTCGATTCATTCGCACAGCTCTCCCGCGGGGATGACACAACGTACGACGGACCTAACCAGTCCATCTCCACCTTCGCCACTTTGGGAATATTCGGACGTCTGAACTACGACTGGAAAGGCCGGTATATCGTTGAGGCCAGCGCAAGATATGACGGAACCTCACGATTCGCTTCGGGGAGCCGCTGGGGATTCTTTCCGTCAGCGTCCGCGGCATGGCGATTCTCAGAGGAGCCGTTTTTTAGGTCTGTCCGGAACGTGATCACGAACGGCAAGATCAGGTTCTCGGCGGGATCGCTTGGAAACCAGCAGGTAAGCAACTACTATTATCTTACCAAAGTGTCTTCCGACAACACGATGAGCTACACGTTCGACAAGTCCAGCAAAGCCGCCTACTCGTCCGTGAGCGCGCCGGTGTCATCTGGACTGACATGGGAGACCGTGACAACCTACGATCTTGGCCTTGACCTGAATTTCCTTGACAACAGGCTTTCTTTTGTCGGAGACTATTTCATCAGGGACACGAAGGATATGCTTACGGCTTCCGTGGAGCTTCCAGCCACTTACGGGGCCACATCTCCTAAGGAAAACTGCGCGGACCTGAGGACCAAAGGATGGGAAATCTCCATTGACTGGAAGGACTCATTCAAACTCCTCGGCAAGCAGGCTACATATTCGGTCTCTCTCGGGATAGGTGACAACAAGACAGTGATAACCAAGTACTACAACCCAACCGGAACCCTTTCAAGCAATTACAAGGGAAAGACTCTCGGCGACATGTGGGGCTACCGGATAGACGGCCTGTTCCAATCTGACGAGGAGGCCGCTGAATATATGTCACGCATCGACAGCCATGAAATCCAACCTGGTCCTTATCAGGCTCTAAGCTCAAGTCTCGGAACCGGACTGAAGGCAGGTGACCCTAAGTTCAGGGATCTCAACGGTGACGGTAAGATCACCTCAGGGGCGGGAACGCTTGACGATCCGGGAGACCGGGAGATCATCGGAAACAGCCGCCCAAGGTTTCCATATTCATTCAGATTGGGATTCAACTGGGCGGGTCTTGACATCTCCGCGTTCTTCCAAGGAATAGCGCATCAAGACTGGTACCCTACAGGTGCCTACGGAGGAAGCGCGTTCTGGGGACCTTATTCATATTCGGAAGTGAGCTTCATCGCCAAGGATTTCATGGGCAGGGTCTATGACCCGGAGACCAATCCGGACGGATATTTCCCGAGACCAAGGGCATTCGCTTCATATTCAAGCGGAAACTATAATCTCGGCCTCGGACAAAGGAACGACAGATACATGCAGAACATCGGCTATCTGCGTTTCAAGAACCTTACGGTAGGCTACACTCTTCCGGAAAGCCTCACAAGAAAATTCTATGTGAGCCGGCTGAGGGTGTTCTTCACCAGAGAGAACCTTTACTACTGGTCACCTTTGAAGAAATACTGCACCACCATCGATCCGGAACTCGCTAACGCGAGCAGTCTGAACACGGACAACACCGGAATCGGATACCTCTATCCAAAGACCTTGTCATTCGGTGTTGATGTAACATTTTAATTAGTAGTGAAATATGAAAAAGATACTGAATATCATACTGGCTCTCGCAGCGTTGTCTGTCACCGCTTGCGACCTTACGAGGCTTTCGGAGGATGATGTGGCGCCTGAGAATTATTTCACATCGGCTGACGAATGCAAACTTTGGCTGGACAAGTGCTACGATGATCTTCTTGTGTCGCCCAACAGCATCGTCACATGGGCGGCTGATGATTATGTGATGGCCAATCCGAACGATCTTGTCTTAGGCAACAGACTTGTGACGGACTCATATTCAGGAGCCACCGCCTGGGGATGGGGAACAATGCGCCGCATTAACATGTTCTTCGAGTACTGCGACAACTGCAAGGACGAGAAGGCCAAGGAATACTACAAAGGTGTCGCTTATTTCTTCCGCGCCCTTTCATATTACGAGAAAGTGAAGCGTTTCGGTGATGTGCCTTATTATGACTTTGTCGTCGGCTCATCAGACAATGTCGCTCTCACGAAGCCGCGCGACCCGAGAGGTCTTGTCATGCTTCATGTAATGGACGATCTGGACAAGGCTGTCGAGCGTCTTGACGAGAAGCACAATGTTGCCAGAATCAACAAGTGGACGGCTTTGGCTTTGAAGAGCAGGGCTGCCTTATGGGAAGGAACTTGGCGTGTGTACCATGCGGACGATGTGTTCGCTCCGAAGAATGATCCGACCGAGTTTGACGGGAAGCCTGTCGAACTGTCGGCTGAATATTTCCTGAACATCGCTGCGGACGCGGCAGGGCAAGTCATAGACAACAGCGGTTACACGCTTTACACCGGCAGCGGCAAGGACATGAACTACAGGATGTTGTTCGCCACTGAGGACGCAAGGGAGGATGAGGTCATACTGGCCATATTGTACAACTACAACACCCTGAAATTCGGCCATGCATTCCAGTCGAAGTACTACGAGCAGAGCATCGGATTCACGAGGCGGTTTGTCAACCACTATCTGATGGCTGACGGCACACGTTTCACAGACAGGCCGGACGCCGACAGGGCATGGTATCTGGATGAGGTGAAAGGCCGTGATCCAAGAATGGCTCAGACTGTACTCTGTCCGGGGTATGTGCAGCTGGATCAGGACAAGCCTACCATCAACAATCTCGACCATTGCTACACCGGTTACAAGCCGATAAAGTACATCTACAATCAGGACTGCCTCTCACAGGGAAAGGCTACGAACGACTTTCCGGTGTTCAGGCTTGCGGAGGTGATGCTCAATTTCGCTGAGGCGAGGGCTGAGCTCGGGAACCTTGACCAGGAGGCTTTGGACAAGTCCGTGAACAAGATCCGTTCGCGTGTGGGGATGCCTGCCTTGAAGGTGGATGTCAGCATTGATCCTTACATGGAGAAGTGCTATCCGAATTACATCAGGTCAAAGAGTTCTCAGAAAGCCTTGGTGCTGGAGGTCCGCAGAGAGAGAACCATCGAGTTGGTGCTGGAGGGATTCAGGATGTTCGACATGCTTCGCTGGAGTGAGGGCGCCAAACTTGTGAACGGTGGAGCAGCGGGTGAGAAAGGCACGGAATCCCCTTACTATGGAATATATCTGCCTGGCCCGGGACTCTATGACATGGACGGAGACGGCAAGAATGACTTCGAGGTCTATGACGGAACCTCCACGGTCGCGGGGCTTGCGAATATTTCCATAGCCTCTTTGTCCGAAAGACTCTACGATCCGGATGATCCTGACAACCTGGCTCCAAAGAAGGGCTGGCTTACCGGATTCCGCGACCACAAGGTTACATGGGATGAGGGGAAGGACTATCTCAACCCTATTCCTAAGAAACAGATCACACTGACATCCGGAGCTCTTGTGCAGAATCCGGGTTGGGACAAGGAATAAAACACCGATAAATCATGAAAATATTCAATATAATAAAGATATGCCTTCCGGCGCTTCTGTTTGCCTTTGGGTCTTGCACCGAGGAGATGTCTCCATGGGAGCAGCGTCAGAGAAACACAGGAACAGAGACTCTTGACGTCAACGCTGACGAGTTGGCTTTTCTGCCTCGTGGCGGCAAACTGAATTTCACTGTAAACGCCACCTACGATGGATCTGTCACGGCGGATGATTGGATGACTTTGAGCGCCAAGGAGTTTCCTGGTGACGGTACAACGTACACCATCATCATTTCGGCTGACCCTAACAAGACGGAAGCCGATCGTGGCGGAACGGTGATCATCAAGACGCCGTCCCTTACCCACACGATAACCGTCACGCAGCCGGTATATTCCCGTCCCGACGCTCCTGAAAGCATCGCGTCGGCGGAGGATCTGGTCTATTGGCTGGAGACTTGCGCTCCGTACTATGAACAGGATGAGAGCATTACACTGTCCAAGGACATCGACATGACTGATGTGGAGAATCTGGTTCCCGCCGAGACTTTCGCCGGGACATTCGATGGACAGGGACACAAGATCATGAACTGGAAATCAAAGGGACAGCCTCTGTTCGTGAAGAACAACGGAAAGATTACGGATGTGACCATTGATGCGTCGTGCTCCTTCACCTTGCAGAGCTCGGCCGAAGACATTTATTTCGGACCGTTCGCCATGCACAATTACGGACAGATAACCAATTGCCGGAACAACGCTGCCATCTCAGTGCCTGATGACGCTTCCGTGAACAAGGTGTATGTCGGCGGCATCACGGCCTATAATTATGAGGAAGGTTCTGTCTCGGGATGTATAAACACCGGTGAAATGGTCTTCCGTCCGCTCAAGGCCGACGGAAACATATTCCTGGGAGGTATCACAGCCTATGGTATGGGTTCGGTCAGCGACAGCGGGAACTACGGCAGGTTCGTTTTGGAGCCGCAGCCAGAGACCGTGCAGAACTATTTCATCGGAGGCATCAGCGCAAGGCAGGCTAAAGGTGTCATAAGCGGCTGCACGAATCATAAGGAAGCGACGATAACCACGAACGCGTCGAAGCCGTCCAACGGTTACATCGGAGGTTTGGTCGGCTATCATGACGGTTCATCGGACATCAACACAAGCAAGAACTTCGCGGACATATATTGCGGCTACGCCAAAGCCAGCTATGTCGGTGGTCTCATGGGATGGCAGACAAAGGTCTCTGACCAGGACTTCACATTGTTCCAGGACTGTGCCGTGAACAGTCACATAACAGCCTACACCAAAGGCAAGGGTACAAACGGTAACAATCCTTGTCTTTCGGCCGGACTTGTGGTCGGTCGTTTCGCCGGACAGGCAAACGCCAAAGTCTGCACACTCGGAACACCGGACAAGCCTATCAGCGTGGCAGGTTCCATAACCAGCCTTGAGACAGGCGGGACTGTGGTCGCTTCAGAGAAGGATTTCGGGGTGCTCACCAGTGGAGACGGCAGCGGCACAAGCGCCAACGGCGCAGGCTCGATCTGGCAGGTAATCAACGGAATATACAAGGTTACTGGTGATGGCCAGACGGGTGACCCTGAGGAGATATTCATTCGTATGGACGGCTACAGGCTTGATGTGCCGGCCGAGGGTGGAACTGTGTCATTCGGTGTGAAGGTGAATTATAGTTCCACTGTCACGACGGATGTGGATTGGCTTGAGGTGGCTGAAGGCACGGTCGAGGCTGGTTCCGTACAGGAAATCACAGTGACGGCCGGCATGAACGACCGCTCTTCGGAAAGAGAAGGGAAAGTGATAGTCTCGATGCCTTTGGGCACACGCGAGGTCGTCACCATCCGTCAGGCCGGAAACACGAAACTTGAGGAAAGCCTGGTATTGGGCCCGGAAACGGAGAACACCATCATTCTGGATCCTTCCGGAACCGAATCGTCAAGTTTCACGGTGACAGTTAATTATGATGCGGAAGTCACTTCTTCGGCATCGTGGCTGAGTTTCAGTCCATCAACCGTTCCGGGCGATGAGAAGCCTCATACCGTGACAATAAACGCTGCCATGAATGATTCCGGGGCTCCCCGCACAGCCGAGGTCACGGTGACATTGCCGAAAGGACTCTCTAAATCATTCAATGTCAGTCAGGACAGGTCATCGCTCAAGGCAATAACCGAGATCTCCACCACGGAGCAGTTTGTCGCTTTCATCGAGAATGCCTCCAATGCAGACCTCTACACGGACGGACTTGTAACTAAAATGACGAAAGATATTGATCTAAAGGGTATTGCGCTTGCGCCTGCTGAGGATTACATCGGTATTCTGGACGGAGGTGGCCACAAGATCCTTAATCTGGTCAGTGGTGCTCCTCTGTTCGTCAAGACTTCCGGAAACGCTGTGGTGAGGAATCTAACGATAGACAAGTCATGCGTGTTCGATGTCGCTCCGGAATATTCATCAAAGTGGGGAATCCTTGTCGGCAGCCTCGGCCCGGCTGACGCGACAGACAAGTGCTTGATAGAGAATTGTGTGAATATGGCCGACATCACCATGTCCAAGGCGAACACGGCACAGGCTTTCATCGCTTCCATGACGGGGCGTGTCGGAACCGGTTCCGTGGTTGCCGGCTGCGAGAATCACGGTTCCGTGACCTTGAGTCCGAAAGAGGCGATGACAGGTGAGATCAGGGGTGCTGGAATCGCAGGAAGCGTGAACGGAGCGATCCGTGACTGCAAGAACAATGCTCCTGTTACCATCAGTCCGTCAGACATCACGAACAAACTGTATGCGGCCGGAGTGGCGGCGAACGTGATGAACATCGACATGGAGAACTGTGTCAACACCGTGAACGGAAAGGTGACCGTGCTTCCTGACTCGTTCACATCCACAAAGGACGGTTATGTCGGAGGACTCACCGCTTATAACGGCGGGGCGAACATAAAGAACAGCCGGAATTTCGGCGATGTCCACATAAACTGTAATTCAGACAAGGTACGCGCCGGTGGTTTGCTCGGATTCCAGAGCACGCAGAAGAAATCGTTCGTCACATTGGAGAACTGTGTCGTGAACTGCGATGTGACCGGTATATTCGCAAGCAAGGGAGGAAATGGATCCACCACGCCGCTTAATTCCTGTGGCCTCGTCGTGGGACGTTTCGGCGGACAGGGCAACACCACGAATGTCATTGACATAGGCACGGTTGACAGCCCGGTGAAGGTTTTTGGTTCGGTGACTGTCCATGAAGGAGAGACTGTCACTACGACAACTGACAATTACACAAACCTCCTGACCGGTGCGGGCAGCAAGACGAGCCTTTGCGGCGGTTCAACGACCCAGATCCTCAATGTGAGATTTGAAAATGTAACAAAAGAATAACTTAATGAATATGACAACGAAAACATTGCTCGCCGCGACAGCGGTGTCACTCGTTTCCCTTTGGTCCTGCAGCGATAAGGTGCAGGACCGCTTCGGGGAACTCAACGTTGAGGCCGCCAAAGAGTATCTTACTCCGATCCGTCCTGCATCTGAAGGACGGAATCCTTGCTGGAACGAGTTCTGCAAGAAGTTCATCTACGCTCCGGCCTTTGATGTCAAGGCTGTGGAAGGGGCTGATAATTATAAGTTTATAATTAAGGAGAAAGATGGGCCAGGGGAGTGGTCCTTCACTTCAGCGGATCCTTGCGCGGACCTTTCCCCGGTCTGGGCCTCGGTTCCGCCTTCTAAAGTTGATTTGACGGTCCTTGCGATTGACGGGAAGGAGAATGTGCTCGACACAGCGTACAAGAGAAGTTTCCTGAGGGATTTCCCGTTCGAGGGACCTTACAACTCCAATGTGAGGCCATACCGGGAGGCGGCTGTCATGGCGGCCCTTTATATTCATAAGACTCCGGCTGCGCAGAAGTTCAAGGAGACTTCCGTTCCGGATCTGGACTTCTACTCGCACTTCACTTATGCGAACAAGGTGATCGGCGGACTCATCAGCGTCGAGGCGAAAGTCGCTGAATATGTTCCTTCGCTGAAGGAGGATGCATTGTTGATAGCCCGCAACGCGGCCAAGTTCCTGATCGACCAGAGCCGCCCTGAGGGGAATCGCCTTGAATATTTCCCTCCAACCTATTACGGCGATCGTGTCGCCTCAAAGAACGATTGGAATGTGGGCAGGACGATGACCATGGACGCCTGCTATTCCGGCAATGCGTTCCTGGATCTCTATAATGCGACCGGTGACTCGCTTTACTATGACAGGGCATTGAAGATTGCCGACACTTTCATGAAAATCCAGAATGAGGACGGCTCGTTCCCGATAAAGGTGTATTTCGAGACCGGAGAACCGGTGAATGAGGTGAAAGCAATGCTTCATCCTATCCTGAACTACACGCGCCGCCTTGAGAATGAATATGGTGTCACCAAATATGCTGACATGAGCGCCCGCGCGGCTAAATGGATGAAGGAAGTGGCCTTGGAGACATTCGATCTCACCGGCCAGTTCGAGGACGTGACTGTGGAAGGCCTCAAGCCTTATCAGAACCTCACGAACTGCACGGCTTCCCCGTACGCTTCGTACATCCTGCGCGGCCATCCTTCAGCTGAGGAGATCGAGGACGCCCGTGACCTTATCCGTCTGAGCGAGGATCAGTTCGTTCACTGGAATGCCCTCCCGAACAAGGATGGTGTCCGACCGATCGCCACGCCGTGCGTCTATGAGCAGCATCGCTATCAGGTGCCTGTGGACAACAGTTCCTGCAATGTGGCCAACGCCTATCTCGATCTCTACGAGGCCACCGGTGATGAACTCGCTTTCGCCAAAGCCAAGGCTCTTGTGGACAATCTAACTGTGGTTCAGGATATTACCAACGGAAAGATTCCGACTACTTTCGATCTTCGCAGCCCGGAGCGCAACAAGCGCCGCACCTACTGGATCAACTGCACCAACGCTTCCATCACCATTCTCCTGCGAATGGATTCCATGACAGGAAGGTCTGCCATGAAGATTGACTGATGTAATGGTCATTGTTTTTATTGTCCTTTGGAAAATTATAGTTAAATTGCATAAAAGTTAGTTTGTATTATTTTATTTTTATGAAAAAGACATTTTTCAAAGCCTTTTCTGTTATGGCTTTGGCCGTTGCCTTTATGGGATGCGACAAAACAGAAAATGATGAGAAATCAGAGCCATCTGTTATTGCGGAACTGGAGGGTTCCACAATAACCTCTCTTTCTTACAAGATCACCCCTGTGAATTCGGTGAAATGTGCTTGGGTTGTTCTTGACGCAGATGCTGAACTTCCTTCTGTCGAGTCCGTTCTTAAGGATGGAGTTCCGGCGCATGCCAATGAGCCATCTGTGGTAACAAAGGATGGCCTTGAGCCAAACACCGACTATCAGATTGTTGTTGCTGTTGAGGATGCCGACAAACTGACGGCGTTTAACTGTGTTTCAGGACAGACAGAAGATGTTCCGGCTGTTGCTTTTGATTCCAACCGCGCCTCTGGTAAGAAATACGGAAAGGGCAACATTGGTGTTACCCTTAGGACAGAGGTAGACGGCGTGGACTATGAGGCTGACCTTGATATCTATGGGGATTTCTCTGTCGGCTATCTTACGGAGGGAACATACACCGTTTCTGCCAGTGACGAGGGAAATGTGATCAGCACGGCTTACAGTGGAACTTATGTTCAGATCGGCAATGACCAGAAAGTACCAGAATCCGGAAATCTTGTCGTTTCAATTGACAAGGACAAAAAGACTTACGCTTTGGAGTTGAGGCTTAAGATGAAGGATGGATCCTTCTTCCACGGAACGTTCAACGGAGTGATTGACAACGTCGAGATCAAATAACGAGACGTTTTGCAGACAAAAGGTAAGCCGGCCGGAACCAAGGTTCCGGCCGGCTTACTTGTCTTCAGAGTTTTTTCCTGACTTTGGCAATGATTCACCCTACTTGTTTACACCTATGTACGAAGCTTCTTTCAAAGGCACGAAAAGGTGATGCGATTCACCCTGAAAAATCCGCGCTTTTTACAATATATTGATTATCAGAACGTAAGAAAAACGGAATTTTTAGGCTGTCAAAGTCAGGACAAAAGGTAAGCCGGCCGGAACCTTGGTTCCGGCCGGCTTACTTGTCTTCAGAGTTTTTTATTTTCCGATGTATTCGCATCTGACCGCGCAACCGTGGGCCCGGTACATTCCGTGGCCTGCGTCTGTGTAACTGCCGCTTAGGAGGTACAGACATCCTGCGTTGGTCCCGGTCATGTAACATGTGCGTTTCCAATAGATTCCCTGACCACCTTCATAATCTTCATTCTTGACATAAACATAGCCTAGACGTCCGGCATCTTTGTCTCCCCATCGTGTCCCGCAAAGAGGCCACCACATTTGGACTCCAGATTCTTCAGTGTGGAGTTTTCCGCCGTCTTGCTCATACGTATTGTCGAACCTGACACCTTTCCACGCATTGTCTGAGGGTACTTGGTAGCCTGCTGGGCAAGGATCATAAATTGTCTTTGTCTCTGTATTTTTTGTCTCCCAGAGGTAACTATCCTTTACCCACATCCAATCTTTTATGTCATCTACCGTACTGTAGATGAATGTAGTAGGGTGAGCGGTCGCATAATTTACCGTGCCGATGTTTTGGTTGCTTTCCTTTACTCCCCAATTGAAACCGCGTTCAGGATTGAAAATAGTGTGTCCTTTTGCCTCAGAAAATGCAGGATCTTGCCTCTCGTCTTTTGCTCCACCGTAGAAAGGGTCTTTTCGGCCCCACTGGTATTTTAGACCGTAAGTGGCAGACACATCTTCTGGGCGGTTACTTTTCGCACCGAGGTTCCTGTCCATGAATATAGTGCCGTTGTCCAATTTCTCTTGGGAGACTTCATCAGAAAGCCAGATGTGCCATGACCAAAGCACGGCTCCGTCTTGTCCAAATGCGGCGACAAGAGCATTCCCTCTTCCTTTGGTTGCAGAAAAATATATGTAACCGTTCTTGTAACTTACTTTGTCAATCAAGCCTTTGGAAGCCTCATCGGACTCTGACCATATCCAGTCGGCTTCCGAGATACCTTCCACATCTGTTCCGTCCACTTTTTTCACAGCGAATTTATAGTCTCCGGCATTTTTTATCATGTAACAGTTGGCGTAAGTGGACTTGGAAGTCAAGTCTGTCGCATTATCCACTTCCTCATGGCCAGGGTCTGGGTTATCGTCTGGTTTATCGTCCGTTCTGACCTTTTGGCAGGAAAATAAAACTACTTGCATCACTAATGCCAGCAGTGAAAATCTTTTTAGAAAATACATACTAACAAACTTTTTCTATCGTAAATATAATCAAAATAAAGTTAGCTGGGACCAAATACTTTCAACAAAAATATTTTTCTGTAAATTTGTAGGAATATTTCTTATAAAGAAAGATGCAGGTTTTTCTACAGATTCTTACCCTGCTCGGAGCTATGGCGATGTTCCTGTACGGAATGACGATGATGAGCGAGGGTCTTCAGAAGGCGGCGGGTGACAAGCTGCGATCGTTTCTGGCGTCGATGACGTCAACGACCTTCAAAGGTATCATCACGGGTATTGTCATCACTGCCCTCATCCAGTCATCAAGCGGAACGACCGTGATGGTCGTCAGCATGGTCAACGCCGGTCTGCTCGCCCTTGGCAACGCCATAGGGGTGATCATGGGGGCGAACATCGGAACGACGCTCACGGCGTGGATGATCTCCCTGTTCGGATTCAGCTATGACATCGGAGCGTTCGCGGTTCCGTTCATCGCCCTTGGCTTCTTCATGATGACCCTCAAGAGCAACCGGAACCGCAACATCGGAGAGTTCATCATCGGATTCGCATTTCTGCTGATCGGTCTCGCAACGATGAAGGACTCGGTGCCTGATCTGAACCAATATCCTGAGGTTCTGGCACTTGTGAAGAACCTGACAAGCTACGGCTTTTTCTCCGTGATCATATTCACCCTTGTCGGTGCATTGATAACAGTGATCGTGCAGGCCTCCAGCGCCTCCCTGGCGCTCACGATGGTCTTCGTGGCCAACGGCTGGATCAACTTCGAGATGGCTGCCGCGATGGTTCTCGGAGCCAACATCGGAACCACCATCACCGCCAACATAGCCGCCGCCGTGGCGAACTACTCAGCGAAAAGAACCGCCATCGCCAACACCCTGTTCAATGTGATCGGAGTAGTTCTGGCTCTGGTGTTCTTCAACCCGTTGATGAAAATCATCGCCTCGATGACCACCGCGATCGGCTTCGAGAACCCTGTCACATTGTTCGACGGCACAACAGCGGCAAATGGTTTCTCTCCGGAGCAGCAGAACTCGATGCTTTACGGAATATGCATCCTCCACACTGTGTTCAACCTCTCCACGACCCTGATCCTCGTCTGGTTCATCCCTCAGCTCGTCAAGGCCGTCAACAGGATCATTCCGACCCCTAAGGGCGAGGAGGAGGTCTATCGCCTCAAGTTCATCCAGGGCGGACCTCTCTCCACGGCGGAACTTTCCCTCGACGAGGCCAAGCAGGAGATCATTCACTTTGCGGAAATATGCTGCCGTGAGGTCGGCTTCATCCGCAGCGCGGTGAGCGCGAAGACCCAATCCGAACTGGAGTCCGTCAATGAGAAACTCGTCAAGTACGAGAATATCACGGACAAGATTGAATATGAGATAGCCTCCTACCTGAACGAGGTCTCCAAAGGTGACATCAGCGCCGTCTCCGCATTGAGAATCAAGTCGATGTACAGGGTGATAGGCGAGCTGGAGAGCATAGGAGACTCCGGCGAGGCCATAGGCAGGATGATGAAGCGGGCCCTCGATCACGGCAAGACATTCGACGACGAGATGATCAAGAGGCTTGACAGGATGCTTGACCTTCTGGACGTGGCTTTCAAGGCTATGGTGGACAATCTCGAATCTACGGCTCTCTTCCTCAAGGATATATCCAACGCCGAGGACGCTGAATATAACATCAACGAGTACCGCAACAGCCTGCGCGAGGAGCACATCGTCAACATCGAGAAGGAAGGCTACAACTACCAGACAGGAGTGTTCTACATTGACATAGTGCAGGAGCTTGAGAAGATGGGTGACTTCATCATCAACATCTCCCAGAGCCTGCTGGAAAAGAACGATTAAAGAATGAGACGTGTTCTGACATATTCATTGATAATGCTTTGCGCCTTGATGGCGGTAGGTTGCGGAGGACGTGGGAACAGCAAGGAGACCGCGTTCAAGCCGCATCATTTTCCGTCGATGCCGGAGCCGCCGGCTATGATAACCGAGCCTAAGGAGGCGACTGAATATGTCCTCTCGAATTATTGGAATGAGTTTCTGGCCAAGGCGTACCCGTGTGATTCTGGCATAGTGAATGGTGTGCCGGCGGATGAGGTTGAAAAGGCTTTGGGAACTTTCGTGACCCTTTTGGAAAGGGGGTGCGGCATTGATTTCGGCAGAAAGGCTATGGCCGGTTTCTTCGATAAGGTGGAGAAATTCGAGGCCGCTGACACTTCAACGAATGTCTTCGAGTTTTTCGAGGAGATGGTTCCGAAGTACCTCTATGACCCTAACTCGCCTGTGAGGAACGAGGATCTCTACCTGCCTTACGTCTCCCGTCTGGCCGTCTCGGACTATGTTGACCCCGATATGAAGCCAGCCTACGACCACGACGCCCAGATGTGTTCTTTGAATATGATAGGATCGCCGGCGGCCGACTTTACGTTCACCGATCTGGATGGAAAACGACACACGCTTTATGGAGTCAAGGCTGAGACAACCCTTCTGTTCTTCACCAATCCGGGCTGTCCTGCCTGCAAGGAGATCATCGAGAGCCTTACTTCGGACGGTCAGATCACCGCTTTGGTGGCCTCAGGAAGGCTTGCCGTGGTCAACGTTTATATTGACGAAGAATTGGACAAGTGGCGTGAATATGCCTCCGTCTATCCGAAGAACTGGTACAACGGCTACGACCAGAGCTACATAATCCGCTCCGATGTCACCTATAATGTGCGGGCTATTCCGTCGTTGTATGTGCTTGATTCCGAGAAGAAAGTGATAATGAAGGACGCTCCTGTGGAGAATGTCCTGCCATATCTTGACAATCTAAAATAACACTGAATATGAAGGTCACCAAGGAACTTTGGGGTACGTCCCCTGACGGAAAGGAGATATTCCTTTATACTATTGAGAATGAAAGTGGCGCGTTCGTTCGTCTTTCAAGCGTAGGTGCCGGAATCGTGTCTATCGCCGTGCCGGACAAGGACGGAAAGGTCGCCGATGTTGTTCTTGGCTACACCAAGCCGGAGGATTATTTCGGAGACGGCCCTTGCGCCGGAAAATGTCCTGGACGCTACGCCAACCGCATAGCCCTCGGAAAGTTCACGCTTGACGGGGTCGAATATTCATTGCCGATCAACAACGGCCCGAATCATCTGCACGGAGGTCCGGATGGATTCCAGAATCAGGTGTGGGACAGCCGTATCGAAGGTGATGCCGTTGAATTTCAGTATTTTTCGCAGGACGGAGAGGCTGGCTATCCCGGCAATCTGAAGGTCGTCGCCCACTACGAGTGGAGTGAGGACAACGCGTTGAAGTTGACATTCACGGCTCAGACCGACAAGGCAACCGTTGTCAATCTTACCAACCACGCCTATTTCAATTTGAATGGCGAGGGGAACGGGAATATTCTTGGTCACGAGTTGAAGCTCAATGCGGCCGTTTATCTGCCGACGGACGAGACTTTGATTCCGGTAGGGGAGCCGGATCCGGTGGCCGGGACTCCGATGGACTTTCAGGAGTTCAAGAAGATCGGCGCTGAGATCAAGGCTGACTTCCCGGCTTTGAACTACGGCAAGGGCTATGACAACTGCTTTATGATCAACGACTATGAGGCCGGACAGCTTCAGACGGCGGCTCAGTTGTACTCTCCGGAGAGTGGTCGCCAGCTTGAGGTGCTGACTACACAGCCGGCGGTTCAGATCTACACCGGCAACTGGCTTGAGGGCTGCCCGGCAGGCAAGTGCGGACGTGGCTACCACGATTATGAAGGTGTTGCCATCGAGTGCCAGCACTGTCCGGATTCGCCTAACAAGCCGGATTACCCTACGACTGTGCTCCGTCCCGGCGAGACGTTCAGCGAGGCCATTATCTGGGCGTTCTCGGTAAAGAAGTAGATATCTTTATACAATGATATAAGGCTGGTACGCTTCCTTCGACAAGATCAGCAACCGCAGGCTCAGCAACCAGCCTTTTTTGTCACTATAGTCAACTTCGGTCGCTGATTTTCGGTCGCTGAGCCTGTCGAAGCGACCTCCCAACATCGGTCATCGAGTTTCTCGAAGTGCCGGAGCGTCGAAGTTGCCATAACAATTGAATATATTCACAAATGAAACAGTATCAGGATCTTCTGCGTCATATAATGAACGATGGTGTGGTCAAGCATGACCGCACCGGCGTAGGCACTAAGAGCGTCTTCGGCTACCAGATGCGCTTCGACCTCTCAAAAGGTTTCCCGCTTCTGACCACCAAGAAAGTACACTTGAAATCAATTATTTACGAACTCTTGTGGTTCATTGCCGGCGACACCAACATCAAGTATCTCAAGGACCACGGTGTCTCCATCTGGGACGAATGGGCCGACGAGAACGGCGATCTTGGCCCTGTCTATGGCCACCAATGGCGCTCCTGGCCGGCACCAGACGGCCGATCCATCGACCAGCTCACACAGGTTGTGAATATGATCAAGAACAACCCTGATTCAAGGCGGATGCTCGTCACCGCCTGGAACCCCGGAGAGGTTGACAAGATGGCCCTTCCGCCTTGCCACTGCCTGTTCCAGTTCTATGTGGCCGAAGGAAAGCTCTCCTGCCAGCTCTACCAGCGCAGCGCCGACACCTTCCTTGGAGTCCCTTTCAACATAGCCTCCTATGCGTTGCTGACAATGATGATCGCCCAGGTATGCGGCTTGAAACCAGGTGATTTCATCCACACCACCGGCGACACCCACATCTACCTGAACCATTTCGATCAGGTCCGCGAGCAGCTCTCCCGTGAGCCCCGTCCGCTCCCCACAATGCACATCAACCCCGAAGTCAAGTCCCTCTACGATTTCAAGTACGAGGACTTCACCCTCGAAGGCTACGACCCCTGGCCCGCCATCAAGGCCCCCGTCGCCGTCTAAGGCGCATCAGCCCCGTTGACTCCAGAGATCGACCATCATTCAGCCCTCCCTAATACCTTTCGTCATTAGAATCCGTGGAGGCTAAAGTATTGATATTTAATAAATTAATCCACCTTCCTCCCTGCCGAAACAAGCAGGAGGATAGCGGTGTATTATGTTGGGATTCAATCGATTATCCTCCACGTAAGCGTCTTTGACACATTACTTGCAAAGAGCGATGGGCAGACTTGCCTAGGCGTAAATCAGTACAGAAAACCAAACATCCAGATTGGCACTGAGTGTCCGGAAGCATATTCCAGATTATCTTTGACAAGATAACCGGTCTGAGCATCCTTTATCTGTTCTCCTTTCTTGTTTTTGCCACCGACCTCGAATGTTATGCCGTTGATCTCAAAATCGGATATTTTGGAGGAAGTCGGGGCACAGACCTGTTTTGTCCAGGCCAGAAAGTTAGTCTCCCGCATATTCCCGTCATCAATGATTCCGTCTTCCGATAGCGAATACGCTATGTTGCTGTTGCCTAAATACAGTTTTTCAGATTTTGCCAACAAATTGTCGCTATGACCGGATTTGCGAAGCGCATTGAACATCCCTGTTGTTTCCAGATAACTGATGTAGTCCGGTACGGAGTTCCGGCTTATTCCGAGATCACGGCCAAGTTTGTCATTGCTTGGTTTGAACGGGACGCTCTTGGCAAGGACATACATCAGTCTCTTGAGTTTCACCGCTGACGTGACTGTCATATCGGCATAGTTTGGTATGTCATCTTCCACTGTGGCGAGAATCGCATTCTGTAGGCGGATTTCGGCATCTCCTTCTTGAAAAAACGGGTAGAATCCATATCTGCAATATTCTTTGAAATATTTAAGAGGCCGATGTTCGCCGTACGGAAAGTCAATCTCTCCTTTCAGAACTTCTTCAAGAGTTGAAGCTTTTAGCTTCCAACCATTCCGGATATTCAGATATTCACGGAAAGAAAGCCCTGGCATTTCATAAGGTACGCTGCGTCGGCTGAGATCTGCCTTGTTGCCTTTCCTCAGTGCCAGCAGACTGCTTCCTGAATATACAACCTGCAGCGTCGGATAGTCATCAAAGATGTTCTTGATTTCTGTTGACCATTCTTTATATTTATGTATTTCATCAATATACAGGCGTTTACCACCTTGTGAGTAAAATGTGCCGGCAAGTTCGTAAAGAGTATGTCCTGAAAAATACATATTGTCTGCTGTCACATAGAGCGTTTCATCCAGATTGTCATACTTCCGGATATGTTGGAGTATCAAGGTGGACTTCCCGACCCCTTTCTGTCCCATAATGCAAATCAGACGGTTCTTCCAGTTGATCTGGTTATGAAAACCGCGCAAATAGTCCATAGGAACAAGCGAGAGTTTGATGCGAAAAATGTTGTATAGGCTTTCCATACTTTGATCTTTTTGCAAATATAGCATATTGCACAATTTTTTGTGCAATATGCTGTGAAAAATGCACAGAAAAATGTGCGGTGTGCCCTGTGGTGGATTTTATGGTGCCTGAAAGTCAATGATCACCACAGGTATGCGGCTTGGAGCCAGATGATTTCATTCACACCACCGGCGACACCCACATCTACCTGAACCATTTCGATCAGGTCCGCGAGCAGCTCTCCCGTGAGCCCCGTCCGCTCCCTACGATGCGCATCAACCCCGAATACCTCGTCATCAGAATCCGTGGAGGCTAAAGTATTGATATTTAATAAATTAATCCACCTTTCTCCCTGCCGAAACAAGCAGGAGGAGGGTGGCTTATTATAAAGAAATTCAATTACTTAGCCTCCATGCGATAACAGTCATCGGCGGTTTGCTGCCGTATATCCTATCTTGGATGCACCAATGAAGAGAATGCCCTGACGAAATGCGAAAAATGAAGTGACTGATATGGAATGAGGATCTGAAATATTTTTGGAAGTCTGAATATTTATCTTTCACCTTGCAAAGGCATATAGATTACCACTTTTCTGGCAGAGAACATACAAGAAACGTTAATAATAAATAATTGACTGGCATAATGAAAACATTTTTGGAGTTCCTTGAGGATTACGAGACATTTCAGAATGATGTGATTCAGTCGATAAGGACGATTGTCGAGGAGAATGGGGAGGAGGATGAAAATGCTTATAGTGGCTAGGGTGAGGAGACTTATTGTGGCTGGGAAGTCACTTGTCCGGGACTGTTTTTTACCGATTGTTCCGTATCGGATCAGGCTTAGGAATATTCATTCGAGAAGAGAAGAGGGTGGGGCGGAGTGCAAGGAGCTGGAGATCCATTACCTTTGGGCGTGCGGTGGGGAATTGTTGTTGACTACGGAGGGCAAGCGGGAGTCGGTCTCGTTTCGGTGGGATTATTTTGACGGGTGGGCTTGCTATGAAGACCACGCTGATTCTGAGGAAAGCAAGGAAGTTGTGCCTTGCCGCGTTACTGTGAGGGAGATGCTCGATCTTCACCGTCTTGCTGAATATTCAGCGCAGAGTGATAAGTTCTTGGTTCCGGGCGTTGAGCTGCTGTTCGAAGTGGAGCCTATGGACGATGAGGCTGCCAAGGCGGAGATTGAGGCAGGGGAGGAACTGATGGATGATCTGTTTATGAATATCGCTGGCTTTGACAGTTATTTCGTTTATTCCTCCGGTCAGAGTGAGGACGGAGCAGCGTTGGCTTTCAAAGTGGATTTGACTGTCTATGTCAAGATGAAGAGACGTTGGTTCGCCGGAAGTTTCGAGGCCGCGGCAATAGACTCGCATTTCAATATTTATAACAGCTATGGAGATCAGATCCTGATTTTTATGGATGGGCGTTTCTTTGTGAAGGACATCTTTGACGGGACGCTGAGGGAGGCGCTGATGCCTGTTCCGATGTTGGAAAAATTGAATAATGAGATGGAGCGTAGTTTCTATTTCGCCGACTCTATGGGGATTCATCAGGTCTGAGCGGTCTGGTGTTGGAATCTAATGACAACTACCCGAAGTATGTCATATCCCTCACGCCTTTGGTGAAAAGGAATGGAATGAATGGGATAATCCATTTGGGGCTCATGGAGTTCCTGATGAATGGACTATAGTTGAATATCATAGTTCCCTTAACGAGAGCATATTCCCCATAAAATGCTTCCTTCGTAGTGTAAATTAACCTTGACAGGAGTGAATAACCTTGTTTTTGCTTCTGTCAAGGTTAAGGAATCTAATAGAGTGTGAATATTCTTAAAATTTGTTTCTTATAAGAAATAAAACTATCTTTGAGGAAAGATTTGTGCAATATGAATGTCATATCGAGGTCGAAATATGCCGACAAGGTGGATTCTTGGATTGGAAAAGGTCAGATTATCGTTCTGGTCGGGCAGAGACGTGTCGGAAAGAGCTTTGTGCTGAAAGACTTCATTGAAAGGCATAAATCCGAAACGGACGCCAACATCATCAGCATTGACAAGGAGAAGAAGTCTTTTGATGCCGTTAAGACTTATCAGGATCTGAATGGCTTTATTGATCAAAGGTTTGATTCACACAAACATAATTATATTCTCATAGATGAGGTTCAGAACATCTCGGAATGGGAAAGAACAGTGAGGAGTTACAGGACTGAGGATAACACGGACATTATTGTCACTGGAAGCAATTCATCGATGCTGTCTTCCGACCTTGGCACCATCATCGGAGGACGGTATGAGGAGATACATATTCATTCATTGAATTATAAGGAGTTTCTGCTGTTTCATAATTTGGAGGACAGCGATTCCTCTCTGGCTTTATTCCTGAATTATGGCGGACTTCCTGGCTTGAGCAGGGTTGGCATTGAAGATGACGAGCATTGTTGGGAATATATAAGCGGAGTATATAACACGGTGATGCTCAAGGATGTAATAGAAAGGCACAGTATCAGGAATCTGTCGTTTATGAATAATTTGGTTCGTTTCCTGGCGGATAATGTCGGAAAACTGAATTCTGCGAACAGCATTGCCAAGACTATGAAATCCTTGGGACAGAATGTGTCCACACGGGTTGTGCTTGAATATCTCGGCTACTTCGGAGAAGCTTATCTTCTATACGATGCTCCGAGGTATGATATTCACGGAAAAAAAGTGTTTGAATCCAATGACAAGGTCTATTTCGAGGACATCGGAATCCGGAATTTCATCGCCGGTGGAAACCGTGAGCAAGACATCGAGAAAGTTCTGGAGAATGTTGTCTATAACCAGTTGATCAATGACGGATTCAAGGTTCAGGTAGGCCAGTTGAGGGTAGGTGAGATTGATTTCGTATGCACAAAACGTGGGAAAACAGTCTATGTTCAAGTTTCTTACATCATCGCTGACGAGGAGACAAGAAAAAGGGAGTTCGGCCGTTTGGAAAGCATAAATGACAATTACCCTAAATATGTCATCTCCCTTACGCCTTTAGTGAAGAGAAATGATATGAATGGAATAATTCATCTTGGACTCAGGGAGTTCCTGATGAATGGACTATAGTTGAATATCATAGTTCCCTTAACGAGAGCATATTCCCCATAAAATGCTTCCTTCGTAGTGTAAATTAACCTTGACAGGAGCGAATAACCTTGTTTTTGCTTCTGCCAAGGTTAATTAGAAGTGGCGGAAAGAAATTGTGCGATGATATTCATTGCCGACTATGTCAAAGGAGGCTCTGTCACTCCGCGCGGATGGCGTCGGCGGGGTTGGAGTGGGCGGCGTGGAGGGTCTGGAAGAAGATCGAGACGACGGCGATTAGGAGCGAGGCGGCTCCGGAGGCGATGAATATCCACGGGCTCAGACCGATCCGGTACGAGAAGCCTTCCAGCCACTTGTCCATAATGAACCACGAGAGCGGCACGGCGAATATGAACGACACCAGAAGCGGGGCGCAGAACTTCGTCAGGAGCAGGGACAGAACCTCGTTCGTGGTGCTGCCCATGATGCGGCGCACTCCGATCTCCTTGCGCCTCTGGCGGATGAAGAACAGGGACATGCCGATGAAGCCCAGTACGGAGATCAGGACGGCCACGCCAGTGAATATGCCTACGACCCTCATCGTGTTCTTTTCCTCCGTGAGCGAGGCCTTGACGGTGCTCTCGATGCTCTGCACTTTCCAGTCAATGTCTTCGGTAGAACCGTCAACCTCTTTGACCAGGTCGCACAGTTTCTTCCACGCCAGCGGATCACCGTTTGTCTTGACCATGAAGTTAGGATCATCGATCTCATCCGTGTTCTTGACCGTGATCATGAACGGCTGATAAGGGTCAAGGATGTTTGTCATGTGAAAGTTGGAGAACACGCCGGCGACCTGTGTCACGCTTCCGTCGCCCCATCGCACTTCGGAATCCCCGTCCTTGAGGGCCATTTTCCCCGCGAGCTCCTCGTTGATGTATTCCACATCTCCGGAGAGGTGGTTGTCCTTCAGAAGCTTGATACCCATAATGTCGATGAAGCTTTGGTCCCAGGTAGACAGGTAGGTTAAGATGTTATTGTTGTCCCTGTCCTTGCGAGGTTTCATTGAACGGTAGTTCCCGTCCAGGGATGTGCCTGAGAATGAGCCTATTTCCTGGACGAAAGGCTGACTTTTCAAGGCGTTCCGCATAACCTCGGGGTTGTCGGAACTGACGCGGAAGATGTTTTCCGTGTTGTAGCCCAGCGGAGCTTTGACCAGATGGTTCATCTGAAGCAGGATTGTCAGAGTCGCTGTCATCATCGTCATCGTGATGACGTTCTGAAGGATTATGAATATCCTGCTGAGCACCATCTTGGAATGGTAGCGGAACGAACCCTTGACAACATCGATAGGCTTGTACTTTGACAGCGAGATGGTCGGCATTATTCCGGAGATGATTCCGGTCAGGATGATGAACAGAAGGCTGACCGAGACTGTGGAGAAGTTTATGTCCTTGAGGATGTCTATCTTCCCTTTGAAGAGTACGGCCATCTTGTCCTCGAGCAACAGGGCCAACGCCCCGCCGATGATGAATGAGATGAACACCATCAGGGTGGATTCCCCGATCAGCTCCAAGGATATTCCCAAGCCATCGCTGCCGAGAAGCCTTCTGGTGGCCATTTCTTTCGCCCGGAAGCCGGTGTTGGCGACGGTCAGGTTGATGTAGTTGGTGACGGCGAACAGGAGGATGGCCAGCACGACGGCCAGTAATATTCCTAAAAGACTCTTGTCGCCGGTCTGAAGACCCGCTCCGTTGTTCTGCGGCGCGAACATCAGGCCGTCGAGCGGAATGAGGGCGGCGCTGGTCTTGCCGTAGAAGTCGAACATAGGAATATTCTCGGTACAGTAGTCGGTCAGGTCATCGATCTTGTCGTCGAGGTTGGCTCCCGGCCTCATCATCAGGAAGGACAATGTCGAACCTAACGGCCCGCTGACCATCAGGTCGTTGCGGAGTCTGTAGCCTAGGACCTGCGGCGCGCGTTCGAGATTGGCGATGACCGCTGTCTCGTTCAGGAACACTGTCTTGTCCAGATCCTTGATGACCCCTGAGACAGTGTAAACAAGCGAGCTGTCGTATGGGTCGCCGTTGTCGTCACTTACGAAGACATAACGTGTCCCTTCGATTTGAAGCGGCTGGCCAAGAGCGTTGCCGTCAGGGAACAATGCCTTGGCAAGAGACTCTGTGACAACACATTTCTCAGGGCTGTCCAAGGCGGTCTCACGGTCTCCTTCTATCATCTTGAAATCAAAGAATCTGAAGAAATTGGAGTCCGCGAGCATTATGTTGCCGGCGTTGTCCCCTTGTGCTTCCTCATAGACTCTGTCCTCGTGCTTTATCTTTCCGTTGTGCATATAGACGCAGCAGACATCTTCCACCTCCGGGTACCTGTCCTTGAGCGAGTGGGCGCAGTCCGGCCATGACATGAGTGAGTTCCTGTTCTCTGTGCCCAGCACGTATATCCTCTCGTGGTTCTTGTGCCATTTGTCGATGCTGAACTGCCGGTAGGTGTAGTCCCCGATCAGTATCACAAACATCAGTGACAGCGCAAGCCCCACCACATTGATCACCGCGTAGAGCGGATTGTTCTTCAGAAACCTAAAGAAATATTTCATCGCTTCAACTCTTTTGTCATATAATAACGGTTCTTGCGGACCTTCACCGAAAGTCGTTTCGACAGGCTCAACGACCATCCGCAAAAACCGTCATTTGGCCAATCCATTACCATGCCAAAAGATTCAAGTGATTGTCATTCAGGGATATTCTTATTTTATGAATATGCAAAAGTGTAAAGAATCTTTACACTTACTGTAAAGAAACTTTACACTTTCCTCCGGTCGCTTCAAGTCATATAAGGGCCTGTCGAGGTTGCCTCGTGAGCAGGAAGGCTTGTTCTGCGCACGGGAGAGCCTGTCGAGGTTGTCTCGGGAGCGAAGATCGGATTTCCGCGCACGAGGGTTTCGGATTCCGGGGCTTATAAATTAAAGTCTCATAGAGTGTCAGTGTTATGCGCTTTGACCGCAACTTGTTCATTTTCTGTTTTGCGGATATGGTAAAAAACTGTAACTTTACGGCCGGAAACAGTTTTGGTTTATGGAAAAATGTATCATAGCGGCGGTAGCGGACAACTGGGCGATAGGGAAAGACAACGACCTGCTCTGGCATATTGCCGAAGACATGAAATATTTCAGGCGCACGACCACCGGCAATCCGGTGGTTATGGGCTACAGGACATTCCTTTCGATAGGAAGGCCACTCCCTAAAAGGGATAACATTGTGATTTCCACACGGTCTTGGGATGATGTTCCGGAAGGAGTGAAGGTGGCCGGAAGCCTTGAGGAGGCATATTCATTGGTGGAAAAGGCTGCCAAATCGAAGGTAAACGATGCTGCCGTAGATGTCGAAGTGTCAGAAAAAGAGGTGGCTGGCTCTGCTGATGGCGGTCGGGAAACAGAGCCAGGGCGCATCTTCATCATGGGCGGCGGTGAAACCTACCGCAAGGCTCTTCCTACGGCGGACAAGCTCTACATTACGCACGTTCACACAGAGATTGAGGATGCGGACACGTTCTTCCCGGTGATAGATCCAGAGATTTGGGTGGTGGAATCCGCCACTCCGCTCGCCACGGATCCTGAAACCGGTTATACTTACGAATTTAAAGTTTATCAAAGACGATTTTAGGCCATTTCGGCCCTTAGACAAGCTTTGGGACCACAGGCTCAGTGACTATCCCGGCATTCCCCACAGGCCGGGCGCAAAATAACGAACTTAACGAATATGTCTGACAGAGAGAACTTCGGCAGCCGCGCTGCCGTGATTATGGCCTTCGCCGGATCCGCCATCGGACTCGGCAACATCTGGAGATTCCCCTATATGGTCGGTGAATATGGAGGCGCGGCCTTCATACTCATCTACATAGTGTGCTCCTTCGTCCTTTCCCTGCCGATCCTGTTCTCGGAATCGGTGATCGGCCGGAAAACCCATCTCAGCACATTCGGCGCGATGAACGCCCTCGCTCCGCATTCCAAATGGAAGTGGCTGGGGCTCCTTACGGTTATCACTCCTCTGATTATCCTTTCCTACTACAGCGTGGTGGGCGGATGGGCCATCGAATATCTCGTCAAATCCGCCACTTTCAGCTTCACGCCTGACAAGACCGAGGCCGTCACCGGGATGTTCGGCGAGTTTGCCTCTTCGGTCTGGGGACCGATAATCTGTTTGTTTATATTCCTGTCACTGACCGCTTTGATTGTCTTTTTGGGTGTCAAAAAGGGGATTGAGAAGTTCAGCAACATCTCGATTCCGATCCTGTTCGTGCTGATTGTAGCCATCGCCATCTACTCGGTCACGCTTCCGGGGGCCGGCGAGGGAATCAAGTATCTTGTCAAGCCGGATTTCTCAAAACTGACCCCAGGGGCGTTTTCGGCGGCGTTGGGACAGAGTTTCTTCTCGTTGTCTCTGGGCGTGGGGACCATGCTGACATATTCATCCTACGTCAGTGAGAAAGAGAATCTTATAGTTTCAGGTGCAGGCACTGCCGTGTCTGATTTGATTTTCGCTATGCTGGCCGGATTCGCAATTATGCCGGCTGTGTTTGCCGCCGGAATCGCTCCGTCAGCCGGACCGGGACTCGTGTTCGAGACCCTTCCTTACATATTCGCGGAGATGGGTGCGGGCGGACAGATCGTGAGTAGCCTTGTGGCGATTCTGTTTTTCCTGACCATCCTTGTCGCCGCGCTTACATCGTCCATCTCCATTCTTGAGGTTGGGGTTGCCTATCTCGTTGAGGAAAAGGGTGTTTCGAGGCACAAGGCTACTGTTGCGCTGTTCTTCGCCACTTTTGTGGTCGGGATACTCTGCTCGCTGTCGTTCGGCCCCCTCTCCGATGTAAGGATTCTGGGAGAAAGCATTTTCAATTTCTGTGACAAGATGTGCTCCAATTACCTGATGACGCTCGGAGCCTTCCTGTTCTCTGTCTTTGTGGGCTGGAAGATGGACAAGAAAACCGTCCGTGACGAGCTCACGAACGGTGGTTCCCTCAAGTTGAACAACAAGCTGTTTCCTGTTGTCTATTTCCTCATCAGGTATGTCGCTCCGGTGACCATCGCTGTGATTTTCATCACTGGCCTGGTCGGTTAGTACCCTGAGCGCACACTCCTATTTGATCCTGAACCTGTAGATCTGCCCGTCGCGTGGCTGTCTGCTGACGTGCATCACCATGTAAAGCCATTTCCCTTTGACGGCCACCCCCTCCGGCTCATGATGCAGGTCGTTCAGGTTGACGGTTTTTACCAAAGTCTTTGTGTTCATGTCCACAACGTGAAGCAATCTGTCGTGAGGCGGGTAGCCGTCTCCAAGGTAGGCATAATGCCCGCCAAGGACACTGCCCTGATATATTTTTATGCCATGGACATAGAACTCATCCAGCACATCGTCCTGTGTAAGAAGAACCTCACTGTTTTCATCAGAGTCCTTCAAAGTTGGAAGCCTGAACTTCTTGACCAGTTTCCGCATCTCGCCGCTGGATCCGTAGGTGTAGATGATCTTGTTCTTCCTGTCTATGAACCAGTCGAACGATCCTGTGTAGCCCTCTCCAGTGTGAAAGAGTTTCTGCACGATCCTGCTGCCATCCAATGTGATGTCCGTGACGTAACAGCAATGATCGCCCTTGCATCCGGAGATGTAGAGCAGCGGAAATTTGGATCCTTTCTCAACTCCGAACGATGCGTTGTTGCAGTGAGAGGTGTTTCCCTCCAGATTGAAAGTAGAGACGAACTTGTTCTTTTTCATGTCGATGATGACACATTGTCCCTTGTCGTGGAGCACAAATCCGTACTTTCCCCAGATCGCTAATCCCTGCGTGGAACCTTTAACCTTGACATTCTCCGGTGTGATCTGTCCGAGATCGCACACAAATTCCGGCTTCAGTTCAGGCCCCTTGTAATCCTGTGCCGAAGTCACCAATCCAAAAGTCAGCGCCACCGTCAGCGCCGTGAAAAAATTCCTTAACATATTCTGAATCTCATTAATGAATATTGTAAGCAGCTGTTTTTTAATGATTACTGAATTGTTTGTTTGAAGTTTTTTCACCTCAAAGAACAGTTCAAACAATCCAAAACAGCTTCTAAAGTTACATCATTCTTTTCTGACCGCAAATAGGCATCGCAAATATTTCTGACCATTCGTCACGTTCGAAGACTTCGCCCGATTCGAGATCTGTCGTAAGTTCATAGGCGATGCTCGTTGAGGCCGACAGAATTATCCGGTTCCGCATGTCGGACTGATTGCAAAAACAACTATCTTTGTAGAATTAAGTAAGCGTTAAAAAATAAGTTGGTAAAGATTTGGCAGTATTTTCGAGGATGGATGTCTTTGTGAGGAAGGAGTGTGCCGGTGGCACATGACTGATGAGGAAAGACATAGAAAAGACAATCAAAGAGCACCAAGTTATTTTTTTTAGGATTACTAAGAGACTCAATGGCATGATGAAACGGGTTCTGATAATCACATACTATTGGCCGCCGTCCGGTGGGTCTGGGGTGCAACGGTGGGTCAAATTCGCGAAATATCTTCCCTCTGTGGGATGGCAACCGGTCATTTATACACCTGAGAATCCTGAACTGACGACGATTGACAAGACTCTGGCGGCGGAGATTCCGCCTGAGGCCGAGGTTGTCAAAAGTCATATATTCGAGCCTTATGGCATTTACCGTAAGCTGATGGGAAAAGGAAGTTCCACTGATCTTAAGACTTTGACGGCAGCCAACGCGGGAAATGATGAGGTGAATCCGATCAACGGGCAGAAAAAGTCGTGGAAACAGAAACTTTCCCTGTTCATCAGGGGGAACTTCTTCATTCCGGATCCGAGGGTGATGTGGGTGCATCCGTCAGTCCGTTTTTTTGAAGAAATATCTTGAAGATCACCCTGTTGACGCCATTGTCACAACCGGCCCGCCACAGTCAATGCACCTTATCGGGCTCCGGCTTTCGAAGGCGATGGGACTTCCTTGGGTGGCGGATTTTCGTGATCCGTGGACCAAGATGTTTTATTTCAAGCATCTTGGACTGACTTCATGGTCGGAGAAGAAGCATCATCGTCTGGAGAGGGCGGTTCTGGACGGAGCGACAAAAGTGATCGCTGTCTCCCCATTGGTTCAGGACGAGTTCAAGGCCATGACAAAGACTCCTGTCGAGTTGATTACCAACGGCTATGATGAGGATGATTTCAAGAAGAACGTCGAGCTTGACGAGAACTTCAACATCACCCATACCGGTTTGTTTGCTTCTGACGGCAATCCTGAGACTCTCTGGAAAGTGTTGGCTCAGAAGTGTGAGGAGGATGGAGAATTCAGAAGGTCGCTGAGAATCAGGTTGGTGGGGAAGACTGACAAGGAGATCACCGATTCGATTGAGGCGGCCGGGCTTGGGGGTAATCTGAAAGATTTCGGCTATCAGGATCACGAAACGGCTGTCCGAGAGCAACTGAATGCTTCAATCCTGATCCTGCCTCTGAGGAAGGAACCTGAATATCGAGCCGTGCTGCCGGGAAAACTTTTTGAATATCTCGCCTCGCGCCGTCCGATTCTTGGGATAGGCCAGACTGACGGTGCGATGGCGCGGATTGTAAGCGAGACGGGCTCAGGTGTGGTCTATGACTGGGATGATGAGAAGAAGATCAGGGCCTGGGTTGATTTCTGTTGGGAGGAGTTCCGGAATGATGAACTCAAGGACAATGCTTCTGACATATCACGATTCACCCGCCGCAATCTGATGGTGAGACTCGCGGAACTGCTGAATCAGATAACCGAGAAACAATAATTTACTTACATATTCAAAGATTATGGATAAGACTTTGATGAAGAAGATTGGAATATACGTCGGGATTGTGCTGTTGTTTTTGGTTTTGGCTTATGGCTTTGTGCCAGAGGTGCTGACAGGCAAGATTGTCAACCAGAGCGACATAACCGGCTACCGAAGCATGTCGCAGGAAGCTGTGGCATGGAACAACACTCATCCTGACGATCCTACTTACTGGACGGACTCCATGTTCGGCGGGATGCCGACCACTTCGTTCGTTCCTTCCAGCGATGGGGACTGGACACAATCGTTGTACAGTCTTCTGATGAAAGGAAAGAGGCCGGCTAACTGGCTGTTCATCTCCTTGTTGGGAGCCTTTTTGTTGATGCTCTCGTTGGGTGTGGACAAGGTTCTTGCTATTGGAGGGGCTGTCGCCATCACGTATTGCTCGTACAACTTCCAGATCATCCAGGTCGGGCACAACACCAAGATGCAGGCGATCGCGTTCCTGCCTTGGGCTCTCGCGGCGGTGATTTTCACATACCGCTCGGCATTGCGTCCGTGGTTAGGTTCGTCCCTTCGACAGGCTCAGGGGCCGAACGATGCGGTCGCTGAGCCTGTCGAAGCGACCAAGGGCTGGAAATACTGGCTTCCGAAAACCCTGCTCGGAGCCGTCCTGTTCGGTTTCGCCCTGAGTTTCCAGATAAAGGCCAACCATCAGCAGATCACCTACTATCTGGCGATCATGATCGTGATCTATGCGTTGTACGTGTTCCTGAGAATATGTTTGGAGAAAACAGGCCACTTCGGCAAGCTCAGTGACCGCTCGGTCGTTGAGCCTGTCGAAACGACTGTCGTCAGAGAAGAGGAGACCACAGGATCATCATACCGTAAAACCGCTTTCGGTCGTTTCTTTGCCGCCAGCGTGTTGCTTCTGGTCGTAGGCTTTGCCGGAATCGGCACCAACACCATCAAACTCGCCCCGCTTTATGAATATACCAAATACACCATGCGTGGCGGCTCCGAGCTCTCACACCCGGAAGGCGGTGAGATTAACAATACCGGCCTTCAGTTGGACTACGCCACGGCTTGGTCCTATGGCTGGGAGGAGCTCCCTAACCTGATGATCCCGAACTTCAACGGAGGATCTTCAGCCGGATCCATGAACCCTGACAAATCCGAAGTCGTCAAACTGTTCCGTCAGGCAGGGCAAGGCAATGCCAACGAAATTGCTAAGTCTCTGCCTCTCTACTGGGGACCTCAGCCGTTCACGGCCGGGCCTATGTATATGGGAGCGATAACGATCTTCTTGTTCGTCCTTGGTCTGTTCCTTTATAAAGGCAAGGAGAAATGGTGGCTTCTGGCCGCGACACTCGTCGCTGTGTTCCTCAGTCTCGGCAACCACATGATGTGGTTCACGAAGCTGTTCTTCGACTACGCTCCGATGTACAGCAAGTTCAGAACGGTGTCCATGGCCTTGATCATTCTCCAGTTCACCCTGCCGATGCTTGGCTTCATAACCCTTGACCGAATTCTTAAGCAGGAATATTCAAAGAAAGAGTTCTTAAAGGCAGGTTGGATCGCCCTTGCCTTGACGGCAGGATTCTGCCTGCTCTGCGCGTTGATTCCAGGCATCGCCGGCTCGTTCTCCGGAAGAGCTGACGCCCAGATGCAGGACATCATCGTGGATGCCCTCAAGGCAGACCGCAGACATATTCTTTCAACTGACGCTCTTTGGTCGATGATCCTGATTGTGGTCACCTTTGGCCTGATCCTCTGGGCCTACAGCGTCCCTAAGAATGCCCCGAAATCCTACGAAAGCGACCCTCACATCGGCAATGCCCGCCGGATGCAGGCGATGGTGGGAATATGTCTCCTCGTGTTTGTGAATATGTTTGCTGTCGGCAAGCGCTACCTCAACTCGGACAGTTTCACGACACCTCGCCAATTCAACAACCAGTTCACGGCCAGACAGGTGGACAAACTGATTCTTGAGGACAAGTCTCCGTCCTACAGAGTCGTGGATTTGAGCGCTGACATATTCAATGACTCCTTCAACCCTTATTGGCACAAGTGTGTCGGTGGGTACAGTCCGGCGAAGCTACAACGCTATCAGGATCTGATTGACCGTCACATTGTCAAGGAACTGCAGGCGGTGTCGCTCAGCACACGCGGTGCCAAGACCATTGAGGAGTTCCAGAGTGGGATAAAGAATATTCAGGTGCTTTCAGCGTTGAACACCAAGTATTTCATTCTTGGAGCGGATATGCCGCCGGTCGAGAACCTTGAGGCTTTCGGTCCCGTGTGGTTCGTGGATTCGTTCGTTCCAGCAGGGACTCCGGACGAGGAGATCACACTGATTGATTCTGTGGATATCAGACACACCGCCGTAATCGGTGCGGATTTCACTGAGGCACGCGAAGGTTTCGCAAATGTTTTCACCAACGGTTCTGCAGATGTCCCGGCCACTGACTTCATCCGGATGACCTCCTATGCCCCGAACGAACTCCGTTACCATTACAGCGCATCAACAGCCCGCACGGCCATATTCAGTGAAATTTACTACCCTGATGGTTGGACCGCCACGGTTGACGGCGCTCCTCTGGACCTCTTTCGTGCCGACTGGATTTTCCGTGCCGCCAATCTCCCTGCCGGAGAGCACGACATCGTGATGCGCTTTGAGCCGAAGGCCTATTCCATCGGCGCAAAAGCCTCCAGAGCCTCGTCCATGACTTTGTTCATCCTTCTGGTTCTCTCCATCGCAGGCCTCATCTTTTCACGCAGGAACAACTGATCTTGCCGTGGTGTTTTATGACGTTCAGGTTTTCGGGATCAGTACAAATTCGTTACTTTTGTCTGCGATAATTTTGGAAGGTGTTGTGACCCCAAATATTCAGGTGTAAGAATAGAATCATATAATCATGTCAGAGATATCAAGAAGACTTTTTCTTAAAAGAGGAGTGACAGGATTGGCCGCGATAGCGGTTGCTCCGGAACTTGTCTCATGTGTTGGACAAGATGGTAAAACTGATAAAATCAGGAAATTGGCTCCTTTAGCCGGTAAATATGACGTTGTTGTCGCAGGTGGAGGCCCTGCCGGTTTCATCGCTGCGGTGACTGCGGCGCGTCAAGGGGCGAAGACAGCTCTCATCGAACGTTACGGATTCCTTGGAGGAATGGCCACCACTGGCTACGTGACCCCGATCAGCGTCTTCGCGAAAGACAACAATCTTGTGATCGGCGGCATTCCATGGGAATTCGTGCAGAGGCTCGAATCCATGGGCGGCGCTTTCATCGAGTGGCCGAAAGCGAACATCGACTTTGACATCGAACTCTACAAGCTCTGCTGCCAGAGAATGGTTCTGGAGGCTGGTGTTGACCTCTACATGCATTCGGCCATGATCGGCTGCGAGATGGATGGCAAGCGCATTTCTTCAGTGATCATTGAAAACAAAAATGGTTTGGAAACACTTGAGGCTGAAAGGTTTATAGACTGTACTGGCGATGCTGACCTTGCGAATATGGCTGGGGTTCCTATGCAGGATAATCCGGACAACGAGGTCCAGCCATCATCCTTCTGCTTCATTCTTTCGGGAGTTGACACTGACAGTGAACTGCTTAATAAATGTATGTACCACAACGGTATAAACGGTCCGAGCCAGTGCCGTCCGGTCAGAGAGAAACTTCTTGCCTTTAAGGAGACTCATCCGGAGATTCCGGATTTTGGAGGTCCTTGGTTCAACAACGTGCTCCACAAAGGCAGCGTGGCTGTCAACATCACCCGCCGTGCCGCCGTGTCCACTGACAACCGTAATTTCACCGCCGCTGAATGCCAGCTGCGTGAAGACATATTCCTTTTCGCATCGCTGCTTAAAGAGAATTTTCCTGAATTCAAAGACAGTTACGTCGCATCGACCGCACCACAGGCCGGTGTGCGTGAGTCCCGCCGAATCAAAGGTGTCCACACCGTCACCGCCGATGAATATGTGAGCGGCTTCCATTATGAGGACAGCATCTCACGCGGCATACACCCGATTGACATGCATGCAAGCAAGGGTACCAAACAGATGCGCGTCGATCTCAAGCAGCCGGCGTATGTGCCGTACAGGGCTCTCATCGCTCCCGAATATCCTAACCTGCTTGTCGCCGGGCGTTGCATTTCCACTGACCGTCAGGCTCTCGCATCACTCCGCGTGATGGCGAGCTGCATGGGTACAGGTCAGGCTGCGGGTGCCGCCGCGGCCCAAAGCGTCTTCGAAGGCCGTAATGTGCAGGACATCGATGTCGAGACCCTTGTAGGTACAGTCCGTAAACTCGGCGCTATTATTTAGGAATATTCTCGTGGCATTTAACTCATTGATAACGAATTAAAAAAGCGATGTCCTGGTGTCAGATTCCGCACTAGAACATCGCTTTATCTGTTGATGGACAACTAATTACCCGCCACTGGCTCATTATCAGTCGGTGGCGGGTAAAGTGGTTGTCCTCATTTAGATAGCGTATTGCCTTTGGCTGTTATCTACCAAAGGCAATACGCTAAGGTTTTGGCAGTCAGGTACTATGACTCCACGGCTTTTGCAAGGCGGTCAGCAAGGTCGATGAAGGCCTGGCCGTCAGGACGGGTGGAGAGGGCAGCGGGCTCACCGGAGTCTCCGCCTTCACGGATGCTCTGGACGATCGGGATCTGACCCAGAAGCGGAATGCCGTACTTGTCAGCCATCTCCTTGCCCCCGTTCTTTCCGAATATGTAGTACTTGTTCTCCGGGAGTTCCTCCGGCGTGAACCAGGCCATATTCTCCACGAGGCCGAAGATCTTGCGGTCTATGTTTTTGTTACGGAACATATTCACGCCTTTCTCTACGTCCGAGAGGGCTACCGGTTGAGGTGTAGTTACGATCAGCGCTCCCTCCATCGGAATGTCGTTAACGAGAGAGATGTGGATGTCTCCGGTTCCTGGAGGCATATCGATGAGCAGGAAGTCCAGAATGCCCCAGCGTACTTGCAGGATCATCTGCTTCAAGGCATTGCAGGCCATAGGGCCTCTCCAGATGAGAGCCTGGCCCGGTTCGGCGAAATATCCGATGGACATCCATTTCACACCGTATTTCTCAATCGGGTAGATGACCTCCTTGCCCTCGGCGATCTGCTCGGCCTCTGGGACGGCGCCTTCCGTGCCTGTCATCAGCGGAACCGATGGGCCATAGACATCAGCGTCGGCGAGTCCGACCTTGTAGCCGAGACGGGCAAGTGCCACGGCCAGGTTGACCGCCACCGTTGACTTTCCGACTCCGCCCTTACCGGAGGCTATTCCGATGATGTGGCGGACATTGTTGATCTCCTCAAGTCCGAGATCAAGTCCGGCTTTCTTCTTGGGAGCCTCCTCCTTGACAACCGTTCTTACCTCTACCTCAGTGCCTTGCGGGGCGTTGCGGATGATTGTCGCGCGGGTGCTTCCGACAAGATATTCAGTGAGAGGGTCACGTCTTTTCGGGAAGGCGAGGGTGACGGTCACCTTGCTTCCGTCGATCGAGACGGAATGAACCATCCCCAACTCGATGATGCTTTTGCTGCCCTGGGCGGGGTGGACCACCTCGGTGAGCATGTTTAATATGTCTTGTTCTGTCATATTCTTCGAATATTACATTCAACCTTCAACCCCCAGTCGCTTCGCGACAGCCCCTGAGGGGCACGGGGAAAGGATTCCCCGAACCCCTTCGGTCGCTTCGCTCCGAGTGTTGTGATTTTTTTTGGGGCAGTGTCATTCTTTATTTTACGATGTTCATTTCCTTGGTGAGGTAGCCGGCGCCGCCGAACTTGTCCACGAGGAAGAGGACATAGCGGATGTCCACGCAGATGCACCTTTGGAGGTCAGGCTCGAACATCACGTCGCTGGACATCGACTCCCAGTTGCCGTCGAATGCCAGTCCGATAAGCTCGCCATTGGCATTGAGGACAGGGCTGCCGGAGTTGCCGCCTGTAATGTCGTTGGTGGTCAGGAAACAGCAAGGAAGATTGCCGTCCGGCATAGAGTAGCGGCCGTAGTCTCTCTTGATATAGAGCTGCTTAAGCTTCGCCGGAACGTTGAACTCGTAGTTGTCCGGATCCTCTTTCTCCATCACACCGTAGATGGTGGAGTAGTACCTGTAGTTCAGAGCGTCTTTCGGGGAATATGACTTCACGGTTCCGTAGGTGAGCCTCATCGTGAAGTTGGCGTCCGGGTACATTGCCTTGCCCTTCTGCCATTCCATCAGACCGGCGGTATAGGCCTTGGATGCGACCTTGATCTTGTCTTTTGCCTCCTGACTCTGCTCTCCGCGCAGTTTGACAAAGACATTCACGATGGAAGAGGACAGCTTGTTGACCGGATCGTGTCTGATGGCGGCGATGCCGTCCTTGCCGATGGCTTCGGCGGCCTTTTCGTAGGATGTCAAAACAGTGGTTCTGAACAACTCATCGACGTACTTGTCAATGTCCAAAGTCGCGAAATCCTCGCCAAGGTCCGGATAGTTCTCAGGTCTGGCTTTTTCTCTGTAGAATTTAAGCAGGGCGGCAGTCTCTTCCTTGTCCAGAGGAGCGTAGTAGTCCTCATAGACGGCCTTCATCGCCTCCAGACCCTTGGCATTGGCCGTCGCGGTGTCGGAACCGGCCTTCAGGCTGTTGTGCCAAGCGCCGTTGAACGCGCTGGTGAAATTCATGAGCTCAAGTCTGAAAACAGTCTCGCTCAAGAGCTTGACATCGAAATCCACCTGCTCATTGGTCTTGATTCCGGCGGCGATGTCAGCGATCGCCGTCCCGTAGAGAGCTGAGCGCTTCTTGCTCTTATCGACCCATTTTTGGAAACGGGCCTCCTTGTCGTGCTCCTTCTCTATGATATTCAAGTCCTTGAACGCCTTCTTCTCGCCGATCCACTTCTTCCAGCCGTTCGCCGAGCTCGCATATTTGTTGGCATATTTAAGCCTGATGGAAGGATCTTTCTCCATCCATTTCCACATTATGTCCTGGCGGAGCGTCCTGGCCTCGATGGCTATGTCGTTCAGTGCCATCATATGGTTCAACTGCGCTTCGGTCTGGTATCTCTGCGTGCGGCCAGGGTAGCCCATAATCATCGTGTAATCTCCCTCGTTGATGCCTTTCAAGGAAATCTTCAGAGACTGTTTCGGAGTGTAAGGAACATTGTCCTCTGAATATTCAGCAGGCTCGTTGTCCTTGCCGGCATATACCCTGAACATCGAGAAGTCTCCTGTGTGGCGCGGCCACATCCAGTTGTCGGTCTCGCCGCCGAACTTTCCGATGGATGCCGGAGGGGCGCCCACGAAACGGATGTCCCTGAATATCTTATAGACAATGACGTAGTGCACATTGTTGTTATAGAAAGAGGTGACCTCTGCCTCGCAGTTCGGATTCTGCTCCTCTGCGGCCTTGACCAGCGCCTCCTTCACGGCTTCCCTTTCCTCGTCGGATTTCGCGCCCTCGATCGCCTCAGTGACATCACTCATATTCACAAGGAACGTGACGGTGAGTCCCGGTGCCGGGATCTCCTCCTTGCTGTTCATCGCCCAGAATCCATCCTCAAGGTAGTTGTGCTCGTCAGAGGAAAGCTGCTGGATGCTGCTGTAGCCACAGTGATGGTTGGTCACCAGCAGTCCTTTGTCTGAGATCATCTCACCGGTGCAGCCGCCGCCGAATATGACGATGGCATCCTTGAGTGAAGAATGGTTGACACTGTAGATCTGGTCAGGGGTGAGCCTGCAACCGAGATCCTTCATCGCGTCCGCATTGAGTTTCTGGAGGAGCGGAAGCATCCACATCCCCTCGTCTGCCATCGCGCTGAATCCGACCATGAGGGCTGCCGCGACGGAACAAATCAATTTTCTCATATCAAATACTTTTAAATATGTCTGTGTCCGTAATCAAAAAAGATTACCGGTTATATTTACTAAAGTAGCCATTTCCAACGGAAATAACCAACAAAAGTAGCCATTTCCTGCTTAAACTCAAATTTCTGGTTATATTTGCCATTTCCGGCAGGCTGGAGTGAGGTTGACCCAAGGTAGCTGAGCTTGTCGAAGCGCCGGTCACTTCGACAGGCTCAGTGACCAAAAGGAATTGTCCGCCGGCAAGGTTTGAATTTATGAATATAAAGAAAGAGATACATCTGCTGCCGTTTATGGAGGCGGGACGTTTGGAAGCCGGTTGTGACGAGGCCGGTCGGGGGCCGCTCGCCGGCCCTGTCTATGCCGCCGCCGTGATCCTTCCCGCGGATTTCCACCACCCGTTGCTGAACGATTCCAAGAAGATGAGCGAGAAATCGAGGGATATCCTGAGGCCGATCATAGAGCGGGAGGCGGTCGCTTGGGCGGTCGAGGCTGTCAGCGCGGAGGAAATAGATGAACTTAACATCCTTTGGGCATCCGTCACCGGAATGCAGCGTGCGGTCAGGCGGCTTGACCCTAAACCGGACTTCCTGCTGATCGACGGCAATCGTTTCAGACCTTTCGATGAATATGGCTTCGGCACCTACAGCACTGTGGTTCACGGTGATGCGACATATTCATCAATCGCGGCGGCGTCGGTGCTTGCGAAGACTTGGAGGGACGAGAAGATGCGCCAGCTGGCGAAGGAATATCCTGAATATGGCTGGGACAGGAATATGGGCTATCCGACCAAGGAGCACATCGAGGCCATCAAAAAGTTCGGGCTGACACCGTGGCACCGTAGATCGTTCCACCCGAAGGAACTTGAGCCCACGCTATTCTCCGGCCTTTAGTCCGAGTTCTTTCTCGTAGTGGCTGATTAGCTTGCGGTTCATCGAGATGACCTCCTCCTTGTCCTTGAGTTTTTCGTTCAGGCGCATGATCTCGTCTCTCATAACATTCAGCTCACTTGTGTAGCTCTCTTCCAAGGCTCGGAATTTCTTTTCGTACGCTTCCTTTATGTTGTTGAGGCCGCTTTCGAAGGAACTCACCGGCTCGAAACCGTTCACAAGCTCGGCAACGGAGACTCCAGTCTCTTCAGCGAACCTGCCGACGTGCTCGTTCAGAATCCTGGTCTTCCCCTTTTCGAGTTTCCGATAGGCGTTCAGAGATATGTCAAGACGGCGGGCCATCTCGGTCTGCGAGAGACCGAGTTCGTTTCTTTTCCTTTCAAGGTTGACCTTAATCGTCTTGTCGTCCATATTCAGTGAACATCTTTTGTTCAGCCACAAAAATATCCAAAAGTGGTGTTTGTGATTTGTAACCTATGGTTGTAAAATGCAACACGGGGATATAAAAAACACATATAATTGATAAAAAACAGAAATTTTGTAGTGTTTACCCCCGCTGAATTGCAACCAAAGGTTGTTTTTTACAGGTGAAGTTGTGTTATTTGCGGAAAACGCTTTTTTGCTATGAACCGAACAGAATCAGATTATGCCGCTTTCGAGCGGGCGATGGACGAGGAAAGGATTTTCTCGATGGTTTCCGATTTTTCAGGAATATGCGCACGGATAGGCGCGGATCCGGTGTCGTTGGATAAAATGATTTATGACGAACTTGGCTGGCAGGGACAGGATCTGGTCGATTTTTACCGTCGCTGCGAGAATATTCATTAAGAAAGATTATGGAATAGTGTTGTTATTGGGACATTTTTTTATTAGATTTGCCTTTCGGCGAACTTATGAGGCACTTCCAAGGATAAATCGATTTTTATCAAGTTGTTCCCCGTAATGCAGTTTTGCCAACAATGATTTCATAATTAATAACTTATAGTAATGAAAGAATATTCTACTAAAGACATCCGCAATGTGGTTCTGATTGGCAGCGCCAAGTCAGGTAAGACCACATTGTCTGAAGCCATGCTCTTCGAGGGCAAGGTGATCGCCAGAAGAGGCACGGTCGAGGACAAGAACACTGTTTCCGACAATGAGGAAATCGAGAAAATCAACCAGAGGTCGATATTCGCCACTCCGCTTTACGCTGAGTTTATGAACACGAAGTTCAACGTGATCGACGCTCCGGGTTCCGATGACTTCATCGGAGGCGCTGTGTCAGCCTTCAAGGTTTGCGAGAACGGTATTCTTGTCATCAACGCACAGCAGGGCGTCGAGGTGGGCACAGACATCTTCGCGCGTTACGCCGACCAGTACAAGCTGCCTCTCATCGTGGCTGTAAACCAGCTTGACTCCGAGAAAGCCGACTGGGAGAAGACCATCGCCGAGATGAAGGAGACTTTCGGCCACAAGCCGATCATCGTCCAGTTCCCAGTCAACCCAGGCCCTTCATTTGACGGCTTCATCGATGTCCTCAAGATGAGATACTATCATTTCAAGGACGATAACGGAACCCGTGAGGATCTTGACATCCCTGCGAACCTTATGGACGAGGCCGAGACTCTCCGTCAGGAGCTCATCGAGAAGGCAGCCGAGTTTGACGATACCCTTATGGAGAGATTCTTCGAGAACGGCTCGCTCACCGAGGACGAGATCCGCGAGGGTCTCGGAAAGGGAATCCGCCAGGGTGGCGTGCTCCCTATCTTCTGCCTCTCGGGCAAGAAGGACATCGGTGTGAAGAGGCTTATGGAGTTCACCATCAAGACCGCCATCTCCCCTGCTGAGACCAAGTCTGTCACAAAGGACGGCAATGTGGTCGAGTGCAAGACAGAGAACCCTACTTCCGTATTCATCTACAAGACTGACGTCGAGCCGCATCTCGGCGAGGTTTCCTACTTCAAGGTTATGTCCGGTCATCTGACCGAGGGTATGGATCTTGAGAATCCTGAGACCGGTGACAAGGAAAGGCTTTCGGCGATCTACGCTGTCGCCGGCGCGAAGAAGGAGAAAGTGACCGGACTTCAGGCCGGTGAGATCGGATGTACGGTCAAGCTCCGTTCCGGTAAGACCAACGTCACCCTTTCGCAGCTTGGATCCGGCATCGCCTACGAGCACATCGTCTTCCCTGCCTCCAAGTACCGCTGCGCCATCAAGGCCGAGTCCCAGAACGACGAGACCAAGCTTGGCGAGGCTCTCTCCAAGATCTCCGCACAGGATCCTACGATCATCGTTGAATATTCAAAGGAACTCAAACAGACCATCCTCAGTGGTCAGGGCGAGCAGCACATCAATGTCTGCAAGTGGCGTCTGGAGAACGAGTTCGGTGTGAAGGTCGTTATGTTCGCTCCGAAGATCCCTTACCGTGAGACCATCACGAAGGTCGCCACAGCCACCTACCGTCACAAGAAGCAGTCAGGTGGAGCCGGCCAGTTCGGCGAGGTCTCCATCCTCATTTGCCCTATCGTTGAGGGCGTTCCGTTCACGAACAAGTTCAAGATTGACGGCAAGGATGTCGTCCTCAACGTCAAGACCAAGGAAGAGTTCGACCTCGAATGGGGCGGAAGGCTTGAGTTCTACAACTGCGTTGTCGGTGGTGCCATTGACGCACGCTTTATGCCGGCCATCCTCAAGGGTCTCAACGACAAGATGACCGAGGGCCCTCTCACTGGTTCATACGCCCGTGACATCAGAGTCTTCGTCTATGACGGTAAGATGCACCCGGTTGACTCCAATGAAATCTCCTTCATCCTCGCCGCGCGCAACGCCTTCAAGGAGGCCTTCCGCAACGCCGGTCCGAAGATTATGGAGCCTATCTACAATGTCGAGATCCTGACTCCGGCCGACTATATGGGAGCTTGTATGTCAGACCTTCAGAACAAGAGGGCGCTCATCGAGGGTATGAGCTCTGACAAGGGCTTCTCAGTCCTCAAGGCTCGTGTTCCGCTCGCTGAGCTTTACCGTTACTCCACAACTCTCAGCTCCCTGACATCAGGCGCCGCGACGTTCACGATGACATTCGCTGACTATCAGCCTGTTCCTGGTGACGTTCAGACCAAGCTTCTTGCCGAGTACGCCGCTCAGGAGAAGGAAGAGGAGTAGTAGCCCCCGACCTTTATGGTCCATAATTAAAGAATATTCAGCCCTCCTTTCCGGTATCGCTGCCGGAGGGGAGGGTTGTTCTATCCCAAGCGTTAAAATTAGTCGCCTCAGAATTCTGAGCATAGATTACCTGATTGAATATATTCATTTATGAAAAAGACATTCTTCTCCCTGATGGCGGCTCTGTTGCTGCTCTCATCCTGCGAGGTTCATCATTTTATGACCGACGCTTCCTATCGTGCCACGGTTGAGGCGGATCTGAATAAAAGGCTGCGGCCGGAGCGTCTGCAAGCTTTCTTTGCGGTTGACAAGGACAAGAAATGCCTGACGGAGTCCAACGGCTTTGTCAGCGACCTCTATCTGACGACAGAAGAGTTCGAGGCTTTGGAGTTTCTCTATGCCTATATGCCGCTCGCTGACGTTACGGATTACAGCACAGACTATTACCTTCAGAATATTCGTTCGTCCTTTGCCGCCCGCAATGAGATGGGGTGGAATGTTCCGGAAAGAATATTCAGACATTTTGTGCTGCCGGTCAGGGCGAACAATGAGAATCTTGACACTTCAAGGGTCGCTTTTTATCGTGAGTTGAAGCCGCGGGTTGAGGGTATGAATATGAAGGATGCCATTCTGGAGGTGAACCATTGGTGCCACGAGAAGTTGACCTACAAGCCTTCTGATGCGCGTACTCTGTCTCCGCTTTCTTCGATGAGAAGTTCTTTGGGGCGCTGTGGGGAGGAGTCCACGTTCGCTGTGGCTGCACTGAGGGCGGTCGGGATTCCTGCCCGTCAGGTTTACACTCCTCGCTGGGCGCATACGGATGACAACCACGCTTGGGTCGAGGCTTGGGCCGATGGCGAGTGGTATTTCCTTGGGGCCTGTGAGCCTGAACCTGTCTTGAATTTGGGTTGGTTCAATTCTCCAGCCAGCCGTGGCCTGCTGATGCACACAAGGGTTTTTGGAAACTATGACGGTCCGGAGGAGAAGGTTATGGTCGGACCTAACTTCACGGAGATCAATCTGATTGACAATTATGCGAAGACGGCCCGAGTGGACTTCACTGTTGTTGATGAGAACGGTTCTCCGGTTGACAGCGCCTTGGTTGATTTCAAGATCTACAACTATGCCGAATTCTATCCGGCCCTTTCCAAATATACTGACGCCCAGGGACGTACATTTCTGACCGCCGGGATGGGGGATATGATGGCCTGGGCCTCGAAGAACGGCAAGTATGGCTATTCCAAGGTCTCTTTCGGCAAGGACACCGAGGTTAAGATCACGATTTCCGACCAACATTCCTTTGATCCTCAGTCAATGATGATCGTCCCGCCGCCGGAGACCGCGAATATTCCTGAGGTCACTCCGGAGCAACGTGCGGAGAATGACAGGCGTTTCGCCCAGGAGGACAGCATCCGAAAGGCTTATATGGCCACATTCATCGCCACGGACAGTTCGGAGAAAGGTCGGCTTTTGGCCTACTCCGCCGGCAATCATGAGGTAATCGAAAAGTTCTTGGAGGATCATCCGGACGCAAGGGCTTTGGAACTGCTTAAATCCTTGAGCAATAAGGATATGATAGATGTGACGAGGGCTATTCTGGATGACAGCTACAATGCTTCTGATGCCATTCTCTGCCCGAGGGTCGAGAACGAGTTCCTTAGTCCTTACAAGTCGTTCTTTGCTGGTCGCTTCGGCACTGAACTGTCAAGGGAGGAGTTATCTGTTCCTTCTAACCTGATCAGATGGGTGCAGGACAGCATCACTGTGCTGCGTGACCCTAAGGCTTGGAGCATTCCGATGTCTCCGATTGGCGTTTATAGGGCTCGGATGGCGGACATTCGCTCCAGGAATATATTCTTTGTCGCTCTCGCAAGGACTCTCGGGATTGACGCGCGCAAGGATCCTGTGACCGGGAAAATTCAGTATAGGACTGACGGTCAGTGGGTTGATGTGGATTTCGAGGCTTCCTCACAGGTTGTGGCTCCGACCGGGAAGCTGGTCCTGAACTACGCGCCTACGGCTATCCTTGCCAATCCTGGCTACTATTCCCATTTCACTGTCAGCAAGATAGAGAACGGCCGCACAAAGCTGCTGTCCTTCGATGAAGGTCAGGTGGATATGGGCGGAGGCGTCAGCTGGGCGAATATATTCAAGAAAGGAACTTTGCTCGATGTCGGTGATTATGTGCTTGTCAGCGGCAACCGTCTTTCCGACGGCAGCGTGCCGGTCACGATGCAGCAGTTCTCCGTCAAAGAGGGCGAGACGACTACGCTTGATCTTCGCATCACAATTCCGGAGGATAAATTGTCCGTGATCGGTTCGTTCGACGCGGAGGCAAAGTATAAGGTGGAAGTTGATTCTGAGCCAGTTTCGGTTCTTTCGACCACCGGCCGCGGATTCTATGTGATCGGTTTCTTGACCCCTCGTCAAGAACCGTCCGTTCACGCCGTCAACGACATCATTGCGGCGAAGGCGAAGCTGGAGGCCTGGAATCGTCCGATCCTGCTTCTGACTACTGCAGAAGGCCTTGGTTGGCTCAAGGAATATTCCGCATCGCTCCCGTCCAATGTTCGTTTCGGCATAATCCCTGACGGACTCGACTTGAAAGATCGCCGGATGCCGTACTTCATTCTCGCCGACACCTTCAACCGCGTCTTCTTCACCACCGAAGGCTACACCATCGGTCTCGGAGAACAGCTCGTCACCGCCATCGCGAAATTGTAGACTGTATATCGCACATAACAATAGAATGGCCGTGGAGGCCAAATGGTTGTAAGTGAATATGTTGACAACCCATCCTCTCCACTGTTTAAGGTGGAAGGATGGGCGTTTAATTAGTTGTCCGTCAGGTGTTTATTCTCCACGTTTATCTATGCATCGAAGCCTTGAGCGGCGTTGCTTATGGTTACCGCAGGAAGTTTACACCCCGATGATCCATTTGCTGCCCGGAAGTCGTGAAAGGAGTTCGGAGGTCAGGGCGCAGCAGACGAATGTGCAGACTGCGATGAACGGAATCGCCGCCGCGGTGTGCAGCTGGAGCGTCTGGATGGACACCACTGACCAGAGATGCAGCCAGAAGATGTGCATCAGGTACATTCCGTAGCTTAGCTTGGAAAGCCGTGTGATGATCTTAGGCGCTTCCGTACGCTTTATGCAGGAGAACATCAGGAATGTTCCGGCTGTGAGGCAAGCCACGTTGATTGTGCAGAAATTCCAGCCTACTTCAAGCGCCGGAGTGCTGATGACAATTCCCGGCGTGGCTTGTACATAGAACGAAAGAATAGTGACAATCGCTCCTACGGTCATCAGTACCGCTCCGATAGTCATCTTCTTACGCGAGTCCCAATCAAGGTGTACCCGGATGTAGTGCGCCATCACGAGGTAGCCAAGGAAGCCGGAGAAGTACCAGAGCAAGTGGTACTGGTTCCAGAAGCATTGTCCCCAAACTTCTCCGAACCAACGATTTAGGTACGGGATGCAGGTGGAGATCAGGAACAGGATGATGAAGAACCTCTCCTCTCGTTTGCCGACCTTTTCAAGCCACGGGGATATTACCGGAATGAAAAGATACAGGCTCAGAAGAGGGAATATGAACCACAGATGCCCGGCAAGTGACGGGAAGTTCAAAGGAATATGCGTCAGGTCGCGGACACTTGTCTGTATGTCTATCTGTCCCCAAAGCAGAGGAAGCGTGGAGTAGAGAATCGCGAAAATTAGGAACGGCGGAACAATCTTGGTGAAGCGTCTCTTGTAGAACTCCTTCGCTGACAGACCTTTCTTCATCGGAGCCAGCAGAAACGCCGACACGATCATAAAGAGCGGCACCGCCATTCTGGAGAATCCATCGTAGAGAGACACGAACAGCCTGTCGGTCTCATTGGCCAGAAATGACTGAGGACCAGCCATATCGGTTGCTCCCGGTCCCGGATAAAAATTCTCGCTGGCGTGCACCAGCATAACCAGAAAGCACGCGAACACACGCACATAGTCCAGGAATACGATTCTTTTGCTTTCGTTCATCTATCCTCTTTTTTTAGAAATATTCAATGTACATTATGTGATTCTCCAACCGGAGCCCCGCAAAGATAGAAAAAAGGAATCTCGTGCGCAATATCAGTCCTCTCACACAAAATGAAGCTGATTTGAGAATATGCCCATAACACTCAGGTGCGCATAGTTTTTATATTATACCTTTGCGACAACCGTCTAAAATCAGCACTTGTCGCAAGACAATAAAATTTATTCTTGTGCGGTAACTCGATTTATTTTACCTTTGTCGCAAAGCGATAATGAATATGGCGAATGAAATCATAGGAAGGGAAATGGGGATAAGGTGATAAATGTCTGCGAGGCAAAATTTTCCAACAGACCCTACGTTGTGACGACTGCATAATAAACAATAAACTTTATGAATATCAGACCTTATATCATTGCCGCATTGGCTGCTTTGTCGGCCAGCCCGGCAATCACGGCGCGGGGAAAGAGTACTGACTTCACCGAACATCTTGACCAGAAGGTGATTACAGAGGGAAATGCTGTGACTCGGAGGCACGAGACGGTTTTCTTCAACACTGTCAAGGACGCCTTGTCAAAGGAGATTGAGGCAAGCGCGAACTATTCTTCCCTGAATGGTGTCTGGGATTTCCGTTACTATGATTCCGTGCAGGATATGCTGGCGGATCCCCACAAGGCTCCGTCAACCATCAAGGTGCCAGGCAACTGGGAGGTTCAGGGATTCGGGACGGCGATCTATGTGAACCATCCTTACGAGTTCTGCCCGAGGAACCCGCAGCCGCCGCAGCTTCCGGACAAGATCCCTACGGGAGTATATTCAAGGAAATTCACGCCAGAGTTCGGGGCGGAGGAGAAGTGCTACCTGAACCTCTGCGGAGTGAAAGGAGGAGTGTATCTGTTTATAAATGACAATTATGTCGGTTACAGCGAGGACTCCAAGGATTTGGTCCGCTATGATGTGACTCCTTATGTGGAAAGCGGCAAAGAGGCGGATCTCAGGATGGTCGTGACAAGATGGAGCACAGGTAGTTACCTTGAGTGTCAGGACTTCTGGCGCATCAGCGGAATCGAGCGTGATGTCTATCTGTCAAGAGAGCCGGCCACCGTTCCGGAGGATTTTGACTGGAATGTTGTCTCAACGCTGGCCGATGATCTCAGCACCGGGGATTTCAGCCTGAGCGTCAATTCATCGAAGCCGATCAATGTCAGCTGGACTCTTCTGGATGCCAATGGCAACGAGACGGCTAAAGGAACGACGGAAACGGTACAAGGCGTAAAGCAGTGGCAATCAGCCATCAAGGATGTGAGAAAATGGTCCGCCGAGACTCCTGAGCTTTACACATTGCTGCTCTGTGTCGAAGGAAAATACGCCAAGGCCAATGTCGGTTTCCGCCGCTTGGAGATTGTCGGCGACCGGTTCCTTGTGAACGGACAGCCAGTCAAATTCAAGGGAGTCAACATCCACGAACACAATCAGTTCACCGGCCATTACGTCACCAAGGAAGACATTCTGACCGACCTGCGTCTGATGAAGGAACACAACATCAACGCCATCAGGACCTGCCACTATCCTCAGCCGCGGCTTTTCTACGAACTCTGCGACAAGTACGGATTCTATGTCTATGACGAGGCCAACATCGAGTCCCACGGAATGGGCTACAAACTCACCAGAACCCTCGGAAATAATCCGGACTGGCTCCCGCAGCATCGTGACAGGATTCTGAATATGTACTACCGGACCCGCAACTATCCGTGCGTGACGATCCTCTCGCTCGGCAACGAGGCCGGAAACGGATGCAATTTCTACGACACCTACAGGGAACTGAAAGCCTTGGAAAAGGACGGCCAGAACAGGCCAGTCTGCTACGAACGTGCTGAATATGAATGGAACACGGATATGCTCGTCCCGCAATATCCTGGCGCGGAGTGGTTCCATAAGATGGGGGAGAGCGGCTACGGCAAGCCGGTGGTGCCTTCTGAATATTCCCACGCGATGGGCAACTCCAACGGCTCGCTCGACCGCCAGTGGAAGTATATTTATGAATATCCTAACCTTCAGGGCGGATTTATCTGGGACTGGATTGACCAAGGGCTTTACGAGACCGATGCCGAGGGCCGGATGTACTGGACCTACGGTGGAGACTATGGTGAGAACACTCCGAGTGACGGCAATTTCAACTGCAACGGAATCATCGCTCCGGACCGTAGCCTGCACCCTGCGATGGCCGAGGTCAAGCATGTCTATCAGGATGTTGCCGTTACTCCGGTCGATGCTTCAAAGGGGCAGTTCCGATTGACGAACAGATTCTATTTCAGGAGTTTGGACAAGCATATTCTTAAATGGACCGTTATTGCTGACGGCAGCAGGATCGCTTCCGGTGACATCAGGCTTTCCACCGCGCCGCAGTCCGATGAGGATTTCAGTGTCGGGTTACCGGACCTGCCTTCCGATAAGGATTGCTTGATTACATTCGAGATTCTCACCGCCGAGAAAGAAGGATTGCTTCCAAAAGGCTATGTGATTGCTTACGACCAGTTGAAACTGTCAGACGCGGCCCGTCATCCGATTCCTGTCAATGCCTTTGACATAAGAATGACGCAGGACGAGTCCGCGATAACTCTTGAATGGAGGGATGCCGTTACGTTTAAAACCAAGGCTTCCATTGTCTTCGACAAGACCCTTGGATGTCTGCGGTCATATTCATTCAAAGGAAAGAATATGTTCAACGACGATTTCGGCCTCAGGCCGCTATTCTGGCGCGCTCCGACCGACAACGACTACGGCAACGGAATGCCGTCCCGCAACCAGGCGTTCAAGACCTCCAGCCGGGAGTTCGATGTAAAGGCGGATTTCGACGGGGAATCGATAGTCGCTGAATATACGCTTGCGAGCGGGAATATATTCATAGTCCGCTATACTCTTCTTGATGGAGGGATTCTTTCGGTACGCTCTGATTTCAAAGGGGTTAAGTCTGGCAAGCCGGTTGATGTGCCGCGAATCGGATTCAGGTTGAGGCTTCCTGCGTCCGCCGACTCCTTCACCTATTTGGGCAGAGGCCCGGAGGAGAACTACAGCGACAGGTTCAGCGGAACCCTCATCGGGAAATATTCATCCTCCGCAGCGAAGGAATATGTTCGCTATGTGCGTCCTCAGGAATGTGGTCATCACGCTGACTGTGAATATCTTGCCATCGGAGGTTTGACCATCCGTTCGGAACGCTTCGAGTTCAACGCTCTTCGTTGCTCCGTCGAGGATCTTGACTCCGAGGAGGCGGTTCAGCGTGACTATCAGTGGGAGAACAAAGGCCCGTTGACCGAGAACGACCCGGTGAAGGCAAAGAACCGGCTTCGTCGCCAGACCCACATAAATGATTATGTCGAGAGGGATTTCGTGGAGGTTTGCATTGATCTTGCGCAAAGCGGAATCGGAGGATATGACAGCTGGGGCGCCAGGCCTGATGAAGACAGGTGCCTTTGGAACGACAAGGACTATTCGTTCCGTTTCGCTCTCGTCCCGGCGAAGGCAATGAGTGCGGAGCGCGCGATGAAATATGATTTTTAGGCTTTTCCGCTTAATTATGATATCTTTGCGTCAGAAACATAATTCAAATACTAATAAGCAATGAAGTTCAGAAATTTGTTCGCTATCCTATCGCTTGCTTTGGCGGTATCCTGTGCCACTTCGAAGGAAGAAGGCCCGATCAAGGTTGAGACCCCAGCCCGTCCTGCCGGTCAGGAGAACGTGCTTGGGCTGACCGTCCCAGCAATGGACACTGTCCGTGTCGGTTTTGTCGGCATCGGAATGCGTGGCTCAGATGCTGTGGCCCGTTACACTTACGTCCCTGGAGTGAAGATCACAGCACTTTGTGACGTGGAGGCCGACCGTGTAGAAAAGGCTCAGAAGACATTGGAAGACAGAGGATTCCCTAAGGCCGCCGGATATTCCGGAAGCACAGAGGCCTACAAAGAGCTTTGCGACCGTGACGACATCGACCTCGTTTACATCTGCACGGACTGGAAGCATCACGTTCCGATCGCACTCTATGCGATGGAGCACGGCAAGAATGTCGCCGTCGAGGTTCCTGCCGCCGCCTCTCTTGAGGACATCTGGGCTCTTGTGAATATGTCCGAGAAGACCCGCAAGCATTGTATGATGCTGGAGAACTGCTGCTATGACTTCTTCGAGCTGACAGCCTTGACGATGGCCCAGAGGGGGCTTCTTGGCGAGATTCTCCACGGAGAAGGATCCTATCATCACAATCTGGATCCGTTCTGGAACGCCTACTGGAGCAACTGGAGACTCGATTTCAATCAGGCCCACAAGGGCGATGTCTATCCTACGCACGGCTTGGGCCCTGTCTGCCAGGTTATGAACATCCACAGGGGTGACCGTTTCAAGACTCTTGTCGCGATGGAGACCAAGACTGTCAACGGTCCTAAGCACGTCGAGGCCAAGAGCGGAGAGAAATGCGATGATTTCCAGAACGGTGATGTCACGATGACGATGATCTCCACGGAGAAAGGCAAGACCATCCTTGTGGAGCACGATGTGATGACTCCGCGCCCTTACAGCCGTATGTACCAGATTGTCGGCAGTGACGGTTATGTGGGCAAGTACCCTGTCCAGCAGGTTTGCCTGCGTGAGAACGCCACTGAAGGCACTTCCACTGATTTCCAGAATCTTGGCCGTGAGGTTGTCTATTCAGGAGACAAGCTGAGCAAGCTGCTTGAGGAAAACCGCAACCCTATCCTTACCCCTGAGCTTGAGGCTCTCGCCAAGCAGGTCGGCGGCCACGGCGGAATGGATTTCATTATGGACTACCGTCTGATCTACTGCCTCAGGAACGGCCTTCCGCTCGATATGGATGTCTATGATATGGCCGAATGGTGCTGTCTCACCGAGCTCGGCAAGATCTCGATGGAGAACGGCAACGCCCCTGTCGAGGTCCCTGACTTCACCCGTGGCGCCTGGAACCAGATCCAAGGCTTCTCTTACGCCTTTGCCAAGTAGGAGTTTTCAAGAATCAGAGTTATGGAACTTTCATTAAAAGGCAAGGTCGCGGTTGTCACAGGTGGCACGCGCGGCATAGGTTACGCGGTCGTTAAGAAATTCCTTGAGGCTGGCGCTTCCGTAGCCCTGTGCGGCTCGAAGCCCGCGA